>Ga0065711_1041797_pt1 | contig 15871 bp, 11 predicted proteins | sample Hoacrofraction12_FD_59098 | JGI IMG/M metagenome (GOLD analysis project Ga0065711, IMG submission 59098) | Hoatzin crop microbial communities from Cojedes, Venezuela - Epithelial fraction 12 v2 (version 2) | ecosystem: Host-associated > Birds > Digestive system > Esophagus > Crop | place...
GCTTGGCCCCGTCCTCCTGACACCCACCCTTCAGATATTTATAAGCATTTATTAGGTCCCCTCGCAGCCTTCTCTTCTTCAGGCTGAACGAGCCCAGCTCCCTCAGCCTGTCCTAGTAGGAGAGATGTTCCAGTCCTCTCATCATCCTTGTAGCCCTCCGCTGGACTCTCTCCAGTAGCTCCTCATCTTTCCTGAAGTGGGGAGCCCAGAACTGGACACAGTACTCCAGATGGGGCCTCACTAGGGAAGTGTAGAGAGAAAGGAGAGCCTCCTTTGACCTGTTGGCCACACTCCTCTTAATGCACCCCAGGGTTCCATTGGCTTTCTTGGCAGCCAGGGCACACTGCTGGCTCATGGTCATCCTGTCATCCACCAGGACACCCAGGTCCCTCTCCACAGAGCTGCTCTCCAGCAGGTCCAGCCCAAGCCTGTACTGATGCATGGGATTTTTCCTCCCCAGGTGCAGGACCCTGCACTTGCCCTTGTTGAACCTCATCAGATTCCTCTCTGCCCAGCTTTCCAGCCTATCCAGGTCACGCTGAATGGCAGCACAGCCTTCCGGTGTGTCTACCACACCTCCCAGTTTTGTGTCATCAGCAGACTTGCTGAGGGTAATTCTAACTCTTCATCCAGGTCATTGATGAATTTAAACACGACTGGGCCCAGTACTGACCCCTGGGGCACAGCACTAGTTACAGGCCTCCAACTAGACTCCGCATCGCTGATGACGACCCTCTGAGTTCTGCCATTCAGCCAGTTCTCAATCCACCTCACTGACCACTCATCCAGCCCACACTTCCTGAGCTTCCCTAGCATCCTGTCCTGGGAGACTGTGTTGAAAGCCTTGCTGAAGTCAAGGTAGACAGCATCCACTGCTCTCCCTTCATCTACCCAGCCAGTCCTGCCATCGTAGAAAGTTATCAGATTGGGCAAGCATGATTTCCCCTTGGTGAATCCATGCTGACTGCTCCTGATAACCTTCTTTTCCTCCACTTGCTTGTTGATGAGCTCCAGGATAAGCTGCTCCATCACCTTTCCCAGGATGGAAGTGAGGCTGACTGGCCTGTAGTTCCCTGGGTCCTCCTTCTTGCCCTTTTGGAAGAGGATTCTCCAGTCCTCAGGTACCTCTCCTGCCCTCCAGGACCTCTCAGAGTTGATGGAGAGTGTCTCAGCAATGACATGCGCCAAGTCTCTCAACACTCGTGGGTGCATTCCATTGGGGCCCATGGATTTGTGGGCGTCCAGATTGCCTAGGCGATTCTTCACGCAGTCCTGCTCAACCAAAGGAAGGTCATCCTCTCTGTAGGCTTCTTTTACCTCCGGGGCCTGTGATTCCTGAGGGCCTGCCTTGGCACTGAAGACTGAAGCAAAGAAGGCATTCAGTAGCTCTGCCTTCTCTGCATCCTCTGTCACCAGGACACCCACCTCATTCAGCAGCAGCCCCACATTTTCTGTAGTCTTCCTTTTGCTACTGATGCAGTTGAAGAAGCCCTTCTTGTTGTTTTTGACATCCCTTGCCAGATTCAGTTCCAGGTGGGCCTTGGCCTTCCTCATTGCTTCGAAATTTTTTTAGCAAGGTTTGTTGCAACAGAACAAGGAGTAATGGATTTAAAATAAGGAAGCGTAGATTTATACTGGATATAAGGAAGACATTTTTATGATTCAGGTGGTGAAATGCTGGAAAGGGTTGCCCAGAGAGGTAGTGGAGGTCCCATCCACTCACCAACATTGAAGGCCAGGTTGAATGGGGCTCTGAGTAGCCTGGTGTAGTTGAAGATGTCCCTTCTCACTGCAAGTGGGTTTGGCTAGATGACCGCTGAAAGTCCCTTCCAGCCCAAAGCATTCTATGATTCTATGATTAGGGTTCGGTATAGGCATTTGATGCTAAGTAAATGATAAAATTTCCAGCAACTTCAGAATTCAGCCCACTCAAAGCACCCTTGAAAAGTCCGTTTCTTACACTCTGAACAATACAAGAGATCATAAGCTCCCTTCCAACCCCAACTATTCTATGATTCTATGATTCTAAGATTCTGTCCATTGCCTAAGCTCAGCTCCCGCTGCTGGTAATAAAAGTGTTGCTTCTGTAAGGAGTCTCACAAACGCTATATGAAAGAAGAAGGAAGAAGTTCAAGCTCAGGATGAGAAGCAAATTAAAAAAACACTCATGCCTCACTTAAAAACCTTAGACATTTCTCCTGTTGCTCAAGAGAATAAGTTATAGATCAACTTTTTGTCTACTTTTTTTTGTCTCTTTTCTTTTTCTTCTGAAGTCATGTAGCAGTATAATGACATGTTTGCTGCATCCTTAAAGGTATATATCTAAGCCTTTTTCACAATGATCATGTCAGAAAAGTTCTCCTCTCAGAAAAGCCTTGTTGCAATAAAAGGCCTGATAGAGGATCAGGCCCTCATTCTGTAGTTTGTACAGCACTTTTTTCTTAACTAACTGTCTAGGCAAGAGAGAACAGACATTAATCTTCTTGCAGGTGTGAGGTGTCCTTCCAGCTGGGTGGGTGATTTTTTTCGCTGGAGTCAGAACCTCCTGAAACCAGACTTTTGAGCGCAGAAGTCCTTTAACGAGGGTATACCATTCCACAGGAAGCCAGAGCATCTTGTGGCTAAGTTATCAAATGTGCCTTGCCCTCTATTTCTTATCAAATTGTTGGAAAAATTCTATATTTCCTGTGTGTGCCAAAGAATCTGTGGCCTAGGGACACACCATCTTCATTCTGCTGAACTTCGAGATAATAAGGCATACCTGTTTTTTCTGGAGTCCATTTTGAGTAGTTTACCTTGTTTAAGCTTACACTTCGGTTAAGCTGAAGAGCTATAGAAAAATGTTTCTTTTAGAAAACTGTTCAACACACACCAGTTCACTCTCCTCTTCCCTTTCTGAGAACAAAATCTGTACTACTTAGTACAAATGGAAATGGGAACTGAAGCTATTGTGCTAAACATTTTTGAATTTCAAAAACTGAGTACACTCTGCCTTGAAGAACTTCCCAATGATCTAGCAGATTTTGACAACGTTATCGTAACGTATGCTGAAATATTCCCCCCAAAGCAGGTTTATAGTACCACTGCACCACAGGATTGTATCCTCTATGTAGCAAGGTCCTTAAATATGCAAGCCTGTCACAGATGCTCTCATATGTCATTTCCATCTGTAATAATTATAATGGTTATAGACAGGGGAAAAATGAAACATGGATGACAGTGGTTCCTTTCTGCTCCAGCAGTTCGTGGATTTATAGTAAAACCCTGGGGCCCTTAGTAAGTAATTCAAGATAGAGAAGTGTGGGACAAGCAGACCAGATGTGTTATTTTGGGGTAGCATACTTATCCCATGTTGATACCCCAGGAGGTGTCACTATTTTGCATTGCATCTTTTCACAAGACTATTTTTCCACCTCCTTTTTTTAAGTTGCACTTGAGTCTCTGACCTCTTCTTGTATTTTCTTAAGAAATCCAAATCCATCCTGGGAGATAACATTGCTGTCAGAACTTTTCAGGCGTGGTAGATTATTTCTGTGATTTGTACTACAAAGCCTGTAACTAATCAAATAGAGCTGCTTTCTCCCAACACTCATGCAGGGCTGCACCTAGCTATGTAATTAGTACAAGCACGGCGTACCTCTGGGGAGTGGGTCAGCATGGTGTGTTGTGTCTGGAGGGAGGCAGCGGGACGGGACATCAGTGTTTAGATGCAGCTGCATGCTGAAAGATGCAGGAATCTGCTTTTCTAGATAGGACTGGGATAAATGAGTCAACACAACGTGACTGTGCTCTGTTGCAGCTTAGTATGTAATGTGCAGTCTGTATCTTCAATATAAATTGTGTACACTTGCAAACTGATTTATTTTTGTGCTATGCTGCTGCTTTAGACAATTTTGGAGAAATAGATGGATGCTAATTTAACAGCCCCTGTATTCCTGTCCTCATTAGAGATTTCAAAATGCCTTTTTCAGGGATGACTGATTAAGTAGTAGCACAGTGAATGTGCTACAGAGCTAAGAATAAATTGATTGCCCTGACCCAAACATTCCCTTCTTCTTTAGGTCAAGCCTTTGTTGAAGATAGTCATATTTTGATTAACTTTTTCTTATTAATTTGTATTTTCATAAAACTCTGAGCTTTGAGATTCCTTGTGGATCTCCAGGCAAAGATGTTAGTCACATGACAAAACCTCAACCTTATACTACATCAAACCTGAAATAAAAAACTAAGCAGATATGGGTGAATACTAGTGCTGTAAGCTAACATCTGTTTGATACTAAATATGTCACTGTCACCCGTACTGAACCTCCTGTAGTTCTGAAGCAAAATTCTTGTTTGTCTTCATTGGAAAGATACCAGAACAATGAATTTAAGCACGTGCTCTGGACAGTCTCAGGGTTTCTCTTTTAAACTCATTCAATTTACCATCCTGTTACCAGGTTCTAGGAATTTGCTTCTATTTACTATGTGAAAGTTTAATTTTTCTTACATTATCTGGCCGAGTTGCTCTTGCAGATAATTCTGAAATCAGCAGGACTGCATACCTCTCTTTGAGGGTGATTTTGGCTCTTCATACGCGTCTCTGCAGTTGTTGTGGAAAATGAAAGCATTTTAACCATTAATAAAATATAAGTAATGTAATAAGAAAGCCATTTATAAGGAATGTTAAAAGGAAATACATTAATGAACAAAGAAAATGCCTGCCAAATTTTACCCTGACATTTACTTTAATTGCAGAGCAATATTTTGTTCAAAAATAAATTTCCAATAAATAGCTTGACAAATTTTAACAGCAGTGACACCATTCCATTAAAAAATATTTTCTAGTAAAATCCAACAAGTGTTTACTAATTTTGGAGGTTAACATAAAGCAGTGAATTAACAATTGGTAAGAGTTTTACTGAATTAACAAATTTTTAATCTACCATAAATATATAGCTCTTGATTAAGTTTTGTGAATGTAGCCCATAATGATTAAAATGCATTCACAAAAGTAGTACATAAGACGTTCTAGAGGTCTCAGTTATTTTCCCTCAATTATTTTCAGAAGTGACAGGAATGAAAATGGCTGACAGTAATAAAGCAGGAATTCTCACCTTAGAAAGCTTTTACCTGGTGGAAAATAGTTCGGACAAAAATAAGCTAAGCAACAGGGTTTTTTAAACAGTGACCCGTATGTAAATATAGAAGTTAGGTACCAGGCAAAATATTGGAAGAATAAACCATTGCTCATATATGGGAACAGATAGATCCTACTCTGTTGGGGTGAGTACCTCATCCTGAGGGTGCATATGAATGATTTTGAGGTCAGAAAATAAAGAGAACATGCGGAAGTTTGCCATTAAGCTGCTGGTCTTCACAACCCACCTGGGTAAGGTGGGTTTGGCAGCTTCTGCCTTGTGTCCTTAGCTAGTAGCAGGTTGCTAGCTTGACACTAATGCACTCTCATTTTCCCCAGCTATGTCTACAAACCTGTGATAGTTATTACTAAGCTTCACAGTTAAAGGCATTTAAAGTCAAGCCAGTGCAAACCCACAAGGTATCCAACATATATCTGCAGTTTAGAGTATTATGACATGTTATTTACGTCATTCGCAAGCATAAATTGACTTGGACACCTCATTAGTGCAGTGGTGAAGAACCACTTGGGGGAAATGGTTTTCATTCTCTAGTAGTACAGTATTATATGAGCAATGTTAAAGCAATAAGTCTGAAAGAGCAATGGGCCCTGGGAGTGTAAGAGTCCAAGCTTTTGTAGACCAACATCTGCTTTCTGCTGGATAAGACCTTAAGCTTCTTATTTTGGCTGGTGTTTTAGTGCTTAATCTGTTTTGCTAAGGAGCTCTAATATAAATATTAATATTTTATACAGACCATACTATGATGCTTCTTGCAAATAGCTGGAAAGCCCAAGAGCATGTCTGAGATGAAGTTCCTGGAATTTTCTGAGCAAGGCAGAAGGTTATTTTGGAAGAAATTTTTTATCAGTATTGAAAACTCAGAAGAATTTTCTCATGCACAGCCTATGTGTTGTAAACGATTAACAAATTAGTCTCTTACCTCAGAAACCTTGGAGGTTTTATAATCTGCGTTAATGAACATCTGAAATTAGTCCAGTGAACTTGATATCTTTCTAGTGCAGAATGATGCAAAGTTTATAATCACAACATGATTCTACAAAACTCTTTACAGGTAAAAATAGATAAACAGTTAGCTGAGGAAAAAATATTTGAAGGACGCACTGTGCCAAGGATCTTGGGAAAGAAAAGCATGAATAATTTTGACCAATTTAAAGATTCTATTTTCTGCGTTCTTGGATTACTGGTATGGGAATATCAATGGATTCTTTTGCTTTAAACATTACATTTGATTTGAAGCAGAAGGAAAGACTTCTTCTGCACTGTTTTTTGTTAACCTTGATGCAAAATATAAGTTCTAGCAGTCAGATTGTTAGAATCATGGTAAGTGATTTCTTTAGTACAAATGTACAAGTCACACATGCATTTTTGGAGTAAAAAGACAAAGTGTGCACACCACTTCTAGTGAAGATATTAAAATTGTCAGGATAATATGGACAGAAAAAGGAGAAATTGATTTGGGAGTAATTAAACTTTAAAGATAAATGCCTGTCAGAAACTGTTTATATATGGCATTTGGATCTAAATGTTGATGGGTCTCTGAGAACTGTTTTAAGTTCTTAGGAGTTTTTTTTTTTAATTTAAATATAATCCATTGCCAGGCAATAGCATTCAAGATCAGTTGCACTGAAATGCTGGAATAAAAAGAAGGCAGGATTTTGGCATTAAAAGTTATAATATTTAAAAATCCAGTTTTGCAAAGGAAGACAGAACTGTCAGGGGTCATTGGGGTAAAAAGACTTTTTCAGATATTAAAAAAATAGAACAACACAACTAATATGGTATCAACACTTCTCAGAAGAAGTATTACATGTTGGTTGTATCAGCACAGTATGTCCAAAGCCTGTTTCGTTTCTGGATTAGTTTCAGCCTTGTGCAGTTTAACAACATTGTACTAGGTGCAATAGATTGATAGTTACACTTCTTCCGAAGACCATGCTCTGGTGATATTCTTTACTAAAACATGAAGAAACAATATTCAAACCAAATCAGAAAAACCTCATTAAATGAATGTCAGTCTTTCCAACTAATTTCACTGGGCATTAGAGCAGTCTGTAAAGTTTTACAGTCTGATTGTCTGTTCTTGTACATCTGTAAAACCAATCCAAGAATGTGGAACTGGAACACAGTGGATATGACAGTGTCCAAGCAACATAGATTTATACTCGTGTGGTGCCTGCAGGTGTGGAGATCTGGACAGAAAGAATTTACTACCATAACCCATTTCAATATTAAGAAGAAATGAGAAGACTTGGGTAGCACTAGTCTGATTTCTGAAATCTTCTAGGTTATTTTTGGAAGTGCAGATAGCTTTAAAGTTTTGATTGAAAATAAATTATCCTGGGAAAGAACTTGACACTTTCATGATGAAATAAATACTGTTTTTCAAATGACTGAACTATCTCATTGAACATCGGAAATGTTTTCTGGCCTTGGATTTCCATTTGGCTAATGACTATTCCAGTGTAGAGGACGACTAAAGCTGTCACTGCAGCGACTATAGTAATACATCAATAAACAATGTTTCCTCATTTTTGCTAGCTTTACCAAGTGAAATGAAAAGATCAGTAGACTAATCAAGCTGCTATTGGTGGAATGAAAGTTGATAAAATTTATGTAGCTGGAAAAAATGAGAATATTCTTTAGGGTACTTAATTTCTTGTACTTCTTGAAAGAAGAGTTTACACCTAACAAGTACATTTACACACAGTTTATGACTCTCAAAGGCCAAAAGGATATTGTTTTTTGGTGAATATAATATGATTTTCATATGTAATCACACACAGAGAAAGTTTTAAACATTGATGTTTGGAAGGAATATATTACTCTCTCAGATCTTCACAAATATTGACTCACAAGTTGGACAATGTAGACCTGTACCTATTTAAACCAGCTGAGTTCTTGTCCAGTTTATCTTTCAGCTCTAAAAACTGGTAAAACGTTAAGATTAAGCCATTTTGAGTACATCTCCAAGGACATTTTCACTTAAGATTCAAAATTGAACCATGTAATTTGCACACTACAATTCTCTCTAAATTTCTTCCTGCTCAGACTGATATGAATGAATTTTTAATTAAATAAGGAATATTTTTGGATGTTCTACCATGTGGGAAACTGAAATTACTTAGTAGTGATTACATCCTTCATTGACAAGTCCAGTTTCCTGTACGTGAGGTGCCCACCTTTCAGTTTCATTTGACCACTTAAAAAATTTAATTAATTTTTGTTTCTGTAACATTTAAGTTACATTTTCCAAGCCTATGGATTATGACTAGCAAACCAAAAATAAAAAATGTACTTTTAATGAACATAATTCATGAAGATGTTTTCTACGTAGCGTACTGATGTATGTGACCATGAAAATGTACAAATATAGCCTTAACCCTATAAGCTCCCAAGTCCCTTGAATTTATAAGCACACAGGTTTTTTCACTCTCCAAGTGTAAGACATTTTTACAGTTCCAGAAACTTTCTTAAATATGCATATTTATTTTGTCATATCCTGGTCCTTAGTGTCAGCGGAGCTGCTCTCAACAGCTCAGTCCTTTGTAATCTGTTATTTCAGTAACATGCCCAGGGGCTTGTTACGGTCCAGGAAGACCCGAGCCTAGAGATTCATTGTTATTCCCAGAATGAGATTAAGAGGTCAAATGCCACCAATCAAAGACGTTTATTGATCACCTATTCAAACAAAGGCAGGAGGAAATGGTAACAGGAAAGAGAGGAAAATACAGGAAAGAAAGATACCTAGCAAGTGGTTGTGATAGAGTTGCAAGAGATGGTCACCACTACGGATCCTCATCGTTTGGTTGCACAAGCTTTTACAAGGTGTCCAGGGAGATTGTTCCTGAGGCAATGGCAATTACCCCACATTCCCTCAGTCCCACGTATGTGTTTTTTTTCTCAGTGCTGCCTCTGGCAGGTCAGGGAGGGGGTTGGTGTCTGGACACATTTTCCACAACGAGGTACCCGTCCTCCAACTCTCTTCAAAACTTGTTTCAGGTGGCTGTTTATTCCTTGTGTAGTTTGTACTTCGCTGGCCCGTCAGGAGGTTGAGCTGGGCTCCAAACAAGCTTTGCTATGCTGCTAGGAGGTCCTGCAGCAAGCTTTGCAAACAAGCTTTGAGGTAGCTGTCTTAAGATACAGTCTCAGACAGGGCTCACTCCACACCATTGGCCTATTTTGTGTGTTCCCAGGAATCGATTCAGAAGCTGTGAAAAAGAGATGACGTTGGAATTAGGAGTCTGAATAGAGCAGGGCAGAGATTTCAGCTGTGTAGGTAGAAGAGCTGGAAACACGAGGGGAAAAAAAAAATTTACCTGATCTTACAAGCAGAAGCTGCATGCAACTAAAAAATAGGCAAAGAATACTAGTGATTTGCTATATTAAATGTTAATGAAAGATGGGCAATCTGCAAGTGAAATGTTGCCTTTTTTCCAATGAAATAAAGGGAAAATAATGAAAGACCTTCTCCCATCAGGAAGCACAGGAACAGACTATAACTAACAGTATGCTTCTCCAATAAGCTCTTTACTTCCTGTACACTTCTTTTCTGTCCCATTCTGCTTTTCTGTCTTTTCCTTGGGCTGAACACAATAAAAAATTTCATTGTGGTTTTGCAGACATGCACAACTCTAACCAAAACACCTTAGAAAACTGGGGCATATTACTGGTCTCTGTCTCCATTGTAAGCAATATGTTGTCTGTTATGTCTGAGGAGGCAGAGAACACAATACATTTCCATTTTCTAGAGGCGTCATGCTTCCCTTAACATGTAAAAGATATAGTGCTTTTCGTACAACTTTTGAGTTTCACCAGGGTTCCATTGCATTCATGAATGAACCAAACTGCACACGTCCCTCGCTATGCACAAATGTACATGCTTGGGTTTTGAACAGTGTTTTAAACAGGAAATACACTGTTTAAAATTACTTGGCTTAATGTTTAAATAGATATAATTAAAAAAAAGTCCATTGATGCTACATTTTCAGGAGTAGAAAATGCTTACAGCGTGGCAAGGGAGAAGAGCTTGTGACTATGGGCTGTGTGTTCTTCAGAAGTTAATGTGGTTGAATGGAATACTAGAGTGCTCTCATCTCTAACATCAGTCAGGTCTTGTACGACTAACTTTATTTGCAATTCAGTTTCTCCATTTTGTTATATAGAGAAGAATACTTGCCTTTCATCAGGAAAGAAATACAAAATTTGTATCTGAAAGTTCAAATCATGAAGAAGAAACACAGAACTCATGTCACATTTCCTATTCTGCTTGCAAAGCTCATCAATGTTCTTAAAAAGGTAATTTCATTTTTGGGAAAAAAAAAATCTTTTCTAAAAGGTTTCAATAACTCAGCTATTTAATTGGGATCATACATTGTACTTTTGCAGTGTATTTCTTTTATGACTGTCTTCTAAAAGATTTCACACATATGTGTTTGATAATAATGATGTTTTTCCTGTCTGGGTACTTGGTGACCTTTCTCCTGTTAATGGAATAACACAGCCTTCTTAGATGTTTCTTGTACAGATGTACCAACTCCTTATTTGATGGCGCATTTTGAACAAACACACAAGAGATCATTTTTTGTGATGGAGAAAATTTGATACACCAATTATCCTTATTTGTGGTATGGCAAGCTAGAACTTCATTTTAGCATCTTGCCTACTAGCAATATGGTTGTAGGTGACTTGCCACAGCTATGTTTAATATACAATTAACACTAATATCTGGGCTACTACTTCTATGAAGGCTTATGGTCTTGGAGAATATTCGTGAATAATATTTCTTATATTTCTACAATGTCAGCTCTTTTCAGAGATGATTGATACTGGAAGAAAAGTACGTTTACTCAGTTAAACAAACATTTCAGAGTTTCATTTTAAACTGATACTGGTTTGATATTGATTAAGTCTTTCAATTCAAACATGTGATTTGTCTTTCCTTTCAATCTTTAAATAAGACCTAGCTACTATTCTACTCTAAAAAATAAATATAGAAAACCCTAGCACTGTTCCACATCCAATGGATATGCTGTTTAAAAGTAAATATTTTAGAACTATATTTTAGGAAACAAATTGCATGACACTTGCTCTCCATAATACCTTACTCCCTGTAAAGTCCCTTAATATTAAAAAGGACTTAAACTACCTGTTGGAGTAAATAAACATGGGAAAATCTGACCCTTCATTTCTGATACAAATAAAACCACACAACAGTTTATCAGTTCTCCCTCAAGTTGATTTCACGTATAGGCCATAAAGAGGTTAAAAAAAAAAAAAAAAGAAAAAAAAGAAAAAGCACTGGGCTGAAGAGAGCTAATTTCTTTCAGACTTTCTCTCTGCATGGGAGATTTGATAGCAAGTACTGTAGTTTAAAAGTCAGAGTAAATGCAAATGAAGGAGAAACCGGGACATCTGGGTATAAAAGTATATTATGTAGTTCCAAGAGGTCCAGTGGCACTTGTGCTGTGTTTAATCAAGTAGAACAAAGTAGATATTAGATCCTGGTAGACTATTTTGCTTAGCATTCTACAAATTGTATTTAAATCTCAGTGGCCTGAATGCTAATTAATAGAACAAATTAATCTTTTTGACCCAAAGGAAATTTACAAGCATGTTCTTCTTTCACTTACAAGAGTATTTATGTAGGCTTTCAATTGCTCCATTGCAAAGACTGAATAACCGATGTGTGGCAGACCCAAATCAAAATAAGGAGGAATCAGATTTTAATCGGTGAGACTTTTTAGAATGTAATTGTTAGAGTGAAGCAAAATTGCCGCTCAACCCAGTGTCAAAACAGTCTGACATCTCAGAGGAGATTATTTTCTCAGAAGGAAACCATTTTTTTCCCACTGAAGTTCGTAAATCGATATTGTTCTCTGAAAGTATCCAGAGGTTTTCCTAAAGTGTTCTGTTAATGGAGAACAAGGGAAATAAGATTACAGTGGACGCCAAATGGAAAAAGGTATCTGAGTGTGGGGAAAAGAAAAATGCATTCCGGTTGTTGAGTTACAAAAGCAAAAAGTGATGGCATAGTGGGTGAGAACGAGAGCTGAGTGGTGCATCTCCGAAATACAGGGAGGGGAAAAAAAGCAATTCCAGGCTGCTAATGGGAAATGTTCCAAAATAAGTCCTTTCAGCTGCTACATGTTGGGTTGGTGGGGAACATCAAGGAGTTCTGTAGAGCAGGGATTAGACATAATTTCATTGAACAGATGGCTTTGAAAGTATATTTTTGCATGGAAAATATTTGGAGCACTATATATTTGAATTAAGATATTTATTAAGGCATGAGAAAAGCTTTCCCAAATAAACGTTTACCTCATAAATGCACTGATTTTACATCTGAAGCCTTGCTCTCCAAGACACATCCTTGCCCACTTTGCCCTTGTAAAGTTTCACAATATGATAGAAAGTGTCAGGTTTACCTTTGGTTTCTTTCCTCACTTTTCATGACTACATGTGTACTCCTTGCTTCTCAGGAAGAGCTGGTCGGGTTATTTATTATTTGTTTCATGATTGCAGAAATAACAAGAAAAGTCTCGAGACCACTGCCAGCAAACAAAAACCTGTGTGAACCTACCCTGCGTAGAGTGGACCCTTCTCTTAGAGATAGATCAGCAAGGCAAACAGGAGGAAGAAAATGTGGGATGGAGCAAGCTTTGCATTGACATCTGTTGTTGTGTTTTAGCATCTTGGGGTCTTCACTGCCGTCAGCTCTTCTAAGTGCAGCTGCAAGCTTTACGCAAGTAATGTAGTGCCTCAGCATAGAGCTGTGCAACTGGGCAGTCGTAAGACCATTTCTCTTACAGATCTTTCTTTCCTTCCGTGAGGATCTTTGAACGTGAAAGCTGTGTTGGACTTCATGGCTGCAGACCATGGTAATAAATCATTTCACAAAGGCAGATCCATCCAGTGATGAATATCTTTTCACTAACAGCTATACTCTGATCCAGATCCATTGGGTTTGTCATCCCCTAAACATGCAGGATTCTCATCTCTGTAGGGTTGCAACATGATAACAGCACAAGTTTTATCTTCCTGCCATTATTACAGTTGCACAAGAGAGAAGAGCTTTATCTTAGCACCATTTGACATTCTGCCCTTAATCTTGCATGCAAAGTCACAAGTGCATGCCTAGCTAACCTCCTTAATTTTGTTTTGGGGATCATCAAGGAAAAAAGATTGTCACTTCAGCTTGGGGGTCAGGAGAGACTGAGGAAATTATCACATAACCAGTCGAGACCTATTTTTAACAAAAAATTCTACTTTTCTCACTGCAAAACCGCAGTGGTCAAGTAAGGACACTTTACTGTTAACACTGACTCTCTGAGGCCCAAAGCTTGATAGCGTTTATCCAGCAAGGCAAGTTTTACAGCTGACCAGGCTGCTCCAGAAATCGTGCAGTCTTATTGGTCTAAATAGATGTGTGCTGAGGATAGCGAGCACCCATAACTGGTACATGAGGACATTGCCTGCCCTGAGAAGAGGTGTAGTATAGAAACAGCCTGTCTGGGGAGTCTTCAGGTACATGGCATGCTTCTCTGACTTTATGAAGATGTGTCTAAAATGTCAAGGGTTTTGATTTACTTGAGTAAAAAAGGAATCAGTAACTTAACTCAACAGAACCTGTACAAGATGACCTAGAAGAAAATGGATGAGAACCATAATTACCTTATTATATATTTTTCCTACTAAACTGATACTCATATGTGATTTATTGCTAACTGTTGAAAACCACTCTCTCTGGGCTTTTTACAGATGAATGAAAAATGCAACATTGGTAGAAAAAGCAGTAGGTCTGAATTTCACTTTCACAAAAAAGCCATACCCAAAAGATGAATTTCAGTTTATATCATAAAAAAACCCCACAGCTGAGATTTACATCAGTCATGTGCTTCTAACAACCATACCAGCTGCCCCCTGCCCTAAGCTGTAGACACATTGTATACCACATAGTCTGTTACTTTTTCCCAAAAAATGTGACACTACTGAGTGGTGCAGAAATGCTGAGAAAGATCTTGGATAAATGGATCTTCTGAAACAATAAATAGAGTACTGTGTCATTAAAACACCACACTTTTCTTCCATTTAGTTTGAAAGACTACAACACAGGAAATATTGTGGCTTTTTTTTTTGTTTCTTTTAACTGTCCCAAACAGGTAATATCTCTGATCATACATCCCAATATTGTTTAACTCCCTGTTTTCCAGGGTCTAGCAACAGAACCTTCTCAGGCAACATATAAAAATACACCACTCAGCAGTGACAGCAGAAAAGCAATCATTCACCATATGGAGCTCCTCAGACAAGCAACCACTTTTAAAAGGCATTTTTATCATTATTACTATCTGCATACTCTGCCCTAACAGAATGTAGCAAAATAGTTAAACTGACCGGACTGCCAAAGTAAATGCTAATTAACTTTGGTTAACTTCCTCTAGTATTAGCCTAAGAGTGGGACATCGTATGAAATAATTAGGCATTGGAGACCTCTGAAAGTTCATCAACTCAGTAATTTTCCAATGCTTTGCCCTTGCTGAACATTTATGAACGTTAGGGATCTGTCTGAACTCTGCTACTAACACTGGCATTTCGCAAGCAGGTGGTCTGGTGCTGCGTTTCTGCAAAAAGCAGAAATCTCACATTAGTGTCAAGTCACTTGCTGAGATGAAAATTAAGGACATTGAGCTTTACAGAGCACCAGCAGGATGAAAATCTGCATAGTACTGACGTAAACTGACAGAACAGGCAGGTTTTCTTCAATCCAGGAAAGCAGCCTGCACTTGCACAAGGCAAGAATGAAAAATAGACTTTTCCTATAAAAAAAAGCATGGCAAGTGACCCTTCACACTTTGAGAATATGCTTCTTTATGATGCTACTAATTCCTCCAAGCCTTGTCCTCTATTGCCACAGAAACTGAAGAGAATTTTGCTAATAAACTTCATAGGTGGTAGTTTTTTAGCTTTTCTGAGAAAGCTGCACTATAACCGTGGTTAATACTCTTCCCAGAAAGACAGTAATAACCTTCTCCCCTTCCTTGTTCCTGGAAAGGATATCTACCTTTTAGATGTCTATTAATAGCACAGTTTAACCTGTTGAACAACAGCTAAAAAAACTCCACCACCAACAACCAGTGCAGATAGACCATTTCAAGGATACGAAATATACCTTGAATATGCAGACAAAAAAAACCCAGAGCAACATTTGTCCATCTAAGGACACTAACCAGTTCGGTGTCTCTCACTTTGAGTTTCAGTGTATCCATTCTTTCTGAACAATTGCAATTTTCACTCATAAATTTGTTCATGTGTTGCCTTAATTAAACACCTTAGTGGTATCCTGCTTGTTATGCATGCAGTGTAACTCTTTTTGTACCCAAGCCACCAACTCAGGAGACTGCTGTAATGGATGGCCTTGCTGGACTTGTCCAATGCAAGACAAAAGACAAACGTACTGAGGCGTCAAGAGCCGAAGAGCTAACAAAAGAAGTAAATAACTGGTGCTTATCTTATCAGACAAAAGGAAGGGGGGATAGCCCATCACTGTAAACTCAGTGATCTGTGGGGCGCCGAGGAGGCTGCGCAGCCAGAGATTGTTTCAGAGATTGCTTTGGACAAAGCACAGATGGCCCCCGAATACACATACCAAGATGCCCGCTCTGAAGGCGTGTCACACTGCTGAGTCCCGCTTCTGACGACACGACATTCCATGCCAAGAGCCAATCGATACA
>Ga0065711_1041798_pt1 | contig 15871 bp, 4 predicted proteins | sample Hoacrofraction12_FD_59098 | JGI IMG/M metagenome (GOLD analysis project Ga0065711, IMG submission 59098) | Hoatzin crop microbial communities from Cojedes, Venezuela - Epithelial fraction 12 v2 (version 2) | ecosystem: Host-associated > Birds > Digestive system > Esophagus > Crop | place...
AGGTCCCCTTGCAGCCTTCTCTTCTTCAGGCTGAACAAGCCCAGCTCCCTCAGCCTCTCCTCATAGGAGAGATGCTCCAGTCCCCTCACCATCCTCGCAGCCCTCCGCTGGACTCTCTCCAGTAGCTCTTCATCTTTCTTGAAGTGGGGAGCCCAGAACTGGACACGGTACTCCAGATGGGGCCTCACTAGGGCAGTGTAGAGGGGTTATAGAGGGGGATAGTTGCTAGATAATAATTTCGGTGTTTTCTCTTGAACAGTAATTGTTATACAATATTGCAAAGTGCTACAAATGCCTCTATTTTATTTTGTAAATGAATTTGCTGCTTGTGCAAGTGAAGTTCCAAAAATGCATTTTGCAGGCAGGAGTCATGGTGATACCATGCCATGGTACTTGAAAAGGCCTAAAAAAATTTTCCCTTCACTTTATGTATGAAAATATAGCCATAGACATTAGCTCTCAGGTTTCTTTAGTTTTAGTGTGCTGTGAAACTCCACTGTAGGCCATCTTAAGGCAACAGAGAAGTATTTCTATCCACATTTTGAGCCTTGGTTAAGTAATACAAAAGTCTAAAATACAAGTTATTCTATTTTGCATTCTGTCCTCAAACATCATTCTAAATAGAACTCCACTGAATGCAACTGACAGCAACCATATGTTCACAACAGTAACCTGCATCTTACAAGGAAAGTATGGGACGTAGCACTGAGTACTCAGACAACGCACGTGATTAAATTGCCCACACCTCTCTCATAATGAGACAAAGGAGCTGTTGAAAGAGAAAGGATGAGGAATAAACTTTCTTTTCTACACTAGATACCATGATACTTTCTTAATGTTCGTGGTACTTACTTTGTTTTACAGAAAAACTGAGTTTTCTATATGTGAAATTTCTGTGATTTATACAGCTTTGTTCATTTAGCAACACACATGAAGTGGCATTTTTACTGCCTTTTAGTCCCTTTTGAACAGAACCAAATGGCTTAAGCGGAATTTCATGTTCAGGTATATAATTGCTCAGAAACAATGTATTTCTCTAGAAGTTTAATGCAACAGAGGCCTGCGCAAGGAATCAGGTGTCAATACCTAAATAACTGCTATGTAATGCAGTTTCAGGAAATGGGAAATAGATTGGGAAAGAGGAAGGAGCATTCTCTGTCTCTGTGAGAGACAATTAACTTAGTCTGAATGCTTGTTCCCTGCGTTCACTTTTGGAATGGCTGATTCATTAGTGCACTGATGGAGAAATTGCTGTTGACCAACATATGTCAGAGAGGGTGGCAAGCTGGGGAGCTCCCTAATGTGGAGCAACGTTTAAGGTATTTTCCTTGCCTGATGTGGAGCTGGTATACAGACCTCAAGGAGAGCTCATAATTCCCACTCCCCACTACTGTGTTAACTCCCCAAACCAGTAAGCACCTGAGTGCTGAGGTTCAGCCTGCTGCATCGATCAAAGCAGAGACATCCGTCTGTGCTCTGACATGCCACGCATAAGTAGCAAAGGAGAGAAACTGGCTCCAACTTTGAATCATTTTGGTACACTTACAGGTAGTGTTAGGTATTGAGTAGCACTGAGATAGTTAAAGCAGGCTGTGTATGCAGGGGCCGTAGCTTCTTTTGGATCAATTCCTGAAATGCAAAATACCTGTAATGATAGGGGCTAATTCCCAGTTTTACAGAGATGTTGTCAGGATAATATGTTTAATGAGTCTGTGAGTATGCTAAATGTGTTACTGTCCTAATAAGATGTTATTAAGACTGCAGCAGTGATCTGTTACATCTTTTTCTTTCATTTAATCTCAATTGTTTTATTTCTTGGACTCACATTGATAAGAAAACTATGCCCTTATCATCTTCATTTCTCAACTCAGGTTTCATCCATTTTTGCTTGCAGACTATGTCCATAGATGTGTAAGACATATAGAAAAATGGGAAGACTGAGGATTTTAGCAGGAAGATTGTCCATTAACTCTTCAACTTTTTGTAGCCCTCCAAACAAAACTCAGAAAACAATGAAATACAGTTAAATATGAAGACTCTAGCTGGCAGTAGCATTTGTAAGTGGTCGTTATTAACGTAGAATCATAGAATGGTTTGGGTTGGAAAGGACCTTAAAGATCATCTGGTTCCAACCCCCCTGCCATGAGTAGGGACATCTTCCACTAGACCAGGTTGCTCAGAGCTCCATCCAGCCTGGCCTTGAACACTTCCAGGGAGGGGGCATCCATAGCTTCTCTGGGCAACCTGTTCCAGTGTTTCATACCAGGAGTGTGTCAAGATTTCTTGTTTGGTAATGTTTTACTGTATTGCACAAGACCCAGTTGGTGTTTGCTTTTCCTCCTGCTCTTTGCTCTCTGGCTTTATTGAAACCTGCCTCTGTCTTTGATAGGTACTGTTGAACATTGGTCTTACAGGGCATTGTTGGTTTTATAGGGCATTGGTCTTGCTGCTTCCTTCTTGCAGTGTTTGGAACACAATTTAGCCCCTTTTTTCCCCCTTGTAGTCTACTAGTGAAATGAGCCATGTAGGAAGATGGCATGAGAAAGAGTTTGATAGGTAGAATTGGGGAAAAAAATAAATCCTTATGGTTAGCTTGAGCTCTTCTTGCATGACACAGAGACAGCTATCCGCTAAATCAGACTTGACTGAACACTTGCAACAGGCTGTGAATGCCCTGATGTTTGACAGCTCCTGTTTCAGGTTTCCTACAGGAGAGCATGATTCACTATCAACTGATCCACCCCTGAAATTGAATCTTAAAGCTTTCTGCAAGTCCTATGCTACACTCTCGTCATGCAGGAGGGAAATAGTCTGTTGCTCATTCTGACTGTGAAATGAGCCAGTGCTATATGATTACTCTTCAGTTTGACTCCGGGAAGTAACTTGAACCTCATCAGATTATGAGTTGTTTGGTTTCCCCGTGTAGGTGTGCACCCTTTTCACAGGCTTTCTGAAGTGTTGCTGTAATTGCTGATTTGTGTTGATTTGTCTTTTCACATAACACCATATGCTGCATTTGAGAGATGTGTTCATAACTTGTTTTCACACAGATGAAGTCCTGAATCACACACACTTTGTGTTGCTGCAATTTCCTTTGACAGTCAAGAAAACCTGTTACAGTTGTGAACTCGTTAAAAGGCAGACTTCTTTTGAAAACCAGTAGACAGAGTCTATGTAGCCCAAACAAAGGGGGAGTAATATAACAGATGTGTAAATGAACTTGTGATAGTTTCACATTTGTGTCAGTTCACACAGCGACATAATAAAGGTTCTCCCAAAAAAAGGAATTAAAAAGTGGTTTAGGTGAAATGTTTCCATTTTCTTGGGGAAAGAACTGATATAGTAGTGGCAGTGGGAGAAAATTACTGCTTCCATGAAAAAAAAAACTCCAAAAACTCCTAAACCAGAAAAAGTTATCGCAAATTTGCAGGAGGATGAGTGTTTATGGAGAAGAATACCCCAAATGATAGGTAAGCCTTAGAAAAGCAGTGTTTGGAAATGATTCCAGTTCAAAGTTTTAAGTTGGTTTCAATCAGCAGAGTGAGATTTCTGTGTGTGACAGCTCACCGTGTGTCTGTCTCTGGTGGAGTTTTCGAGAAAAAGAAAGGACATATCCAAGGCTAGCCACTGTCCGAGATGGGACCTGAGGCGAGAGTTATATCTGTTCTGACAACACCCACGCCCCTACAGCTCTCCCGCATTCTGCTGTCCTCTTCATCACTGTGTAGACACAAGCTATTTTCTTTAAGTCAGGTCAATACTTGGCCGTTATCGAAACAACTTGATGAGCCAGAAAGTAATTTTACAATGCTTTTTCCAACTTAGAGAAATAAATTCAATAAAAGTGCCTCAAATCTTTTGGGAGAAGTGACAGTCTAATCATTTAAGCAACATGTTCATTATGAAACCCTAGAACACATCTCACTGGGGGCAGGAGATATATTTGGTTACTGAGCTTCCTTTTCTTCACAAATTTAGTCGATACCTGTGCAGGCAGAATGAAAGTGCCCGTTATTGTGAGACTTACTGTAGAACCAGCGTGTGCATGAGAAGGACAAGAGTATACTTAGCAGTGGGAGTGATGTTGGTATGATTGCATTATATGCAGTGGTAATTTTCTCCGCTTGGTGTTTTAGCTTCCTTAAATTCACAGAAAGCTCAATTAATTCTTCCTGAGGTACGACTAGAAAAATCATTAAGCACAATTGGCTAAGTTCTTTTCAGTTATTTAACATAATTACCATGTTTTTTCCTTTTGGGCATGTCACAGTGATGCAGGTAGAGATGGTGACAAGGAATTCTGTTCCACTGGGGTACAACATTGCTGACCATTGGGAACGACGTACGGATGTGTAGAAGTGAACATAGCGCTTGTAATGGTTACTTGTTAAGGTGGTTAAGCCTTTGTATTCATTTTAAAAGGAACTTTTTAGGCAGTTTAAAGCTTCGGATCCACTTCCCTAAATTCTTGTTAATCTCCTGGTCTGATTAATCTTGTAGGAATGGGTGTCCTTCCAGTACTTAAAGGGGACTTGTAAGAAAGATAGGGCCAAACATTTTAGCAGGGTCTGTTGTGATAGCACAAGGGGTAATGGTTTTAAATTAAAAGAGGGCAGATTCAAACTGGATGTATGGAAGAAATTGTTTAAAATGAGGGTGGCGAAACACTGGCACAGGTTGTCCAGAGAGGTGGTAGGTGCCCCATCCCTGGAAACATTCAAGGTCAAGTTGGATGGTGCTCTGAGCAACCTGGTCTAGTTAAAGATGTCCCTGCTCACTGCAGGGGGGTTGGACTAGATGACCTCTAAAGGTCCCTTCCAACCCAAACCATGCTATGATTCTCTGGTCTTTTCATCTCTGAACCTCCAGCTCACTCCAGTGTCCTCATTCTGGAGTAGCTGAAAAAATCAGTGCCAGTCTGAGTCTCCTCTACAGTGTGTGGCTGTAGAGCATGGTAGGACTGATCCCTTCTTCTTGGTCCTTCTCTGAAGAGAGCCTTTTCTTGCATCTCAAGTGCAGTAAGGGAGAGAAAGGGCATTTCATTTTGTGGAAAACTTTGCTGCATCAGATCTTTTTTCATTCTGATACAGAATTAAAGCTCCAGCTTCTGAAATTATCTGTGAAAAATGAAACTCCTGTCTGTGCCTTGGAATGGATCACGAGGCAGATTGGTGGGGAGATGGGGGTCCTGGAGTGTTGGGTGGGTGATGGAGAAGGCAGGCACCGAGGACTGCCAGAAGTGCCCCTCTGCAGCAGTCTGCCATGTGGAGGGAAGGGCGTTTCTGGCATTTCCCACTGCTTTCTTAGAAGGGTGCTGGGTGCTTGGTGTATGAGGGTTGGAGCAAAGGTGCTTGAGGACATTCTCTGTCTCCTCCTCCTCCTCCCCTCAGTCCCGTCACGAGGGTGCCCAGCTGAAAAGGAGTTGCAGTGCAAGATTCCCAGTCACAATGGGAGAGGAGTCCAGAGGCCTGGGCTTAGCTACAGCATGTACTGGCCCCACAACTTTGAGGTTAAAAGCAGTTGTTTGGTGTGCATTCTTATTTCTGCAAAGTGAAACTCTTTTCCCAAACTGCCATTTTTTTCTCATGGTAGGCATTATTTATAGAGATAGTACTTTGCTCTTTATTAGTTTCTTGTGATATTGTCCTGCGATACCTTAAGGCTGCCTTCTTCGTGAGTAAAACAGTTCAGTTTTGACTTCCAAAAGGTGCAGGTAGCGAATGCCTACAATCTTCCATCACCTTGTCCTTTGGGTGAATTTCATGAAGTTACTAATTTAGCAGTAGCAATATTGCTAGTCATGAAGGTGTTGTTTCTGACAGGTTTCTGGTGGTTTTTGGCATAAGATAAAAATTAAGACCAGTGTTGCGGTCTAACCTGACATCCGGCAACTGGGACCCGACAGCCGCTCGCTCACCCCTCCCCTTCCCGCCCAGCAGGGCGGGGAGGGGAATAGGGCAGAAAGGGAAACTCGTGGGCTGAGATAAAGACAGTTTAATATGATAACAAAGTAAATACTAATACTACTAATAGTAATAGTAGTAATAATAATGATAATAATGAATATGCAAACCAAACTATATACAATACAATTTTCTCTCCACCTGATGACTGATTCATAGTCAGTCCCCAAGCAGTGATCGTGGAACCTTGAACTCTCCGATTTTGCGAATTTTGAAAAACTCCTGAAAAAGTTCGAACGCCTGCACCAGAGAGGATTCAAACTCACAGCAAAGAGAAAAGCAGATCGATTCCTGTCCCCTGGCCACCCCTCATTCCTAAGCTGAGCATGATGTCCATGGTATGGAATATTTCCACTGGCCAGCTGGTCTATATGTCTGGCCATACTCCCTCCCAGCTCCTGCACACCTGCTCATTAGCTGAATAAGAGAAACTGGAAAAAGTCCTTGATTTCAAAGCAATAACTAGAAATATCAGTGTTATCAACATTCTTCTTGTACTAAATCCAAAACACAGCAGCTACTGGGAGGAAAATCAACTGTATCCCAGCCGAAACCTGGACAGCCAGTTATTAATTGACTCCTAAAATAAGAGAAGTGTTTTTAGGCAAAATAAGTTATGGCATAAAAGTTAGCTGTTTACTTCCTAGGAGTGTATATCATGAAATATCTGTAGATACTGTAGCATAAACGCCAGCTAGCATATCTCTGGTATAATCTCTGATACGTTCAAGGGCATCTAATCCGAAATCATATTAAGTCTGAAAGTTTATTGAAGGTATTTTTCAGAAGAAATGCAATCTTACCTCAAGATTTAAACAAATTGCTTTCAACTGCCGGAGAAGGATGTTGTTGTTTTTGAGAATTTCACATAACAAAACCCAGAACTTAATTGCATACTAATGTCACATTAAGAAATTCTGATTAAAACTCATAGACATTTAGGTGTAGGAAGTGTGAACAAAAGTTGAACTTTTTGCTCATAGGACTTCTGATTTTTAATGCCAGTGTACTTCTTATAACAAATTTATCATCTGCTAGATAATTTTGCACTCAGGGCTTTTCTAGTGCTCGATTTATCAAGGAGACTGGCACTGAATCATTTTGTATTTTATCCCCAGTACCATGAGGGTAAAAGAGACAAGTTTTCTGTCATGAACTGACTACTGCCAAATCATAATTCATAACTCTGCTCATTGTTTTTTTTTTTTCTGGAATTTTAGTGTTCTCTCTTTCAGCTCATATATTTTTTAACATTTAAGCAGCTCTTGCAGAGGAAAGCCACCATATTTTCTTCTTGGCTTGCTGTATGACCTCTGGCAGTCGCTTAGCTCTTCTGTTCCTCTGTTTAATTACATGTAGAAAGTGAGAAATTTCTCCATTGAGAAATACTTTAAGAATTATCCCTTTACAAATAATAAAGTTTCAAGGGGTTAGTGGGGTGAGTCAGAAGGGGGCCAGCCTGCTGATTAATGAAAACACAAAACCTGACTCTGCCGGATTGCCAGCTGTGCTACTTCACTTGTGGTTTAAGTGAACTTTCCAGTTTGAGCAGAAGGTCATGAACATATGAATCTGTGAATGAATTTTGAATTGTGTCTCAAGTATTCTTCTCAGCTTCTGCTGAGACTGAAGATGAGGGATCTAGTAACTAGTTCTATCTATGGTATTTTGTAAGTTTGTCATGAAAAGGGGACGCTTTTGCTTTTTGTTTGTTCGCTCTACGTGAACCAATCAGGAACCATAATAAACCAGTCTGAGCTTATAATTTCTCCTTATATTATGGTTAAGTCAAAGAGTGATTCAGCTGGATTAATTTAGTTTACTTTTAATTTAAAATTATGACCATATTAGAGTCTCTAAGGTGGGCTTGTGTCAACTTCACTGCCTGAATTACTGGCAGTACAAGAGTAGAAGAGAACTGAAAGCAATGGTGGGTCTGTAATTTGCTATGCAGTAGTCTTTTGCCATTTGTGAACCTGGGCAAAAACGAGACACAATTTATGGCTCTAAAGTATTCCTGAGAAAGCAGAGAGCTGTTGAGTCTGCAGAAACAACAGGCCTTTTTTAACATTTAGTTAGTACAGTTAACATATTAGCAAAATGTGAATATAAATGATTGCTTTAATCCTGCTAAACATTTTCTTTGTCTGATCTCATGTATTTCATACTAAAATTGATTTTAAACATGAATATAAGCAGTCAGTTCCTTCCAGATCACGACAACTGGTACCTTGCACAGGCAAAGGCATATACAGCAAGGGCTAGAAGAAACTGGACTAGATACAGATTTTTGACTGTCTCTTTTCCTAATAATTGATAGAGAAGAAATGTGTGAAAAATTCTGCTTCTAAGTTGTGATTATGAAGTATTTCTCAGGACAGCACAGGAAGAAAATATAAATTTTGTTTAAGAGAGAGTTTATTTATTTATTTTTACAAATAATATAGAACAGCTGCTTTCAGATAGCAACCCAGCCTTATAGATGCCTCCCAAGAATAAAACATGTGGGGTAAGGGGAATATTTTGGGTGACAATTCAAAATGGACATCTACCTTTTGAAATCCGAGATTCAAGGAGTGGCTATAGCGTTGAATCTTTCTGAAAGCACTATATGACTAATGTGCTTAAAGGGGCTAGACCTGGAACTTCAGTTGCCTCTCTTGCCCTTGCAAAGTAGATACTGCCAAGGTTTGAATGTTCTTCCATTCTTCTTCCTAGACATTTCAGTGATGGTATTTATTTAAGCTAGTCAGTGATTCCCCCAAAGTAGTGAGAGATGAGATAGCTTGGCTGTGGTTTTCAGACTTTATTTGAGAGGACTTCTGCTGGAGGTCCTAGTGACTGTGCTTACTACTTCAGTTCTACCTCTGCAAAAGTGAGCTGGAAAGCGGAGGCACCTGTGGCTAGTGAGCCGAGAGGTGAGGATAAACTTCAAACTCTCTCTGTCTTTCTTAAAGTGTAATGAACCGTGTCGAGGAGAAGTCTAGCTAGAACATTTGACAGCCAACTGAATACTCATGGTGCATGGAGTTTGGTAAGGAGTTCCTTGCAAAAGTGTGAGTAGTAAGAGGAAAGCCTGGCTAAGGTAACAGCCAGTGTTCAGTGAGGCGAAAGTGGTGTTCTCTATAGTGCTTTCCAGAAAATTGAGAGTGACTTGTGGTTTGAAACATGGCCAGAAATGAACAACTTCTTCCTTGTGCTCCTGAGCACATCTGTCATTTTTTGGGTCTCAAGGAGAGTGTGCAGAAAGAAAGGTCTATGCTGTATCCCCAACGTCCAAGGTTGTGTACCTGGCTGTGGGGAGAGCTGGGGAGGATTTCCACTGTACTACACTGTGAAGACATCAGGAGGAAGCGTAGCTGGCAGCAAAAGGCTGCAGCTTTAAGGATAACTGCGTGTGTTGACTGGACTGGGAGAAGAGAGCTGCCTCCTTGACCGTTACTCGTCAACTGAAAGGGGAGACTGGATGCACTGGGTGGGCAGGAGGACTGATCTGCTGGCTGGCTGTTTTGAGGGGTGTTGTGCCCACTTAGTTTCATCAGGGCTTATCTGGGTCAGGCTCTGCACTGTGCATCTGGCCAAGGGCCTTCAGAGTTGTTTCAGTTTGTATTAAAATAGTATAGCCTTTTTTTCAGCCGCTAGTGCTTTTGAAAGAATTCCCTCGTAGCCACCTCCCTGTGGTATCCTAGTTAATCCTTTTGAATCCTGAGCAGCAGTTGTGACACCTTGCCTCTTACTGAGACACAGATTGCTTTCACACACAAATTAAGCAATTTACACAGTGATGAGTGGCGTGTTTTAATGTGAGTCTGCTACTATATAGTCAGACAACAGTGCAAAACAGTCATTTACAAACTTCAGATAGATTCTCCAAAGCTACGTAAAGTATTAGTTAGTGCAGCGTTTCCACAGTAGTTTTGCTTGAAATGTTGATGGTCCACCCGCCGTGGCTGGATTTGAACGTGTAATAAGATGTGATTGTTCCGTACTGATATTGAAACTACCACTTCACAGAATAACAAGAAAATCTTAGAATCATAGAATCATAGGTTGGAAAAAACCTCTCAGATCATCAAGTCCAACCGTCCGCCCAACACCATGCCTACTAAACCATGTCCCAAAGTGCCACATCTACACGTTTTTTAGACACCTCCAGGGATGGTGACTCAAGCACCTCCCTGGGCAGCCTGTTCCAATGCCTGACCATGCTTTCAGTACAGAAATTTTTCCTAATATCCAATCTACATCTCCCCGGACACAACTTGAGGCCATTGTCTCTTGTCCTATTGCTAGTTGCCTGGGAGAAGAGACCAACACCCACCTCACTACACCCTTGTTTTAGGTAGTTGTAGAGAGCGAGAAGGTCTCCCCTCAGCCTCCTCTTCTGCAGACTGAACAGCCCCAGCTCCCTCAGCCGCTCCTCATCAGACTTGTTCTCCAGACCCCTCACCAGCCTCGCTGCCCTTCTCTGGACACGCTCCAGCACCTCCATGTCCTGCATGTAGTGAGGGGCCCAAAATGTCACTGTTTTTGTTTATCTGAATAGAACAATCTGTTTGTCTTGTGTTAGGATGGTGATTTGGTGTTTAACTTATTTGGATATTTAAATATCCAATGTTAATTCCTTGAAATTTTATGAATGCTATTATGATATTTTTTCTGAAACATATTTATTTTGACTTATATTTAACCCGCACAAGCATTTACAGGATTTTGGTTATAAGTCTTAGCAAAATAACCTGAACTTCAGCAGTACCTCTGAAACATGCCGTGGGTAATTGGTAAATTTAAATTACTTTTCCAGTCTGTATTTTGTAATGTATCTACGCTGATTTTGTTTAAAGTTAATTCCATGTGGATTTAGACTAATAAGCCCCTGGAAGCTGCTGTATTATCATGATTCATTTTTTCTTTATTAGTATAGTTACTATGTTAACATTATAAGTTCATTAAAATGTGAGTTTAAATTGCCTGTTGGTCATTGTGGTTGCTGTGCAAATAAACAACCAGGTCTTTTCCCCATCCCCTCCCTCCTTCCCTCTCTCTGAGTCCAGCTACATGGACTCCAATTATCTGTTGTTTCATTCTACTTCTCTGCTTGACGTAAAGGATATTTCCCATGCCTAAGTTGACTGCAAAGTTTATGAGTATGATTGGGAGACTCTGCTGGAGTTTTGTCTGCCTGTTGGAGTTGCATTTAATGCTTTCTTTTGTGGAAGAGGGTGTAGGATTCTAAGTGCTTTCTATTTTGGGGCTAGATTTACAAAATATAGAATCACTTTCCTTTCTTTAGTAATCTGATGATTTAGGGAGTAGAAAACCAAAGGAGTGTCCTAGCCAGAGGTCTGTGGCACCCTTGATTTCGGAAAGCTCTTTCAAGGACTAAAAAGAGAGCTGACAAAGGTTTTTTCAAACGTTTGTTTATTTATTTTGGTTCATGCACCAGGTCTCCAGATCTACAGCTCTTCGTGTGAGAGTTGGATTTTGAACCTCTAGGACATGAAAAAGCTGGAATTTTTAAAGCGTTGCAATGGTCTTTGTGAATAGAAGTTTTCCCTTTGGCACAGCTGTACTTGGGTTTTAATGCCCATTTAATGGGCAATTTAATGCTGACAGAGTCATATTTGATGTGAGCCGCGTGTTTTGCTCTGCTTTAGGGAGTGCACGTGTGCCCTGCGTGCTTTCTTGCTTGGAAAGGGCGACATGGCCTTGAGAACTGAAGCACGCCAAGAAACTTGCCAAGGAGCAGACATGCCGTTCAGGTATCCCGCTGGAGACAGCCACACTTGGGCTGTGTTAGAATCATTACAAAGGCTTAGCTGGGAAGTCTGTGGCTTTTAATGCCATTTCATGGTAGTAAAACTTGTTGTCCCACCAGCTAAAAGAGTTGGTGTTTTAATAGAATAAGCATTTGATTAATGAAACAATGTGTACTGTACAGAAGAAATGATCATAAAAAGCTGCTTTTTAACTGCCTAAAGTACCTTTTGCAGCTTGGAACCTTTTATCACCTTGTAAATCGCCCCTTGAGATGAATAGTTGAAGTTAGACAAGGCACACTTCCATTACCAGCATATCCTCCTTTGGATATTATTATAGAGCTTGGGCTGCAGCTGCTTCAAAGCCACCCCTCTCACCAACACATTTTTACATCTTGCTTTCATTACGCCAAGGGCACATTCTGTGTTATTGCAGTGGCTTTGCTTTTAATAATCTTCTTGATGCAAACATTCAGACCTGAGGGAGGTCCACTAGTTCTCCTTATGGTCACATTCCTTCTCTTACAAGGTGGTGACCATTTTTTGCCACTTTTGTGCTGTTTTATAGATGGTGTTCAAAGGTGCTAGTTAACAAAGACTTAAACTCACTCAGGAGAAGAGGAAGATGCAGAATAAAGCCTACTGTAACCTGAACATAGGAGAGAAAATGAAGTTATGTCATTTCCATTACGGAGGGTTGAAAACTTCTCATTGCTTTCAGTGGGAATATAAGTAGGAAAATAAAAGACATGACCCTAACAACAAACAGATGGCATTCCCTTTTCTGTGATTTTGTACACTTTTGAAGTTGTAGAGGAACTGCATAAGCAGTCATGTTTTCAATTATTTTCCCCACTCACAGAGGCAGACACAAAATTTATTTGTTCTTTCTGACTGATTACTCTTCCATTCCAGTCAGTGTGTCTGAGCTCTAAATTCTCTTCTGTGAAAGAAAGAGAAATAAACTTCAGAAACTTCTTGGCCTCAAAACCAAAGGAAATATTTGACCAAGTTTAAATTTTCATTTTGCTAACCTCTCTCTTGTTTTGCCCTTCTTAGGAATTAAAATGTAGGCTGCAATGCTATGGCTTCAGTTTAGTAGAGATGAGCACCCAGAAACTCTGCTGTTCCGTAGGAGACATCTCTCCACAGAAAGAACGGAAGAGCCTTGCAGTTTCTTTTTCTTCACTTTCTCCATCCTTGCTGAGACATAAAGCGAGCAGCCAGATTTAATCCTTTCCCTTCTCCACAATAATTGTAAGAAGTCTGTTATCTCATGTTGCTACTAACCTGAGAGCATAGCCTTGTAAATAGAGAATACGGTAAATCCCATAAAGACTCTAAAATGGAAACCCAACACAACGTCAAAGCAGTCAAAATTAAAATAATAAGTTCCCAGCATGGCTTTGAAATAGCTATTTTGTTTCACAGTAATGATAAGCTTAGAAACAAGAGTATTTTATGTTTCCCTATACTTTCATGCAAGGGTCTCAAAGCACTTTACAGTTTAAATTAAGCAGTGTTATAGATGGTGGGGGAAGGAAGTCACCATCTTGCCAATGCAGAAACAAAAATACGGAGGGGGAAATATAATGTAACCCATAGTTAAAGGCAGAAGTAGGAAGACAAGCACAATTGTTTGATTTGTGTATCTGGATTCAATGAGCTTGAAAGTCATCCCTTACAACATATATTTTTATGTAGTTTCAGAAACTACTCTATAACTACCTATACTGTTATAAATCAGTAGTTATGGGAAAGGAAATGAGATATTTCTCTTGAGTTAGATTTCTGACTCTGCTATTGATTTGCTGGGTACCTATGTCTTAATGTAGCTCTGTAGTTTACTTGTCCTTCATAAACTCACACACTGGTATCCTTGGAAGAACTAGATAAATGCCAACATGTTTCTTTTTTTTACTGAAGGTGCTAGCTGGTAGCTGTCACATCTCTGCGTGCAGGTTCTTCTTCATCATGCTCCAGAACCGATCATTAAGAGCTGCATCCTGTGATTTCAGAAATCAATGGGAGTTTTTCAGCAACTTTCATTGGCTTTTTTCCCAGACCGTTAGGGTACAGTGAGATAAGAAACAGCTATGGTTTTACTGTACAGGGCTGTTTGTAATAAGTATTACAGCAAGCCTCTTTGCAGCATACAAAGTTATCTGATTTCTTTTTCATGGACACCAGAGATGATGCTAATCTGCATATACTGATGAATACTTTTACATTTTAGCTAGCTACTGCAGGTCTTGGCATGGCACACATTCATCCTTTTCCTGGGACATCTAGGTTAGGTCTGATGAGTTGTGCCTCTGCACGTCGTAGAAAGAAGACTTGAATGACTGGCTCAGAAGTAGTCATCTACACTGTATGCCTCCAAAGTTAGATTATTCCAGCCAGCTCCACTGCTGGATGGCATAGCTTACTTTTGGAAAACTGTTTTATCTGTAGGTCTTGGCCAGTGGAGTTAGAATCCCTTTTCCCTCCTTTTAGTGAATTACGTTAACTGAAGTCCCAGGGCAAAACCTTCAATAAAACGTATTAACAGTCTGTATCAAGCATTGTTTCCCACAGAATGCAAAGAAAATTAGTTAAATCTGAACTGTATGACTATATTCCCTGTGCTTTATAACATTTATAATACTGCACTTTCACCAGGCAATGATTTAATAATCCAGGCAGACCTGGGGTTTTTTTTTTATGTCAGCCTTTTGTGTGACAAGCCACTGAAACCTCCCTTTTCTTTTCTCTTTTCCTGTTCTATTAACTTCCAGGGTATTGTGTCCTTGATCTTAGAAATATTTCATGAAAAGCAATGTAGCAGAATTCCCAGTAGTGAATCTTCAGTGAAACCTGCTTGTTCTAGTCAACCACTGTTCCTGATTAGAAATAAACCAATCTATTTCACTTTCATTAATTTTTCAGTGCAGCGTTCTTGCTCTGCTCTGTATACTTAGTGCACTCTCTGAAGTTTCATGTTCTGATGATGACAAAGAGCATTTCAGTGGAAGGCTTGTATTTTTTTCTGAAATGTAACCCTATTCTTCAAGCTTCAGAAAGAACTCCCCACATGCTTTTAGACATCCTCGTAATCAGTTTGCGGTGTTAATGATGTCAGATTTAGAAATGGTCCAAAGAGACAAATATCACGTATGTAATGAGACTGGAATTTTGAAAGACAATTTTAATCATTTGATTATCTTCTAAGAGAACTGAGGGACAACTTCTGTGTTAAAAAGGTTTTGCTAGAAAAAGCAGAATCAGAGGTAAGGATGACTAATGCTCTTCGCAAATTCAGAGTGTTCCATTGTTTGACACTCTGCATGTGTCACAGAGGGTTAAGATCTAAGCAATGGGTTTCTATTATGGTGTTGCAAATGATGTCTTAGTCATAGCATTTATTTTCAAAGGAATGAGTATAACTTGGCTTTATCAAGAGGTAAGGTACCTCTAATAAACTTTTTTTTGTTTCTTTAAAATCCCTGTCATCAAGTACCGGGCGTGCTAAGGACAGCTGGATTTCTGTATGTGAGCAACAGGAAGAAGGAAAAGAGGTAAAGAAGTGGTATATATCTATTACGAGACTGTTCAGGGTTTCCCTGTTGCAGCTGGTAAGGTTGATATGAAAACACATTATAGTTGTAATCTAAAAAGTCGATTATCTGTCTAGATGTGACATAATTCATTTTGCAGATCCAAAGTAGCAAGACACTTTGGACCTCAAATGGAAGTCTTCCTGTTGACTTAAGCAGTCAATGGATGAGGCATTTTGTACATTTTCCCCTGTTTTCTTTAAATACTAGCAGAAAAATAAAAATTGTCTCTCCACAGCATGAATAAGCTTTGTTGCTTGGAACTGATGAGGACAATATTGATCTTGCAATTTCAGGAATAACAGGAATGGTGAGAAACATCCACAGTCACTGAGAGATGGATGGCCTTGGACTCTGCAGGGTTCTCTGTATCCTCTTTGGGGCTGACTCACCCTTTTTGAAGCAGGTTCTGCTATATGATTATTCTTACATGGACCACACGAAACTGGGAGGTGTGGTAGATACACCAGAAGGCTGTGCTGCCATTCAGCGTGACCTCGACAGGCTGGAAAGTTGGGCAGAGAGGAACCTGATGAGGTTCAACAAGGGCAAG
>Ga0065711_1041799_pt1 | contig 15871 bp, 16 predicted proteins | sample Hoacrofraction12_FD_59098 | JGI IMG/M metagenome (GOLD analysis project Ga0065711, IMG submission 59098) | Hoatzin crop microbial communities from Cojedes, Venezuela - Epithelial fraction 12 v2 (version 2) | ecosystem: Host-associated > Birds > Digestive system > Esophagus > Crop | place...
TTCTGTCTGAACATGAGGAAGAACTTCTTCCCTCTGAGGGTGATGGAGCACTGGAACAGGTTGCCCAGGGAGGTTGTGGAGTCTCCTTCTCTGGAGATATTCAAGACCCACCTGGACAAGGTTCTGTGCAGCCTGCCGTAGGTGACCCTGCTTCGGCAGGGGACTGGACTAGATGACCCACAGAGGTCCCTTCCAACCCCTACCATTCTGTGATTCTGTGATACAGATACAATACTAGAGCTGGGGGTGGAAGTGGGGGGTTTCTAGGGTTTTGGCAGGTCACTGGAAAATCTCAGTGGGGCCATCTCTCCCCTTATAGCTCCAGAAAAGTGATATGCCCAGAAGACAAGCCTGGAGCACTGCCCAGGCCATCCATTTGCCGAGGAGCAGCACTGGAAGCCTGGCGGATCCCCAAACCACCACCTCTCCTGCTCTCCGGGGGTTTCCTGCAGCACCAATGGCAGCCAAACTCCACTAGCAGTCCAGCAACTCCACTAGCAGTCCAGCAACTCCATTACCAGTCCAGCAACTCCACTACCTCTAATGAAGTTCTCAAGGGGCATGCATGAGCCAAAGCAAGGACAAAAACAGGCTAATAACACAGAGTTTAACCACCACTAGAATTTTGTAACTCCATTTTGGGTCAGTAAGGCAGGAGAGAAAGCACTCCGCACAGAGCGCTTCAGTGAAGAGCTGGGTAAGCAGCACTTCAGCCGCACAGCTGGCCGTTACACAGGTGTGACAAGTGGCAAAATGAAATCCATTGTTGCACCAGTCCTTCCTCCTTTTACATCCCGGCTACCACTCCTTCCTTTATCTGGAAAGAGCGTAAACTGCTTACTGGGTTTCTTAGTCATGGCACCATTCTTTCACAAAGGCTGTGGTCAAGCACGAGAGTGCCACGCCAGATTCATTCCAAGTTTCAAAGATGACACATGCATATTCATATGATCTGTCCTGAAAAAACAAAAAGCAATGTCAAAACTGCTTCTACCTTTTATTATAAAGCTGTTACTGAGGACTAAGAGAAGTAAGTGAAATCGTCGACAGGGACCCTGTTTACCTCTTTCCGATAACCAACATGGGAGAAGGGGGATTCCTCACACCTGCCACACAAAGGGGATATTTTTTCACCTACGTTTCCCATAGGACTATTAACTATAAGCAGAAATCTCATCCTTTATATAGAACATGAAAAAACCCAAGCAAAATCTCAACCATCTTGACACAGACACCTGTGCCGAGCATTTAGCATGATTTCCGCCAGAAGCTCAAGGCCTCACCAGTGTGCCAGACGTTATTTTCCAAGGCAGAGGAATTCAATGCTCATTCAGGTCTACAAGGTTCTACAGATAGCTGGAGAAAGAGGCAGCTGTCACTGTCAGGCATTTCTTTCCATCTCCACCATTCGATGCATGGCAGTGTGCCTTGGCCAAAGCCGTACCTTCCAACTCCCACTGCGGAGGCGGCAGGAGGCCTGGAGACAATAAATGCTGAAGTGAGTGGGGACAGACACTGCCCCTCCTTTGGGATAAATGGGAAAAGCAACTGGGGCCAGTGTGCGGAGCATGGCAGATGCCACTGAAAAAAAAGACATGTTCATGTCTCGGCTCCATGGGGGGAAGGTCTGCTGGCACAGTGCAGCAGGTGCATGGCAAACCAAAGACCCCAGAGAAACAGAGGAAGAAGCAGAAATGTAAGGCAAGAGCCCCTGTAATTGGAGAAAGCCTGGCCCCATGCAAGGACAGCACATACTGGGCTGAGCAGCGACTGCTGGGTGAAGCTTGGAAGAGTAACTATAGCAATTACCTCCTCTGATTTTTTGAAATTCCTTCTGCGTTCAGAGAAAGACGGCTTTGGGCAGTGACAGATGGACCCTCATGAGTCTTGCTGCATCAGTCTGAGGCTTTGGACATGTCCAGCCAGCCCTTCTGTGCTAAAGCCCTGCAGCAGCGGCGTCAGCAGAAGGTGACCAGGGGCAAGCGCTCGCAACCCAGACAATCCCAGGTGGAGAACACAAGCTCTTGACTTAAGCTGCCAACGGAGGTGGGCTTTCACTCAAATGTTGGCCAACAAAGCAGAGTAGCTATACAGCCTAAGCCTGAGGGGACTCTGCTGGTGGGACAGGCATATCTTAAACCAGCACATGGCAAAGTGCACCATAACAGGGCTGCCTAAATCCTCAGAAATTTCCATACAAATAAGTGTAACTGGGAAATAAGCAATAAAAATGCCTGTCTTCAAAGTCCATCTCTCTTGGACAAAAATACTGCTGGACAGAAGTTTGGGCAATGGCTTACATTAGGAAGGGCAGCAATACTGAGGATACACTCTAGTATGCACTGACACTGCCCAGGCACAGAGGAAAATAGAAGTCCAGAGAGGAAAAATGACTGTACTGCAAGAATTGCATCGCAGCGCAGCAGGGATTGCATCATACTGCAGACATGACAGTGAAACTAAAGCAGTGGGGGCCACCTTTTTTCTCCAGACTCAAATTCCTACTTTTACCCAGATCTCCCAGAGCAAGTTGCATGTGTGCATGGATGCAGAGAGGTATGCACACAGAGCACCGCTTGCTTTAAACATGGAAGCCTTTGGGCAACATTGTAAGCAAAACATTGCACTCAATAAAGGTAATAACCAGGCGTTTAGCACCTATTTGAACCCGCCACGTCCCTCCCTAGCCAAACAGTGTGCCCCTAATCAGCATTCTTCCTGACAGGTTTATACTGTAATTGATAACATTAGACTAAGTACTATTGTGCCAAATGGCAGTATAATTTAAATTTCCTCTATTTAAACAACTGCTAGCTCTTACACAGAAAATACTGTACTTGAGCTAAGCACGTTAGTTTAAATTCCCTGCTTTCCTAGTGTGTCAAGTATTTTCTTGTGGCTAAGCTGACTCCCAGGTCTATTCTGTTCTGTAACCCTTCTTTCACTCATCACCATAAATCTGAAATGAGGCCCTTCAATATCGTATTACTTGGTACAGCATCTTCGTTTATGCCTGCTTATGCATAGCCCCCAGCAATCTAAAGAACAGCCCTCAAGTACAACATTATCAACACGCACCTGTAATTGAAAATGCAATAGTAGAAAACAAAGCGAGAACTGACAGCATCTGGTATCACAAAGGGCTAGGAAATACCTGAAATGCTAAACTACCTCCATGAGAAGCATGTCAGAAATGCTGCCTTTGCCATCAGTGCTGGGCTTGTAACAAAAGACAATGGTTGTGCCTTCCTGGGGACAGCTCTGTAAGTAAAACTTTGCTATGACCATTGGCTCACCCATACTGTGTGAAGAATAACAAAATCTCCACAGAAGCAGGGACTAACCAGTAAGACATACACGACAGTGAGAACTGGCAGTCCAGAAAACATGTTGTCTTAAGGAACAATGTAAAAAATTTATAGCTGCACATGCCGAACACTCAAATTTAATACAAAGTGATATGTTAAAAACTGCCCTAGACTTAAACTTTTCCCTTCTCCTTAGCCATCCACTTTTGCATCTTGCCTACAGTGAGAAACAGATGCGTTTCACATCATGCATGCTAATACCAACACTAAAAAAAGCTACCCAGCATACCTCAGTGAATTAACTTTTATAGCCTTTTCTTGCATTTTAACACCATTTACCATGACGTTAGTGCTACTGTGTTCATATAAGGTACTGTGAATAGACCTAGCTGCTAAACAGTGTTTCTATTTTATCAGCCACTCGGAGATAAAAAAAATCAGTTTTCAGTTTGTACTGGCACAAAATCCCCAGCCCATACTGATAGGTTTCTGGGAAAGATGCTGACTTGGCAAAACCAGCATTTCCTAACAACGTAAGTTTAAACAAATTCCTAATTCACTGTTTCATAGGAGGAAACAGAAAAAGCTAACTGGAAGGGCAACAGCCTCCTGGGAAAAGAGCTGTGGGCATGGCACCCCAGGAAAGAGACTCCAAGGATGTGATCTGGATTTAGGAAAAAAATGGGGGAAAAAAAGGGAAGACCTTTTGAGGAGAAATGGAAAAGCCCCTTCCTGAGGTGGATCCACACTAACCGGTGGCATCAAACACATTCGCTGCAGCAGGATGAGAAAGATAAAACTCTTCCAGTTACAGATTAGCAGTTCTCAAGTTTCTGGTACATGAAGACTGAAGGAGAGGTTTGGTGAGATGGGTGATCCTATGGGGATGGGACAGATTAGCTGCTTTCCAGTGGGATTTACACATATACTCTGCAAGCACATAAGTATTCTCCTAGTATTGCTTTTCCATGCAAACAATTGCTGTACATACCTCAGGCATGCATGGCTGTGATCACGTATCTGTGGCATCAACCACAGGATATGTTCTAAACCTTCCAGAAGTCCTACACCACATTCAGCCGGAAAGACTGGCAATTGTTAGAAAATGTTCATTTTCAGCCTACTCACTGAAACAGCAATGTCTTTTCTCAAAGGTATAGCTAAAAAAAAGAATTTAAAACTTAGGTCACAAAACTGTAGTTAAACACGCTCTTGGGCCTATGTCTTCCACTATACCTCAGCACCACCTTCTCATTCAACTAAAAAGAACACAAAACAAAACCAAAACCATTTTTCCTTTTGGACTATACCATAGATATTAAGCCCTGGTTGGCTGAAATAGCTGATTTTCTGTGATTTATTGCTCCTTACTTATTCATATTTAGCTGATAATTTATCTAAATGAAATCTCTTCAAGACACTTCGCTCTAATGCCAGAAATCATGTATTACCATACATCTTAAAAATATCTGTGAGTATAAAGGTTTCAACGTAGGAATGGTGGCTGAGGAAGGGTAATGCATCACCAGATTGCAAGTAGAGCTTTTCCCCATTATCTATCACGCAGCAGAGATGATCTAAATTATCATCTTTCATGAATTTGCGAGGAGCGAGGCCTGCAGATGATCAGCCACGAGAAGTACACACGCTTCTGGGAAAACCAGAGGTCTGTGCTCACCCATGTCAGCCAAGGAGCTGCCCGTCCTACTTCACATGGCAGCTCGCTTGCGATGGCTACATTTGAGCAAAGCCACCATGTCTCTGGAAAGCAAACGGAGATTTTAATTTTGAGAACAACCTGTATCGATGTCTGAGGGCTACGCTGCCAGGTTGCTGGCAAAGGAGCAGAGGAGGCAGAGCAAGGCAGAATGCAAGGGAGAGGAAATGGATGAAACGCTAGCTTTACGATGGGAATAGCCTGAGAGAAGAGAATTAGCAATCTCAGCAGAAATTAAAGTCTGGAGGACAAAGGTGAACTGGCTTTGGCCACAACAAAGGCCATCAAAGCAGAGTTCTGGAGCCAAGGAAAGACACAGTTCTTTTCTTATCTCCCTGATGGTTATCAGCTCTTTTTTTAAGGGCTGTGTATGCTAAGCATGCACTACCTACACACAGCACTGCCATCCTACCTAATTGGTCTAATCACGCTTTTCATTATTAAGGCAATTTCTAATGTCACACATTGCATTAACCAAATCTTTCAAATTTATTTTCTTCCCCACTTTTCTCAGCTAATAAAAGAAGAGCAAGGAGGAAGGGGAAAGAAAGTGGCCATGTTCAACACTTAACATTTAAACAAGCTCTGCATAGGCTTTTGAAGTTCACACCTCCCAGAACTAAGGCGACTCAATTTCATTTTTACTGTGGCTACATATTGGAAACAATTTCTCTAAAGGTGGGTTTACAGGGCATTGGGACACTGATTTCCAGCTGGATGACTGTAAATGGGTGGCCCAGAAATGCCTACAGCCTCACTAGCTCCCTGCAGCCTAGCTAGCTACAGTCCCTCCCTTTTAAAGCCCATCAGAGGTGGATAAGTAACTCAGTTGTCACTCATCATGAAGGAAGGGGATCCTAAGCCATGGGGCTGATCATTTCCAGCTTGTAAATTCACTACAAATATCTCCCTTGCCCTTGCCCTCCCCACAAACTCCATGGCTTACTTTTTTTAATGAATTTGCTTGTTTATTTGCTGTCAACTGCTACTAGACTTGCGCCAGGACCTTAAACGAGCAGAGGACATTGTCCTGTTGGCTCAGTTCAGTGAATCACTGGAACCGATGGCTGCTTAATTTGGTTGGGAAAGTAGCAGCAACCAGCATGCTAATCCAGACAAAAAAAATTTCCTAGAATCAAAGTATGAAGTATAGGCCCCCGCCTATAACCAGATCTGCCCCACTCTGAAACTGTTCGGGAATCCCTTCTAAATCCTTGCAAGCACCTCAAGTAGCACAGGGCCATGCTTCAAAGGCAGGACCAACTGCAGAGCAGCAGCCACTGTCACATAAAAGAGGATGAAATGAGCATTTGAGATGTCCCAGCTCGGATCCCTGCGACAATGTGCTGGCAACCTGTGCAGACAAAAAGCTCTCAGCATCACTGAAGGTCTAGATAACTATGCTTTATCCTGCCTTTACTGTACAATGGTGACATACAAGCACCGAAGAAAGCTGAAAAACAGCAAAGTGCTCTTTCGTAATCTTGTTGTCTTGCTAAGCACACTTCACTCTAAGTGATAAGACAAGATCAGTGCTGAAGTTATGAATAACTGAAACAAAACATCCATCATATGGCTTTCTGTGACTTCCATTGCATGGGTGTTGTGTTTCCTAGTACCTTTACACAGCTCAGAGCAATCTAAACTTGAGATGTCAGGAAAGAGAGGCAGTGGGGCGGCTCTGTACGTTAGGGACTGCTTCGATTGTATAGAGCTCGATGATTCTGATGACAAGGTCATAGAATCATAGAATCATAGGTTGGAAAAGACCTCTAAGATCATCAAGTCCAACCATCCACCCAATACCACCATGCCTACTAAACCATATCCGGAAGTGCCACATCGACACGTTTTTTTTAAACACCTCCAGGGATGGCGAGTCAACCACCTCCATGGGCAGCCTGTTCCAACGTCCGACCACTCCTTCAGTAAAGAAATTTTTCCTAATATCTAATCTAAACCTCCCCTGACGCAACTTGAGGCCATTGCCTATTGTCCTATCACTAGTCACCTGGGAGAACAGACCAACACCTGCCCCACTACAACCTCCTTTCAGGTAGTTGTAGAGAGCTATAAGGTACCCCCTCAGACTCCTCTTCTCCAGACTATACAGCCCCAGTTCTTTCAGTCTTAAAGGCAGAGGAGCAGGCTGTCCCCATGTGCCACAAGACGAACCGCCAGGGAAGACAACTGACCTAGCTAAACAGGGAGTTCTTGCTGGGACTGAGGAAAAAAAGGAGGGTCTACCACTTATGGAAGAAAGGGCAGGTGACTCAAGATGAGTACAGGGATCTCATTAGGTCATGCAGAGAGGAAATGAGAAAGGCAAAAGCCCAGCTAGAACTCAAGCTGGCCACTGTTGTAAGGGACAACAAAAAATGTTTTTACAAATACACCAACAACAAAAAGAGGGCCAAGGAGAGTCTCCATCCCTTATTGGATGCGAGGGGGAATATTGCCACCAAGGATGAGGAAAAGGTTGAGGTGCTTAATGCCTTCTTTGCCTCAGTCTTTAATAGTCAGGACAGTTACTTCCAGGGTACCCAGCCTCCCGTGCTGGAAGACAGGGAAAAAGAGCAGAACGAACCTCATATAATCCAGGACAAAGCAGTGAACAACCTGCTATGCCACCTGGACACTTACAAGTCTATGAGGCCAGATGGGATCCACCCAAGAGTGCTGAGGGAACTGGCGGAGGAGCTGGCCAAGCCACTCTCCATTATCTATCAGCAGTCCTGGATAACAGGGGAGGTCCCAGATGACTGGAGGTTTGCCAACGTGTCACTCATCTACAAGACCGTGGGAGCTACAGGCCTGTCAGCCTGACCTCGGTGCCGGGCAAGATTATGGAGCGACTCATCCAGAGTGCACTCACCGGTCATGTGAAGGACAACCAGGGGATCAGGCCCAGCCAGCATGGGCTCATGAAGGGCAGGTCCTGCTTGACCAACGTGATCTCCTTCTATGACCAGGTGACCCGCCTAGTGCATGAGGGAAAGGCTGTGGATTTTCTTTATCTGGACTTTAGTAAGGCCTTTGACACTGTTCCCCACAGCATCCTCCTGGAGAAAATGGCTGCCCATGGTTTGGATGGGTGTACTCTTCGCTGGATAAAGAACTGGCTGAATGGCTGAGCGCAGAGAGTGGTGGTGAATGGAGTTAAATCCAGCTGGCGGCTGGTCACGAGTGGTGTCCCCCAGGGCTCAGTTTTAGGTCCGGTCTTGTTTAACATCTTTGTCAATGATCTGGATGAGGGGATTGAGTGCTCCCTCAGTAAGCTTGCAGCTGACACCAAACTGGGCGGGAGTGTCAATTAACTTGAGGGTAGAAAGGCTCTGCAGAGGGATCTGGACAGACTGGATCGATGGGCCAAGGCCAACTGTATGAGTTTCAACAAGGCCAAATGCCAGGTCCTGCACTTGGGTCACAACAACCCCATGCAACACTACAGGCTTGGGGAGGAGCGGCTGGAAAGCTGCCCAGAGTAAAAGGACCTTGGGGTGTTGGTCGACAGCCAGCTGAACATGAGCCAGCAGTGTGCCCAGGTGGCCAAGAAGGCCAACAGCATCCTGGCTTGTATCGGGAATAGTGTGGCCAGCAGGAGTAGGGAGGTGATCCTGCCCCTGTATTCAGCACTGGTGAGGCCTCACCTCGAGTACTGTGTTCAGTTTTGGGCCCCTCACTACAAGAAAGACGTCGAGGTGCTGGAGTGTGTCCAGAGAAGGGCAACGAGGCTGGTGAGAGGTCTAGAAAACAAGTCTTATGAGGAGTGACTGAGGGAACTGGGGCTGTTTAGTCTGGAGAAGAGGAGGCTAAGGAGGGACCTTCTTGCTCTCTACAACTACCTGAAAGGAGGTTGTAGTGAGGCAGGTGTTGGTCTCTTCTCCCAAGTAATTAGCGATAGGACAATAGGCAATGGCCTCAAGTTGCGTCAGGGGAGGTTTAGATTAGATATTAGGAAAATCTTCTTTACTGAAAGAGTCGTCAGGCATTGGAACAGGCTGCCCATGGAGGTGGTTGACTCGCCATCCCTGGAGGTGTTTAAAAAACGTGTAGACGTGGCACTTCCGGATATGGTTTAGTAGGCATGGTGGTGCTGGGTTGACGGTTGGACTTGATGATCTTAGAGGTCTTTTCCAATCTATGATTCTATGCTATTTTAAGAAATTCAATGCTAAACATGTTTTTGCCATCAACAGAAGTCTGTCTGACACCTCCTGGCAGCTGTTAAAAAGGTCTGTCCCTGTCTACACTGACCATAAGACATACTGCATAGTATCTTAGTCAATATGGTCAAAAAAGACGTAATTTTCAACTGAAGATACAACTTCACTTACTGATCATTAATATAGCAGGTCCCTTTCCCACTGACCGGTGTCAGAAGGGATCATCAGAGCTGGACAGCCAAAGCTTCATTTCACCCAAGCCTTAGTTAGCATCACCAGCTGGACCGCTCACAGCATTCATTTTTGCTCCACGGCCACGCAACAGCCACAGCTGTGGATCACTGCGTCCCTTTTAGTCCCAGTGCCTGGCAGCAGTACTGTAACGACCCACCCCCAGCCCGCAGGGCTTCCCCAGGGCGATGCTCTGCAGGCAAAACACTGGTCTTAGTTTCCAGTTAGTGCCCTGCCACAGACCAAGATGTGTGCTTAAACAATAGGTAACTACAGTTTTCTGCACCTCTAGAGAACAGGAGAGAGCAGGAGACAGGGAAAGACATAGAGACGAAATGGCTGCCATCACCAATAGCAACCGCACACTCAGTCCTGTGGCCAGCATCGAGGTCCTGAGCAGCGGAGATGCCCCAGCAAGCAGACAAAGCAGGCTAGAAGAGCTCCCAAATAGTAAAAACTAACAGCCCCTGATGCTGAGCTGGAATAAAATTGTGTGTGTGCTGTGAAGTACAGCAAAAGGTAGCTGGAACTGTGCAACAGAATAAACTTCTTTAATAAACAGCCTACATGGAAGATGAAGGTCTCTCAAGAGTGTCATGCATGATCCCACTTGCGCAACTCAGGCCACCTACCTCTTCCCTGGCCTTTGGTGCAAAAACCTTCCTAAATGCTAAACGTTGCCTAAACACGGATAAATTTAGGTGCTTGGATTGACTGTTCTTTGCCACAGCATGACTGACAGCTTACAGAAACTAGGGAGAGAATTAATGTGCTTAAAAGTGCCACAATAATCACAATATATTTACATTTTTCTGACACATTAGTCAAACATTTATCATTTCTTAAAATGTAGCTATGATACTTTGTCTAAACTGTCATGAGTCACAATGTAATTACATGGTAATCATATGGCAATTAATTTATATGATATTCATTTGAAACAGAGAAGAATTAGGTTTGTGATAGCGTGCAAAATTAACAGGCATACCAGAAAAGAAATGGAAATTAAGCCACTGAAAAAAACCTAGTAGGAAAATAAATGTTAAAATTGATGTTTAAACAAATTGCTCCAAGCTTCAGCGAAAAGCTATGAGACTAAACCATCCAAGTTTCTGTTTCTGAATTTCTTTCTGAAACAACCGCTCAAAAGTTTTCTTTTTTAACTTCCATTTAACCCCTTCCACCCATTGTAAAGGACTATTTTAATCTTCCTACAATGCGTATTTTAACAGTTTCCAAACTGAACTACATAAGGAAAACAAACATGAGGCCAACAGGCTAATGCAAAGAACCGCCGCACTTTTCTGTGCCCCATTTTAGGATTTCAGGTCTCCAGATCGCTGTCAGGACATATGACAACAGATGCTACGATATGGCATGCAGCAGTGATGCTCAAACACTGACAGAAAATCAGTGGCAATCCGAGGTCTCCTTGCTTGAGAGACTTCCAGCCCTGCAATTTCCTTTTTTAATTTATTAGATAACTCCCAAAGCTAGCTGCCTTCGGCGCTGAGCTCTGGTCACCAAGCTGAACCCTATGACGATGGGAAACTCTGAGAGGGACGAGGCTGAAGGGAGGCAAAGATGGTTTGGGCTCAATCATAATATTGTCTCTGTACAAAACCCAGGAGCAGGATGACCGATGATGAGAGCAAAAGAAACAAGGAAGAAGACCAGGAGGAATCCACCAAGAAACAAGTTCTAGACTTCAAGGCGGCTTTTAGCAGCAACAGAGAGTAAATAATAAAAAATGAAAACTACTTAACAGCGAAGAAAATTAAGATGCTGTACAATGGTGAACTATTCCATTTACAGTTTCCTTTTAAAAAGTCAAACTAATTAATGACTCCAGCTAATCTCATTCTTATTCACAAGACAGCCTGTATTTATTTTGCAAAGAAAATGTTTAACTGGAATAGCCTATTGAGGTCTTCCTAACTCATCTTCGGCAGTTGTCTTGGGAAACAGCACTGTAGTCATATTTAATACATGCACTGTGTACGGCAACTTTGATGAAAAGGGGAATAAAATTATACAATTATTGCATTAATTATACATTACACATTTTTGTTCAGTGGCCCTTAGTGCTTTTCAGAATAGCTGGGTCACCTGGAGAAAAAATGCACCACAAAGCTTTCTTATTAACATTGCGTCTGGGATGCCTCGGACACTGCAAGCAGCTGGTAAGAACAAAACCCAATGTTTACTTGAAAATAAAACTCATGAAGTAGGGGATGTGGGGTACAGGGGTCACACAGGCAGCTGCAGGATAATCTTCCCACCAATCCCCTCAGTGGGCTTGGGTCAGAATCTTAGAAAAGACTCTGAAACCCAAACCAACCCCGGCCCATCACCTTGGGATGCTCTTGAAGCATGTCTGGAACTGCTGCTTTTTTTACAGCAGTTGAAGTTGAGCTGACATGGTGCTGCTGTAATCTCCCCATCCCCTTTGTCCTCACCTGGTCTCTCTTGATCACAGGGTCTCGCCCAGGAGCATGCCTGCACCAGGAAACGGGAAGCACCACGCTTTGGTGGCCCCATTCACTGGGGAGCTCCCTGTGCACCTTAGAGAACTTCATCCTGCAGGAACGTGTTTTCTCCCAGGTCAGGGAGTGGCAAATCCCAAACTACAGAAACTGCGTGCTGACGTGGGGTCTGAAAGCACGGAGGCGCAGCCCCCATGGCAATGTCCCCATTGCTCCTGGTCCCTAAGCCCGGTGACCAGCCAGGCCACCGACTGCTGGGCTGGCCTTGGCAAAATCACCAAATGAGCCAGTCTGAACAAAAAAACCAAACCCCTTTTTGAGGAAAGAACAGAGGAATGGTGGTTGGCATTATCCTGGGAAGCTCCAACCACAACCACCACCAGCAGATGGTGGTGGTGGCACCGGACGCCATGTGGGATGGGTTGCTAACAAAGAGGCAGGGGACCCTGCAAAACAGGATTAAGCTGGGGGGGTCACAGCTGCTCAGGGCCTTTTGCAGGTGTTGACTTATAACTTCTTGGTGCCTCACTTGCACACACGTGAAATGGGCTACGAATCATCTCTGGCCATCCACCAGCATAGAGCAGAGGCGATCTCGTTCACGCCACAGATGACAAATGACACTCGACAGTGTCCCATCATTTCTTATAAATCACAACTTCACTGCTAGCTGTCACACTATGGAGCCACTCCTGGGCTCCTCCTCTGTGCTATGGGGAGGAAAATGGGTATCTCAAGCTCCTGATCCCAGTTACTAGTGGCTTTTCTATTTGTGCAGGGTAAATACACCAAAGCTTAGGAAAATAATGAAAAAATAATAATTACCTAATGAAATGTCTGATTGATTTGCTAAATGCTTTCCAAACAGAGAGGAAAATGGAATCATAAATAATGTACTCCTCTGCTGATGGAAACAGTTTTGAATAAACTCATTCGCGTCTGGGAGTGTTTGCTGAGATGGCTCCAGTATGTCCGCAGGTACCGCGCCTGCCGGGAACCACTGACATGAGTTTTGGTCTGCTGTTACTCCGTCTGATGCAGTGCCTGGTGTTTTAGAAGCAAGGTGGAGGGTGTGTAAAGGAGCTGAGGCACAGGGATCTCCTGGTCCAGAAAGATGAAATAGTTGCGCCTCATATTCATCGACCTCCATGGGTGCAGCACACACACGTTAAATTGCACCGAGTTTGTGTTTACAGGTGGGCAGAGAAAGAATTCAAGTTGTTTTCCCTCTCCTAAATCCTGAAGTTGCAACTGGTTGAAGCCCAAAGAGAACAGGAAGCTGCCGTGTCCAGACAGAAGCTGGTACAGCGCCCTGCACAGCACCATGCACGCACCTCTTACCTCAACGGGTCTCCCTGGCGCCCAAAGCCTTCTCCAGACACTGCAGCAGATCCATCCTCCTCTCCTCAGCACAAGCCTGGGGCAGCCGAGCTCACAGGAAATGCTTCAGGTGAACTCTGTGCTTGTTTCTTGCTGCCCTCCCTGTCTGCAAAGCTAACCTCCGGGAAGCACGTGTTCAGCTTTCACATCGTACCTATGTGAGGTGCATATAGAGCAGGCTGGGAAAAGAGTCAGCAAATAAATTATTTACCATATTATTGAGCGGGTTTAGCTTGGATGATCAATATGAAGAAACCCCCAAATGCTCTGAAATGCTTAACAAGGCAAAATCCTTGGATCTACCAGATCAGTATGCCAGTCTCAGCAAGGACTGGATTCTTCCCTGGCATTTGGGGGATTTCAGGCTGGAAATAAATGATGAGCTCTCCCATCTCCCATGCTTTCTGCCACCCTTCCTGTGTGGGTGACTTAACAGTGTCAGTTCAGCCTCGCAAGGGCCAGACGCACCATATGCCTTTCTGCTCGCAGGCTCATCTAGCAAAGCAACACATCTCTGCTGCACCTTGCAGCTCCCAGCTCTTTCCCAGCTCTCTGAGAAAAAAGATAAAACCTTCTCGAAGCAAAACCAAAATATTCCATTTTCCAGGTTTTCTGGAGAAAGATTCTCAATGCGTATATATATACAGACACATACATGTATGTAAAAAGCCCTAATGTTGCCAACTTCTTTTGCACAACTCCTCAGGGCTTTGCCATGCTCGCTGGCTGTGAACCAGAATAAAAAGTATTTTCAAGACTTACTAAAACTACATTTATCTTGTTCCTGCTTTATATGCCCAAAACAGTTTTCACAGATGATACTTGATGGAAAATGCTTTAATGGACTATAAATTCTGCCATCTCTTCTATGCCTGCTCCAGGCTCCAGTTAAATATGGCAAAGAACAACTATTTGTACATAAATGAATTATTATTTTTTTTTTGTGGATAAAACTAGTCGATGTGGGAGATCGGATCCACTTCAATTAGTGCCTCCATGACAGTAATCAGAAACATACTCTACCATGACCTATTGTAAATCCAAGCAGGGACTTAGCTAATTGTATATAATTAAACAATGTAACAGCACCATTTACAACAATTTCAATGAAGTTCTATGATACACATATTTAGTAATTTTATTACAACATCTGTGATCTTCGTTTTGTTTCATTTATTGTATTTCTTATGGAGGCAAGAGCTCTTTTCAGTACAACAAAAACTGACCTGCATTTTTAAGAACAACTTCTTTCCATCAAATTTTAAGACAGCAAAGAGACGGCAGATTTGATAAAATGCAATGAAAAAAATCTATCCTTATTAGGTTGGGGAAAGTTTTCAAAGAATAAATATATCAGCACAGGGGAGAAAAAAGATCAATTTTTGTTTGACCAAAGTAAATTGAATATTAATCTTGAATGTGGAAAATAGCTCTGACTGAGAAGGGGAAGGAAAAAAACACTTGAAAAATCAAGGTGCTCATTGCTTTGTAGTTTACCAGAATGTATTATTTAAAACAAACTAAGAACTTTGAGCTGAACAAAAAAAATTTAAATAGTCAGAAACATTTTCCAATTTTATTTTTTTTTTTGATGAGGGGGAAAAAAAAGATTTCTTACTTGGGTCAACTCCAAATGACTTTACTAATTATTTCCCAGTTCAGTCACCAAGCTGAAGTATCAAATATTTGCATGGCTCTGGCTTTTACAGAAGTTTGCTTCTGTTGGTGACAAATACTCCTTTCCCACTCCCCTCACCCAGGTGACCGCTGTCATTGTTAGTTCTCTCATTTATAAAACATCATCCACTACCTTTCTTTCCTTATTGCAAAAGCTTTATCATCTACAGCAGGACAAATACTGATGAAATAGTCTCTCAACGCCACCATAAGAGCACCCACACCCCAAGCTCTGCTCCAGCTTAACAAGATTAAATCACAGCACAGAGATGCCATGATGCCATGAGCAGAGGTGCTCATGCTCCTCTCTCCAGCATGTTTTTTCCCAAAGGCCCTGGGCTGCATATCACCTCCGTTTGGTCTCAGTGACAACTTTCAGCCATGACTTTCAGCTAACAGCTCCAACAGGGGACAGTCCCCCAAGGCTCTGGCATGTGCTTAAAGAGCTCAGTTTTAAAGTGAAAAAGGAATAATTCATTTGACTTTTATCAGGTGAATAGGATTCCCCCATTCACTGTAATACCTGGTTGCTGTATATTGTGTATGTTTCAGCCTGCATCAGTGGTCCTCAGAGGTGCTAAAGATAAACAGCCATCTGGTTTAAATTTGCCATTGCTCCAATGGATAAGTTTTAGAGGTCTCCTGAGGAAGACTTAAAAAAAAAAAATTAAGTGGAAACCTCTGAACAAAAACAAGAGGAATTAAACTCAGAATCTTAGAGGCAAGGATGATTATATGCCTTCTTATATTTATAGAATGAAAATCTGTGGAGTCCTGGCTGGATGAGAGGGGACATAGTTTGGTGCCGTTGAGCAACCCAGGTTTCAAACTAGAGATGGGCCTTGAGAGCGGCGAACACGGAACCCTGTTGGGAAGGTAGAGCGACGAGCTCGGAACACTGGAGCA
>Ga0065711_1041800_pt1 | contig 15871 bp, 8 predicted proteins | sample Hoacrofraction12_FD_59098 | JGI IMG/M metagenome (GOLD analysis project Ga0065711, IMG submission 59098) | Hoatzin crop microbial communities from Cojedes, Venezuela - Epithelial fraction 12 v2 (version 2) | ecosystem: Host-associated > Birds > Digestive system > Esophagus > Crop | place...
GGACAAGGTCCTGTGCAGCCTGCTGTAGGTGACCCTGCTTCGGCAGGGGGGTTGGACTAGATGACCCACAGAGGTCCCTTCCAACCCCTACTATTCTGTGATTCTGTGATTCTGTGATTCTCCCTGGGGAGACCATGGAGACATGCCCTTTCCCAGCTCCAGGTGCCTCCTGCTCACCCAGGGCTTCGTTCCCCCACAGCGGCTGTGATGCAGGGGTGAGGAGGACGAAGGCACCGTGGGTGATGGCTCTGCACGTCCTACAGTATTTTCCCGTCAGTCCCGTGGCCGGAGGCAGCACAGCCGGCAGCAGAGCTCGCTCCATGGGGCAGCTCAGCCCTGTGGCTGGGCTGGTGTGAAGAGCTGCCCGTGGGGAAGGGCTGTGCTGAGCAGAGCCAGGTTGACGCAGGGAGGGAGTCCCTGGGAGCCAAGCTCCCAACCGCTCCTCTCCCCAGCCTTCACACGCTCGTCAGCCCAGAAACACCAGTCCCATTTCAGCAGAGGGAAGCAGGTAGGAAACTCCACGGGAACCCGGGGAGTGGGAGCTGGGTGCAAGTGCATCCACCCCTCTGACTGTGCTGTGTGGCGCAGGAGGTGCCAACCACCTTTCATTACTTATCTTGATAGTGGGTTTCCTCGGTGCCAAGCATCGGCAGCTCCAGCTCACTACAATCAGCAAGACTTGCTTAGGCTCAGTGGAGGGCAAGGCGGCCTTCTCCAGCTGTGTTAGAGATAGCATCCTCTATCCATTCCCATGAGCACAGGCTTCTTTTCTCCTGGATGTTCTAGCTCAGCATATCTTGGTTCCTTTCTGCCAAAGGATCAAAGTGATGAAAGAGACAAGTAGTAAAACTCATTGAGCCAAGAAATGTGGATGCCACAGTGGTGCATGGACACTGTTGTGTACCTGTTGTGTACCCAGTGGTTCTTCTTCACAACTCACTCAGGTTTTTCTTCTCCTGAATCTCAAAGTCAGGTTGAGTGGCAAGAAAGCAGTGCTGCAAGTGTTCACTTCTGGATCCTGGCGAACCGTCTGCTCTGATGACTGGAAAGAAGAGTATGGCAATACTACCTGCAAACACTTGGGTTTCTCAAGGTATGAACACAAAATGGAAGAAACTTTATTTGGTATTTTGAACAAAATCTTTCTGATGAAACCTTGTATTCGCCTGGGCTTTGTAAGAAAAAAGGACTTAACAATCCGCCTTTGTGAATGATACAGTTGAGGAGATTTGGGATGATGTGGGAAATAATCCTGAATACTTGTGCACTGCAAATACCATTTATTACCGCTATAAATCCTGCATGATGGCTAAATACAATGGTTTAGTTAAATCTTCCCTGTGAGGTGCAGGTGACTCAATCCTACTTCTCCAGTAGTTTCCAGCTTGTCAGAGAGGCACTAAAAAAACATGCGAGAATTTTCAATTTCTTTTACTTCCTCTGCAGGCAAGGTCTTGTTGCCTTCAGGATAAAATACATCTCCATTGTTCAACAAAAAAGACAAGAAAAAAATACAAATTATTCATCCTCCTTGCCGTAATACATAACTCTAGAAAAAGGGGACAATGAACTTCTTAGTGCTTCAGGAAATTCACCAACCAGTTACAGTAAAAAGCTTTATTGCAATATCAGAATTAAGATTTATTGTCTCCACCAGTTAAATGTCTCTCAGCATGTGTGACTTTCATACATGATTACTGCAAAAATATGTACATGTTATAAGAAGCATTTCTTGAGGAGGATAGGATTACTTTATCAAGTGTCAGAATCCGATTATTGTGGTTGCTACACAGGGTTTTCATCAGCAGAACTGCTGAATTATTTAAACAGATTACTGAAATGCTGTCTGAGGAAGCTGTGTTTATGGTTTATTTGCAGTTACGTGAGTTCAGGTTACATGCCCGTGGTTGCAGTCGAAAAACAGTTCCAAAGACATTTCGTATCCCTCAGCCACTGGTTATCAGCTGATCAAGTGACATCTCTGCACAACGCAACAAACCTCAGGTATGCCTCAGCTTGTTCATCCTGACAGAAAGAGAGCAATCAATAGAAGGAGAATTACTAATAGTCTGAGATTGTTGCCTGTTTTTTCAGGCGTATGGTACTTCATAAGTGGTTGGTGTTATGCATCATAGAGGAAGGTTCAGTAGCAGTCTTGCTGGAATATGAATAAAGAGCCTGATCCAAGGCCAATTAAAATCAACCAAGGCTTCAAAATGAGCTATTTGAAAAGCCTATTTGTCCCATGATGCCTTTTTTTGCAAATGGATAGACACCAGGCACGTATCTTTTTCCATTGTGAAGCACTTTGTTTCAGTTTACAGATCCCTAGATATTTCCCAGTGGGCTTATGAACCCTTTATGGTCCTTTTCTTCCTCCTGACAATTGCTTGTTTTTCTTAGTTACTTTTCACTGAGAAGCAAGCTATGGATCCAAGCAGACTACAGATCACATGTTGAAAATTGCTGATGAGTGTCGCTTCATGGAAGAGTGAACCACTCTTCAGTAGGGCAGCATAGGGTCTAAGCTCCTAACTTAAGTATTTCAGCTAAACGCCCTAAGTAGATTGGATAAGTACACGACTTTGTACCTCTTTCAATATATAAGTTGCTTACACGTATGTGCACATAGCTGTGCAGACAGATGACACAGTATTAAAAAAAAACAACAGTACTTGTGAATTGGAACTAATACTGCACTGTCTTTTCACCTTAGAGAGGAATGCACTTCTGGCAATGTGATCAACTTAAAATGTTTGGGTAAGAATCAGGAAAAGTGAAAATAAAATCAGAAACAGTCCTTCTTCATCCACTGCATGGTAAAATTTGGGAAGAATTGCGTACTCAGGGCATACTACGCCATCATTTGATCACAACAAAGTAAAATTATATTTCTTGTACAAAACCAAAAAGAATTTCAGAACGTGAGAACAGGCTGGGAGGGCAGACTGGAAGCATCAGGTAGCAGGACCATTTGGGTGAGAATCACAGTAGGAAGTAGATGTTTACAGATTGTGAGTTGAGTCCATGGACTGACACTGTAATTCCAACTCTTTGCCACCTCTGTGGGGAAAGGGAAATTCTGTCTGAACATTTGAACTTCTGTCCCACACCTCTCCGTGGCAGCTAGTTTTCAGATCAGGGTCTGAAAAGTCAAAAAAACACTACAAAATAATCACCAGGCTAGAGGAGATGCTTCAGCCTGCCCATGCGGGCCCCTGGGACCCTGTGCATTGTAAGGAGGGCAGAACAGTGGGTTTTATGGCTCAGCTGAGCACTGTGTCTGCAGGGGATAAGATATGAGCCCCGTAGCCCCCATACTGTCTGCCAGGCACGACTCTGGAGGGATGGGAGGGAGGAGGAGGAGAAGCCTTTGGGGGAAGCCACAGCCCGAGATGTGGGCCATGGGGATGGGGACGATCCTGCTGCAGAGACCTCCCAACCTCAGCAAGGCTGGGAGTAGAGGGGCTGAAGGTGACGAAAAACACACCTGCATTTCCTCCACGGACCGTAACCTTTGCTTTCTGGCAGCATGTGGGACGCGGGCCAGCTATGGGCCACGGATTGTGGGGGGCAATGCGTCCTCCCCCCGGCAGTGGCCCTGGCAGGTCAGCCTGCAGTTCCACGGGCACCACCTCTGCGGAGGGTCCGTCATCACCCCACGATGGATCGTCACGGCCGCCCACTGCGTCTATGAGTAAGTCCCAAAACCGGCTTGCTCGGGGTGTCCCACCGACCCTGCTTGCAGTGGGTCTGTGTGTGGGGTCACTGCAGAAGAGGGCTGATGATAAACTGCAGGAGAGACTGGGTTATCCTTATTTCATGGGCTTGCTCCACGATGTTTAAACCATCCCTCTCTCTTCTTGCACGAGTGTGAGTCTTTACTGAAAAAAAGTCTCCCCAAGAAGTGGTCCAAGTCAGGGTCCTCAGTTTTCAGATATTCTGGGCTCTCCCAGCTACTTGGGAAATTGGCTTAAAACAACATTTAACTGCTAGATTTTAGGTATCCCTATCTGCAATTTCTGTACATTGCACATGAGTTGACAGCTCGGGAGGAATTTGTATTTGGCTGCTCTGGTACTCTGGAGCTCCAGAATAAATTACACCATCCTTTTCAAGCTGACACGATCAATCAGTGGTAGTTAGTGAGTAGTACTGCTCTTAGTGCCCTTTACCACAGGCTCACTGCTCCCTTTTCATGCTGTTCGAAGTAGTCTTTGAGTTGTAAATAGCTGCTAAACAGTTATTCAGACTCTTCTCCTTTGTGTAATTATAAACATAGCCCTCTCTTATTTATAATGAGTTGTCTGGTTTTGAAGTCTTGTTTGTTGCTAATAGTGCAGGAAAGCTCTTATCCCTCTGACAAACTCCAGGCCACTTTCACCAGAGACATTTAGACATCTAAAATGGGCTTTGTCTGACCACTTTCAAGCACCCACAACAGGGATGCCTTCTTCTGAGCAAGTTCTGTAGGATGTTTTTACACCCTTTAGAGAGAAGAGAGAGCACAAAGAAATCCCACTCCCAGATCCTATTTAGAGCCCTATGTTATCATAAAAATAAAAACTTAGGAATTAAACATTTTAGGACTTTTGTCCTTAACTCTGTCCCCCACAATCCAGTTGGTTGTGGTGTGTTCAAAGGCTGATGGGGACAGGAGCTGGCAACACAACCCACATCCCTGGAGCCTTTTTCCAGCACTGCCGCTGACCTGTAGCTAGCCTGGTAGGGTGAAGACAAGAGGAGAGGAGCTGCTTGTGTCCTGGAGGCTGAAAGGTGGGGCTGCTGGTGAACTGGGGGCAGACACACCTTCCAGGAGGAAAGCCTCTCCCTTTAAAACGCCTTGCCACAAGTGCCGCTGAGCTAGCCGGGTGGCTGAGTGCAGGGCTACTGCTGCTGGGTCCCGTAGGAGGACAGACGGGTAGGCCAGTGCAAACCTCCCACGTGTTTGTAGAGAGCTGCACAGATATTAGACCAGTGACCCAGCGCGTTACTAAGATTAATCACCCGTTCTGTATTTCTTGAAATTACATGCAAAACATAGCCAATGTTAATAGACAGGTAAGCAAGTACAGCAGACTGCAGCTATCTGCCTGTAGAGTTTTACGTGGTTCACTAACTCAGGAGACAATTGGAAAACCTGAGGGTTCTCTTGAAGGTTTTTCACTCTCTCCTACCTCTTTGTTTCAGCCTGTATTTGCCGAGCTCATGGAGTGTGCAGGTTGGTTTTGTGACTCATCAAGACACCCAGGTTCACCCACATTCAGTGGAAAAAATTATATACCATCGAAATTATAAACCCAAGACAATGGGAAATGATATAGCACTGATGAAACTGGCAGCACCTCTTGCTCTCAATGGTAATTCTTTCTGTTGGCTTTCGCTTGACTTTCTCACCTTTCTAGCTAAAACTGTGAAGAGTCTTTCCTAATACAGACAGGGAAATTTCTGTTGGTGCCCTATGACTGACCCAGGACAGTCGAGTGGATCCTCATCCTCTGTAAAAGCAGTGAGAGATGTGCAGCGTCGATGCAGCCACCCTGCTGCTGTGATGGCAAAGCAGCAATCCCTGTTCAGTCTACACTGGCAGAAACCCCAGTATCAGGAATTCCTCTGTACTCAATATCCAGGTACAGAGAGCAAAAATGTGGTCACAGGGCTCTGCAAAATGTTCCCAGTCCAGTCTGGTATTGGCTTACTGAAGGCATTTAATAATAGGCAAACATTAACTTTATTCTTTCTAAATATTTTTCCTATCTAAAATAAACGCCCCACCCCATTTTACTTGGAGGTCACAGAGATTTTTATCATGTCCTTTCTGTGATATAAATCCAGCAGTGTCCAAAGCTGAAAATCAAGATTAAATTTCAAACAGAAGAAAAGGCAATTCAAATGTAATGATGCTTTTAAATTAAAACTACTTTTATTATCTCAGCTGGATGCTAACTACAGCTGCCACAGTTAGTGAAATGAAATTATGTGTAATAATATTGTGTGAATTGAAACGATCACCTGTCAATACCTCCTCATCACTGTGAGCTCCCTGCAAAGGGGAGCTGGCTCGCTCTGGTGCATCTAGATTGTCAGTTCCTAAAGCAATTCTCTTGAAATACTTTAAACTTCCACTTTGAATGAAAATTAAGCTTGATTTTGTTCTGTTTTATATCTCAGCTAATGGTGTTTTATTTTGCTCAGGAATAATTTTGGGAGGCTGTCAAGAGCAGTAATGGCTCTGCACCTGAGCGATCCACCCGCTCTGCCCTGGGGGGCTGGGTGCAGCCTAGGGGAGTGGGGGGTCCACACTGGGGACTAGATGCTTTGAGCTGGGGTCACGGCACTGTGGAGAACTGAACCACCAGGAATTGCCCAGTAATACCTTATGTCTTCCCTCCCTCTGCTCAGTGCTAGCTCATCCCAATGCATCGCAGTTGTCCCTGCAAGCGTCAGACATTGATAATATTGCATGGCGTTCAGTGCCCCGGAGTACAGAGGCACCTAAACTCTGTGAGCCGATGGGTGGGAAGCAAAGAGCACCCCAAAAGTCTTGCTGCCCTTTCAGAAGAGCGCAGAGACGTGCAGGCACAGCTCTGCGTTTGTGCCACTGCACAGAACCTGTGAGGAGGAGCCGTGCGGTCGTGCCGTGGTTAGCCAAGGCCATTTCTCTGCCCCAGTAGTGTGCCGTGGGGTCTCTGGTCTGCCCATCAGCTGCATGCATGGTGCATTTCTTGTCTGCTCATTCCTCAATTTATTGACCTGCCAACACCTCCTTCTGTTGCTTTGTACTTGAAACTAATGAGGCCTGGTGTCGGTATTGTTTCAGACCTGTGGTATTGGCCACAAGACTTAAGGCCTGAAGAACTGCCAGGCTATTTATGTGGGGAGCGGGTGGTGCCCAGAACAAATTCCCTGCAAGCCGGATCCTCCAGCCTTACTGAGGCATACGATTTTTTTGCTGAATTTTCAAAGTAATTCTCTCTTCTCTCTCTTTTTAAATAGGTCACATAGAGCCAATCTGTCTGCCTAATTTTGGTGAACAGTTCCCAGCTGGGAAAATGTGTTGGGTGTCAGGATGGGGAGCAACTGTGGAAGGAGGTACGTCAAATGGTTTGCTGTTAATTACACTACATGAAAACATACCACATACAGTAAATACAGGATTTGGATAGAGTATTGTTCAACATTAAATTTTCTGGAATATCACAGGGGAGAAAGAAGACATATTCCTAAATTTTATGCTCACCCTGAACTGCAAAAGTGCTGTACAAACCCTTATCACAAGGAACGGATGGGTACACTCTGTCAAAAGGTTGAAAATGACATGCAGACAGCAACACTGTCCACAATGTTGTATTCAGCCTCAGTCAAACAGGCTGTGTCCTTTATAACCTCAAGCACAGAAAGAATTGATGAGAATCGACCATTCATTTTTTCAGAGAAAGCATGTATACACTTTCAGGCAGGTAGGATGATGTAGAAATTGGATCTGTGAATAACGTCACAAAGAAAAGTGAATTTTTTTTTTTTCACCATGACTCATAGATCATGTTAATCAATAACGTATACTGAATCACTTTCATGTGAAAATGCTTGAATTCTCAGGTCATTGGTTTTTACTGTTTTTCATTCGTCTCATTTAACATATTCCTATTGTTCCAAGAACAAGAATAGTACATTACCTAACCTACAGATAATAGCAAAAGTTGGGAAAAAAGTGAAAACCAGGTTTACCACATAAAAACTCATAAATTGACAATAGACAGTATGCAAATACCCCCATTTGTAGAAATGATCCATTCAGACTCTGAATAAAAGAAAATAAATAGTTATAAAATAAATCAGATGTTTGCAGATGATTTGTTGACTAACAGGTAATAAATTTAAAACAAATTTTGGCAATATTATTGAAGACAGCATCCAACTGGCTTGTAAGTTCATCACTGTCATAGATTGACTAGTTTGAAGTAGAAAGATAGAATGTATAGCTTTGTATTATGTACTGTGATAATCCACAGCTCTATAGAGTTGCTAGTTACTGCATTCTGTAAGTGATGAGACACCTAGTTGTCTTACTTGCATTTTTACCATATTTCTTTCACCCTGGCTTCCCAATTCTTCATGTACTAAAACATTGTCTGTTTAAAATTAGAGATTAGTTTCAAGGATAGAGAGTGCTTTCTTTTGTTTTTGTTTTTCAACAGGTGATACATCTGACACCATGAATTATGCAGGTGTTCCTCTGATTTCTAATGCAATTTGCAATCACAGGGATGTCTACGGTGGGATCATAACTCCCTCAATGCTTTGTGCCGGTTTCCTAAAGGGAGGGGTAGACACCTGCCAGGTATGGAAGTTTCCAAACCGCAGCTGTGCTCATTAAGAGCAGCAATGGAAAAACATGAGTGATAAGCTATCAGAAGGCACTCCCAGGCTTTTCTTGGGCAAACATTTGGTTTTGTGCCATTTACCCTGTTTACCATGAATATCGACCACTGAGTGTGCATGCATTCATATGCTACAATTACCTTCTTACGTTTCTTCTGCGGACCATATCTGCTACTTCTGAAGCCAAATTTACTTAAGACTTTTTGTAATTTCCTGCATGTGCTACAGCATTGTGCCATCCTTTTTTTGCCCTTGCTGTGACATCTGCGCTGCACTGAATTGCACTGCACTGCACTGTGAGTAGCTCTGGAGAGTTGTGAGGTGTAGAAATCCCATGGTGAAAAGCAACCAAAGGGTACATCAATAGAAAAACAGAAACGTGTGGTTTTAGAAAGAGAAGAGAAGGGCAGGGGAAAGAAAGGAAGAGGTGTTTGAGTAACTCAGAGCACCAGTAATGACTCTGGGGGAGAGGGGTACATATGAGCGATGGATCAGAGGATCCCTCAGAACACAGGGTGGTGATGATTCAAAATCACTGTCAGAGTCACAACAGTGCCCACGTTGTGCTAGGTCTTGTCCCCGTACACACCAATGTGGGCTCTCCTAGATAGTCACAGACGAAGAGCAAGGTCTGGGAGGGAACTTCACATTTCCAGATTTGCTCAGGCCCAGTTGCGCATGGGACAAGACAAAGCAAACGCATTAGGTGCATAGATCTGCATTTAAGCACCTATTTGCACAGAACCCCCTTGCAAAGTACCTGTCACCAGCACGTCATGATGCCTGGGAGAGCCGCCCAAAGGCAGCACGCTCAGCGCATGGCTCCAAGTAGCAAAACAAGCCCTGCTTGCCAAAGGGAGAGGCTTGTTCCAAATTCTGTTTTTCTCTGTTGTTGTACTGGTTCTGATGCTCATAGGGCAGGAAACTGCCCCAGCAAAATAACTTGAGAGTTTTCAGTACTTAGATGTGAGTCCACTGAGATGAACTTGCTTGGAAATGTGTCTGGGAAGGGGTAGAGAGGCAGTGGGTGAGACTGCATGCAGGAGCAGGCAGGGAAGGAGGGGGGGGATAAGCTTCTTATTGCAACCCTGGGCTCAGCTCAGCTCAATAGCTGGGAGCATTTTTAGAGAAGCAGCTGTGAGAGGCCAAGACCATGGCATGGAGTCTGCAGGTTGGCGATGTCCTGCATGCCCCCCAGCACCAAAATGTCATTTAACAGCAGGCTTCAATGTTGCTTCACTCCTACTGTATTGCTAACCGGGGAAAGAAAAATATGATCTAATACACATCTTTAAGAAGTCTCCAATTTCTGTTGTAACATGTGCTTTTTGCAGGACCCAGAACAGAGCAGAAATAGGAGACACTGAATTACTGGACTATGCCTCTCCCCCTACACCCCCAAACAGACATTTCCCTCTTTTTCTGGAGCACTGACATTTGTTTTAATTCTTTGTCTTCCAGGGAGACAGTGGGGGTCCTTTAGCATGCGAAGATATGAGCGTCTGGAAGTTGGTGGGGACCACCAGCTTCGGAGTGGGCTGTGCAGAAAAGAACAAGCCGGGCGTCTACAGCCGAACCACCTCCTTCCTGGGCTGGATACATGAGCAGATGGAGGTCTGGCTTTGCCCTGTCTCCCCATTTCTGGCTGTCACCTTGCTCCGCGTGTGCCGCACAGGGTTTAGCTCGTATTTGTCACAGCTGAGTTGTGTCGTACGGACGCGTTTGGGGATGGGGCAGGTGCTCATGCAGAGCAGGGTGCGGCTCATAGCAAGATGCGGGCAGCACTGGGGCAGGGGTAGGCGGGGTAGGCGGGGTGTGGGAATGACTGGGGAGGGGGCCTGGAGGACCAGAGCAAGGAGCAGGGAGGTGTGAAAAGGCTGAGTAAGGAGATGGAGGGAAGAAAAGAGGTGCTAGGGGACTTTACCTGAAGCTGTGAGGCTGCTATAAAAATGCCTGGGGAGTGGAAGCTGAGTGGGCCAAAGAAATCGGGGAGGGGGGAAGATGGTGTTGGCTGGAAGGAGAGGAGAGCAAAGGCAAGGAATTGGGGGGATGTTGCAGCCCCCTCCCCCTGACCCGAGGGTGGCCCACTCTCTGGAGACCAGGTCCTCTGCTGTCAACACCGCTCCAGCACTGCCAGAGAGATGCTGGGCTCAGTCATCTGAGCAGGCAGAGTGGCTGTGCTTCAGGTGGACTCCCAGGCAGGGATCTGCTGCCTACGCAGAGGCATCGAGAGCCATTGTAGAGACCCCAGGCTGTCCTGTCTGACTCACAGGTGTCCCTGCAGCAGGGCAAGAGCCTGCATCCAGCCCCGGGTTGTATCCACCATCCCCATGGGTATGTCTTAGATACTCTGTGATGGCTCAGGTAGATATGATAGAGGATCTATGGGATATTTGGGGATTTCTTGGCCAGCTGCTGGAGGTCAGGCAAAATGCACTACGACACCTCAGGTGGCACTAGACATTGCATGAGCAAGGCAAGTGAACCATCCTCCACTGCCCTGGTAGGAGCCTAGGCACATAGCTCACAGGTGGACACCTATTCACAGGCTCTTCATCGTCATTTTCTTAGCTTCATGGCAAAGCCACTCTAAGCACCAAAGTGTACGTCCTGACCTGCTCTAGCCTGGTCCTCACAGCCAGTGGTGCCAGTGCTGCTGTTCCAGCATCCAGTTTGCTGGAATGAATGAATGAATGAAAGAAAGAATGAATAGCAACGATGTTATTCCAACACCAGCAATACAGCCCCCAGCCCCGCCAGCTGCCTGTGTCACTGTGATGGCGTGTGATGAAACCACTCCTGCCCCCATCTCATTTGTGAAATATGTAAGACTTCCTCCGCAAACCAAACTGCAAATATCAAGCATTCACACACAAGCAAATGTCAAAAATTAGTTTATGTGTGCAATTTCACTTCAGCCCCCCATCTGTATACTGTATGACACACGCTGTTTTCACAACCTATATAAACATGAAGATTTATGCTATCACATGCCTATCTGTCACTCAACAAAGCCAAAGAAAACAGGATAACATTTCTAAATCTTTAGGACCTCTAATATTACTTTTTTTTTTCTTCCTCCCAAATACATACATCATTGTGATTCATTTGCAGATACAGAAGCCCAGACATATCAGATGAAGAGTTCACATCCAATGAAAGCGCAGATCTCCATTATGAAGAAGCAATCAAGGGGAAAAAAGTACAGCTAAATCTTTGTTTAGCTAAATGCTAACATGTTATAATTTTTCACAGGGATCTCCTTCAGATGTAAACGTTAATTCATCAATTTATCCTCTTAGAAAGGATTTTCAACTGCAGCATAGAAACATGGACGCTTTTTAAAGGACTCTAAACAAACCAAAACAAAGCAGAACAAGTGTGCCTTTGAAAACGGGACCAAAGGAATGGCTTGCACCTGGCAGATCTGTGTTGTGGCATAGCGGTCCTGATCTGCCCTTACCTGCTATTGCTCACCATGGACTGGGGTTCATTTGGTCTCTCCAGAAGTTGCTGTGCTCTCTTCAAACAAAATTAACTCTTGTAGCTAAGGCTTAGCAAAGGAGTTAGGAAAAAGATTCATTTTGATCTAAGAGATGCGAAATTGTGAGATAAGGAATTTGACCATCAGCACGCTCTTAAAAGCTTTCTTTCTGAAAATTAGCCTTATATCAGCTCACCCATTAAGTTCAATCATCTAATGCAAGGCATGATCAAAAAGGAGGTATTTGTGTTTTCTGATCTTCCATTTCCAGTCTTGAAACCTGAATAAGGCACTTCTGTCTCTCCGATTTTCAGAAGGATACAAACATTTTGCTAAAGGCTCTCTCCTGTGAGTCCAAAAAGAATTTTTTTATTGCTTTCTGCTAAATGGCGAAAATTAGTTGACGTCATTTAGCAAGATGTTTCTCCAACATTGTGAATAGAATTTCTGCTGCCTCCATTTTGAACAGGTCTCCCAGTAGGGAGGAAGCAAAAAGTTTAAAGCACTGAGTACCAGTGACCTACATATATTACTGTCTGAGAAATACTACTCTTCAACTATTAAATACAAATAGACATGAAAGATTCCCATCCCAGTAAAAAGAAAAAAACAAAAATCAGCAATGGAACCACTAAAAGCAAAAAAAATAAACCTCTTCAAAGCCTACTTTTCTTCCTGTATGCATGTGTCCCATGCATACAGTATCTAACACTATTACTAATATATTCCTTCATCCCCCATAACCATATTTCTTTATGTTCCTGTCCCAGTTCATACAAGGCTGAGAACCAGTGAACTAAAGCAGTGAGAGAGGCTGATGGCATTTGCTCAGGCTCACAGTGCACTCAATGGGAATTGGACTATACTTCTTTTGTCGAGGTGGTGTGTTCTTCTGAAGAACTTTGGCTGGAGGAACTGGCTCCAGCAGCCCTACGGTTCCTTTTGTGACCCTAGTACAGCGGGCTAAACAGAGTCACTCCCTTTCAGAGTTCAACAGGCAGCAACACAAGCGTTTGAATAGATGCATAACTGGTTTTTCTTCCCAGAGAGAAGAACTGCAGACCTGAGGAGAGTGGTGGTGCGCTGGGCTTCTGACAACCCACATCATGCTCCAGCCCCAAAGAAGGACCCATCACACTCTTCTGGACACCTGCGCCGAGCTTTGTACCTTCATGGACTACTTTTTACCATTTCTTTTTGGTACTGATAACCATACTTAATGAAAGCTGTTGCACATTCAGCCTCTTTTGGATGGAATAGGCAGTTGGATGCTGGATGATGAGCATGCATATTTACTATCAGTTATAAATTTCACATGTAGAAAAAGTGCTAAGACTTATAACCCAGAATGCTATCACAATAAAGTTTTGCAAGCACCATGAGTAAAAGACTAGAGCAATGTAAGATCAGGTTAGTAGTTATTATTTTAGTACTTACCTTCCAAGAACCAGACTACAAAAAGATTTTTTTCCTGAAAGTACTGAAAGTATTCATATATAAGGTCCATGCTCTGTGGCACAGGGAGCAGCAACTTTCTTTGAAGCCATAAAGCAAGCAGTAAGCAAGCAGCTGGCAATTTTGGCAAGCATTTGGCAAGTATGTTCAACTTTTCTTAGAAAAAATCTCTGGATTCACGTCTTTTATCACGTGGCTGTGAACAAAGTCCTTAAAATTGAGTTCTTAGGTGTTTTCTTGCAATAAGTAGCTCAGAAATGAACAACACACAGTTTGTAAATTTACTGAAAAATTCTGAGATTACTGAACAGTGTTAAAAGGAAGACAAGCTTCTCTGCTGCTCTTGAATAGGCTAGAGAGCCAACATCATTGCTCTACCTATGATGCACCATGCACTGCAATAGCCATTGAATACTCTCAAGCTCACACTACGTAGTGCAGCTCACCACGGCACTCAACGTTCAGTCGCCTTCCCCATTTTCCCTCCCTTGCTCTGCAGACACGGCAATACAGATGTCACGCTCTTTGCGTCTATTAGTGACGTTAGTGGTGTGGATGAGTTGGTGCCAGCCAGGCAAGGGACAAAATATCTGAAGTTCTGCTGTGGTTTACTGTTTTACAAGCCATTTTAATACAACAGCCTTGTGTTATTAGGTTGGAAAATGCCTGATTGTTTTGCACTTGTCCATAAAAATCCTGGGATGCAAGCTGTCCATTATAGAATTGTTTGCCAGGGAGTAGGTAGGCTGAGTAATGGATAATACTGTCAGTGCTTTTCAATATCAGCCAAAATCGATCATATCATCCAATCAAGTGCTGCTGATCTGCTTGAAATGTGGTTTTAGGTGCAGTCTGTATGCTTCTAAATCAGTATCTGCATCACCACTGTCATCCACCACTGCTGCAAGAAAGCGCCAGCGGACTTGGAATTGCATTCTCACTGAAAAGTATCGGGTCAAAATCGAGAAAGAACAGCAAACCTGCATGAACGTCAACCTCCACATTGTTCTGTGGGTACAGACTTCGCTCTCAGAGGACACTGCATCGATACCTTTCACCCTGGCTAAAGAAACTGCAGTGCAGTGGAAACAGGACTTCCAGAAATGGCACGTTGTTAAAAAGAAGACGGAAGAATTATTGCAAAGCTGACACAAAAACTAGGAGAAAATGGGAAATTTCAACTTGAAAGAACCAGAGTTTTAACGTTCACTGTTTGTTGTCACAACATTTTCACAGCACCAGCGTACCTCGTGTTGTGGTATTATGAGCAGTCTGGAGAAGAGGGTGCTGCTCCCCGACCTCCCAGAGTTATTACTTCATGTTTTTGAAAACAACCCTGAAAATTCCTTTTGAACACCTCAAATGTCCATAAAGAGACTGTACAATAAGTATCCATTGTGGTCTGCCTTTATATTAAAGAGAAATCCAATGTAAAATGTAGAAAGCTAGTGAGGTCTTCCCAGCAAGAAGCCACATTGATCCCCAGATCAATGACAGTCACTCATGGGAAGACCTAGCCCAGTGAGCCTGCAAATCTTTCTTCTAATTTCTGTTATGCCCCTTGCTGTGGTGTCTCAGATACAGGCAGAATACAGAATAGCCACTCCCTAAAGCTGGATTATCCTCCTCCAATTTATGTCACTAACATGCATGCCAGAGGTTTAAAAATAAATATAATCATAATATTAGCATATTTCTTTGTGTTAATCCAGGTGAAGATACATAGAGTTTTAGGATATTTGCTGTGGGAAGGGTTTTGTACAGAGATGGGCACTGCATTTTATTTGGAGAAATAGGACTGATGAGGTCACCTCCACTGAGATTCAATACTACAGCTAGAATGAACTGGCAGACAGTAAGGTAACTTTTCAAAGTGGTGATAACACAACTTACGATACAACAAGCCTTTCCTTTTCCTTGGATTTTCTTCTCTCTGTTCAATGAAACTAATTAGCTACACCGCATGTGCATGTACTAAAGCCTGTCAAACCAGGTGGAGCTGAAGGCAGCTCTAGTTTAACTAATCCAGATTAGGAGTTAGTGGTAAACACCTTGGAAGTATTCAAGATCTTCATACTAGAGAGGTGTATATCTGCTACATTATTAAAGAGGCTGATGAAACAGCTTCCAGCTTGTGAACTCAGACCACTGGTTAAGATGGTTTCTTTAACATAGGATTATGTTACAGCCATAGTATCCCTTAGATATACAACCTGCTTATATGCACAGCCGGTGAAGAAAACTTGCATCAACACATGATAGACCCTCAGAAAATGAATCCAATATATAACTTCTTAATAAATGTCCAGCCTGTGAAGAAAAATTCCTTTGCCATTACTCGCCTCTTCCTGTCATCACGATAGTTAAGTCTAGAAACAGAGCCAAAGTTGGTAAATTTGGATGAACAAGCTGTGACTTTAATTCAATATGCTGTTTTCCCAGACACTCTGAAAAACTTCACACAGATAGATTTTCCTCTGGCCAATCTGAAATTAATTTTTTTCACTTGAGATGTACAAATAAAAGCGCAAGTCTGTAAAGATATAGAGA
>Ga0065711_1007026_pt1 | contig 15870 bp, 14 predicted proteins | sample Hoacrofraction12_FD_59098 | JGI IMG/M metagenome (GOLD analysis project Ga0065711, IMG submission 59098) | Hoatzin crop microbial communities from Cojedes, Venezuela - Epithelial fraction 12 v2 (version 2) | ecosystem: Host-associated > Birds > Digestive system > Esophagus > Crop | place...
GGTCTTGAATACCTCCAGAGAAGGAGACTCCACAACCTCCCTGGGCAGCCTGTTCCAGGGCTCCGTCACCCTCAGAGTGAAGAAGTTCTTCCTCATGTTCATGTGGAACTTCCTCTGCTTCAGTTTGTGCCCGTTGATAAGTAAGGCTGGGTGTTTCTTGCTGTAGAACAATTGTTGTCTCTCTCCAGACACTTGCTAGCCTAGCAGGCAACACCGCTGGCCCTTCTCGCTAAGTATTCTCAGAAAGGCAGGGCCCCTGGTGAAAACACAAGTGGTCCCAGAGCCTCCCTCCCTCCCTCCCTCCCTCCTTCCAGGAGCTTGGGCAGTTTGCCACGTATTCCACATCACAGTTCACTCATTTACTCCAAGGGATCAGTAGTATTTTTCCTACCTCACAGGCAGGCTTGTTAAATGTTTACATACCACTGGGATGATGAAGCCGTGAATGCTGCAGAAAATCTCCTCGATAAATAACTAAAGCTGTTTCCATGGCTGCTGCTATCATATTCTATCTTGAACACACAGGACATGCTATTGATCTGCTTCTGCTGTTCTGAAATCTTTGCCTGGTTTCTCTCCCTACAGAAACACCACAGAGATACCACAGGGCTTCTTTCTCTTTTCCTTTTTTTTAACCACCTTGGTAGGTTAGACTCGAAAGTCCTCTGTGATGCCACAAGCTGAGGACCTCGGGAAGTGGGTGTTTCTACCACCCTACTTCAGAACAGGCCTGGAGAACTTGCTGAGGTGTCAGGAAGCATGACAAAGGTCTGGCTTTCTCTCTCACTCTGCGGTTTTCAGTCTGCTTCTCGCTTATGCTGATTGTGTCAGATAACTTTGGGATATGAGCATCTGCTCTCCTGAACTCGCTCTGATACCAAAAAAACTCATTTCATATAAGCCACTAAAGCAGACTATGTCTAACTGTGCACCATCTCAGTCGCCCTCCACACGTAGGCAATTCCAAATTAGTGCAAGCAGTCCTACGGCACTGTCTTGTATTCCCCAGAATTTGCCAGTGATATAAACACATAAGACTTTTACTTTGTTAACTACCTTCTTAGGCAAATAAGTGATCTTAGTAAATGCAATACTAAAATCCATAAAAATGGTGCTGAGCTCTAAGATTGGTTAGTATAAATTCAGGATTAAGAATTAACCCTTTTGAATTATTTCACTCAAACAGGAATAAATATTTTTTATCATTTAAAATTATTTTCCCTATGGAGTTGATTTTTCCAGAATAATCACGTGATCCCACACCACAGGCAATAGAATTCTTATCAAAAAGGTACCTTATAATGGCTTTGAATCATCATCCCTCAGAGCTAATCTTGGAGAGGACATGGTCCTTTCCATATACCTTTGAAACCACCTTTTGTAGCCCTCTAAAAGATGAGAGGAAATCACGTAAACTCCACATAAATCACCTTTTCTAGATGTTCTTTACTTATCAGTGCTCCCACGTCAACCGTAGGATCTGAGGGGTTCCCAGCCTTCCACTTTTTAGCCTCTGCCACAAACCTCTTCAAAAACTCACTGTATATGCCCCTCTGAACAAAGATCCTGGAGGTGCAGAGACAGATCTCACCCTACCAAAAAGAAAGAAACAAACAAGAAAAACAACAATATTAGTTAATATTACATTGTACTATTGATGAGTACTAGGAGACACGTCCCAGAATGTGACTGGTGTCCCTGCATCCTCTGGAGTGCAAACTACATTCACCAATACTGAAAAGTGGGATTTTTCCCAGATTAAAAAAAAAAGTAAAAGACAAAACAACAATATCAGGATTGTGCAGTCACTCACACAAGTAAATTTGATTTTTCATTGATTGCATGCCTTCTTCTCCAACATTTTTCATAGGAAACATGATTTTCAGTTCTGAATGGTCTCTGTCTTCACTTCCTGATAATCCTTTTCTGCTACCAAGCTGGTTTTCTGAACATATGCCCTGACACTGTTTCCTGGCTTTGCTGATATCTCTCGAGCGTGGTGATAAGGGAAGAGGAATGTTGGTAAAATTTTGGGGGAAGCCTCCTAATTTAATTCCATCAAATCAACAAGCTTCCCACTTACTTTTATGGTGGGATTTAAAGAAGCAGCTTCCTGGAGGGATATGCAATATATCTATTTTGAGAGGGATAATGACACCTTGTTACTTTCTGATGGAGAGCATGAAGAAGAGCCCTTTATTACTTTGTTTCCCTCCTCATGGAATAATGAATCCTTTTTCATATTTTTCTACTTAGGGTTTGCTCACAACACCAAATCTTGAAACAGACCTTGACAATTTAGGGTTTGGATCCAAAGCTACGTGCACATGCACACAGGCGCACACGCACGCTCTCAGACACAGGCACACCTCCTGCTGCAAACAGGGCTTGTGTGCCGCCGAGGCGGGAGGCACCTGGTTGGCAAAGCTGGACCTCAGGGTTGTGGGGATGCATTGGTTCAAGTCGGCGTCATCGAAGACAATGGCGGGGTTTTTTCCCCCCAGCTCCAGCGAAAGCCGTTTGCAGTGTGGAGCGCTTTTCTCCACGATGCGCTGGGCCGTCAGCGTGCTTCCCGTGAAGGAGATCAGAGGCACGTCGGGGTGGCAGACGAGGGCTTCTCCTGCCTTGGCGCCCGTTCCGAACACCACATTCACCACCCCATGAGGTACCCCTGATGGGAAGAGAGGCACATGGTCATCGTACCCTTTCACTTGCTCGGTGGGTTTCTCCTTGCTGTGTTTCGACCCTGAAGTTAGAAAATTACCAGTAGCTCTAGGGTGACAAAGACTGACCCTTAACTTATGCAGTAGCCGAAACGCATGATGTTAAACAGCTCTGGGGGTCATGGGTTAAATGATAAAGCCAATTCCATTGACTAGCCAAGCTTGCCTGATATCCAGCATCAGAGATCCAGTTTTCAGTCATTCAGGGAAGAAGCAGTTGTCCTCCCAGTTTTTCTTAATAGTGAACAAATACAGCCATGACACAGCCACCAAGAGCCGATTCTCACTCTCTTATGCTCTCACAGTTTCTCTGCTGGCACCACAGACTTAGGACACCTTTAAGTGGAGTGCAGGAGGGGGAAAGGAGGCACACAAATAATTTTCATGAGAAGTTGTGGGAAAAAATGGGCAATAGCTGGGGTGGGGAGCTGGGACAGTATGAGGACAGGGAGACCTTTTTGTTCTCCAGTGCAACATTCAGCTAACAGTCTTTCCCAAAGTCTTTGAGCACTTTCTGACTTCTGCAACAAAACAACAGTGCAGAGACAAGCGTTTCTACCCCATTCCCCCTCCCTAGCACGCTACGGGACTTACCTGCTTTCTCCAAGAGCTTGCACATCATCCAAGCTGTGACAGATGTCATCTCACTTGGTTTGGCAACCACAGTGTTTCCACATGCGATGGCAGGAGCTATTTTCCAGGTCAACAAATATAGTGGCAAATTCCAAGGACTGATTAAACCAGCTACAACGCAAAACCACAAAAGACAGGTGTTCAGTCTACTGGGATACAAAACTTGTTTCTCTGACCTCAAGCAGTTATACGCCATTTCAGATTTATGAAGGGAATTGGGCTACAGCTTTTATTTCCAGGCAATTGTACAACAAATTTGCAGCTAGAAACATTTCTCACAGGCAGAGAACTTTAAAAGAATTGTGCAAATGATCCTAAAAGTGATCAGCCAAACTCTCTGAATAAATATTGCTGCTTCTTCAGGGCAGAATCTTCTATTCACAGGAAGCTTTTCGGTGTTTTCTGGGAACTTTAATACAAGGTTAGCCATAACTATCATCTACATCAACTGGCCTCTGGTAACACTCTATGTTAGCAAACAGCACGTTAATGTAATGTGTTAGCTCTGATCACTCTTGCTTTCTGTTGCTCTTTAAAGCTTCAATTTTAATATTAAAAAGAGCATGCATAACGTATAGAGCATATTTTCCCCATAAATTTTAGCCTAACTTATGAGCACCGAAGCTTATCAGTGTACAAACTGCTGTTTCCACAAATTTCTGAATGACCAGAATTTTTTCAGAATTTTTGGGAATACTTTCACCTTACATATTTAAGGAAAATAGTGAAAAAACACCTGTAATTGTTAGGTGTGACTGCTCACACAAGCCACAGGACTTCTCGCTGTCTGATGGAGCAGAAGCAGCAAACGCCTCTCCTTTATGAGAGTAATTTTACCAGAAGTACTCACGCTCCCCACTGCTCACAAAAACATCTAAATGGTTCCTCTAGGTTAGCCAATTTTATTTTTTAAATAATCCAAGCGTGAATGTGGAACATTCATCTATATTTAGATAAAACCCCCAATAGTGGAATCATTACAACTCCATCATCCGTCAGCTCAGCACAGCCGCATAATTTCCGAGGCACCAGCAGCATCTAGTGGCTGGGCTCAGCAGTTCCCCAGAGAAATGAGGTTTAGTCCACCCGTGTGCACTCCGGCCATGGGCTGAAGTGTCCCGTTGCAGACTGCTACTGCTTCCCCATGGGCGAGGAGGACCTGGCTCCCCCACGGGAGCAGCTGCTGGGTGCTGCTGGTGGCCCCGCTGACCCCCAACAGTGACACCGACCCACCCGCGCAGGCACACACGGACAACGTGCAGAAGCTTTGAGGGTGAGAGCTACCAGGTTAAACCAGATGCTTTTCAGGGCATATAAGCATTCTTTTTACCATGAAGTAGCATAACGTATTTTACAGAAAGTTGCTCATGCTTTAGCAGACTGGTTGTGCTTAGCACATGATCCAGAGAGAATAAATGCTTTTGAAAAATCCTCTTTCTTTGTCGAGCCGCTGCTGAGGCAGACACTCTGCCAAGCTTTTCAGCGTTTCAGGAGCACCATACCAACTCCCACAGGTGCCCTCGAGGTGTAATGCACGCAGCCTATGGTTGCCATCTCGGTGCACTCTGTCGTGTGATGAAGGATGGAAGAGGCAAAGAATCGGAAGTTGTACACGGCCCGAGGGATGTCCACTGTTCTAGCAAACGTAATAGTTTTTCCTGAAAGAAAACCAAGCACGCTGCTGTGTTATTACAGGTGGAAAATGGCTCATCTAAACACCAATGTGAACAGTGCTTCAAACTGTTCAGAACATTGTGGTTTGCATGGTTTTAGGGAAATGTCTTTTGTCCTGTGCCCAAGTAATCCCCAGCACAGTGCAATCATAGCCAATAACACCAGCTCCCCTGTAGTATTGCATTACAAACACCTAACAACTGCAGTCAAAGTCAGCAATTCTGAAAAGCAAGGATGCCCCAGGAATCCAAAATCAGTGACTTCTACAAAGTTCATGTACATCAACTCCAACCTGCACCAGCAGCTCATACCACACTAAAAATTTGGACCATATCCCCCATTTCAATATTCAGGAAGACACTCTACATTTGAGATGAACAGCTCCAGTTTTTACCCTGATCCTTTGACTCTGCTTGTGCAAATGTTTCCAGGTCATGTTCAATCAGGTCTGCCAATTTGTTCAGGATCTGAGATCTTTCCAATGGACTTTTTGAGGACCAAATTGGGAAGGCATTTTTGGCAGCTTTGACAGCAGCTTCCACCTAAAAAAAGCAAAAGAGGAATGGTGACTATTAATAGGAGGCCTTAGAAAGAATATTAAACAATTAGCAGATAAATTCATATTTGAGAGGCTAATATTCCAGATCACACTGTTGGGAAGACTGCATCTCTTCAGAGTTATGACTATTGATAGCTTCTCCATTTTCATCTTCTCAAGACACTACCCCATAACTCAAGACAGTTTATTTTCTTGATGTTCTATTTTGCTATAACTCTTTTCTCTACATTCCAGCAACTCGTGGGCAACCCTCCAGGCCTGGGGAAAATGCCAGACTGGTCAACTGGCACCAGCAAGTGCCACTGGCTGAACCCACACGGAATCTTGCTTCTCAGGGGGGAAAGTGCAAGAACCTCCCAGAGCAAATGCAGCCTCTGTCTAAATGTCCAGTCCTTGAAACACAGGACTTCAGCCACACCAGGCAATGATGAAAGTAAGGAGTTGGGGAAGGAACAGACCATATTGTCCTGCTAGCCTTTGATTTCCTCTTCCCTTTCCCCCAGCTGATTCAAGCAAGGACTAAGAATATATTTACAGAATAGACACTCCGAAAAAAATTTTAATCTTACCTGATCACAGCTAGAAACTCATCAATGCCGTCACACACACAAAAAAATTAGCTCCTTTCTAAAACTCTTGGGGTTTAGTCAGTTCTCTCATCAGATACCTAACGAAGTCTACAGATGTGAAAGATCTTTATATGCATTTCATATAGATGCATACCAGCCTCACCAGTATTTTGCCTGAGATGTATACAACTACTGCACGGTCCTTCAGCCTGACCTTTCTGAACAGTGGCAGATTACCAGCACTTTTCCAAAGTAGACTAGACTTTGAAGGATTAAAATTCACCAAAAATCGCTCTCTTCCATCAGTCATTTCCTCTGGGCTCTTAAACAAAAGTTACCTGCATCTATTAATTTATAACCAGTTCCTTCTCGATGTTGTTTACCAGCCTAAAGATCTTTACCAACATCCTTCCATATTTTAATTTACTGCCCTATTTCTCAGTTTTTGCTTCCTATGTACCACTCCTTAATTGCTTCCAATGTCTAATATATGCATCAAGGTGGGCTTTTAGCCAAAGCTGTCTTAGTTTGTTTCCCATAATTTTTGCTCATAAATTTCTTCAGCTTTTGGAAATCTGCCCAGGTCAATAACCAAGAGGATGCTGATGTAAGATTAATCAGATAATTCCAACCTCTCCTAATATTGCCACATTGCTCATTCCCATGTAGTCGCAGCAGACTCCTTTCCATCAACTCCACAAAACTGAGTTCCAAACTTGTTCCTTCAGATCATGATGGTTGTTATAAAAACCACCACAAAGTAATTTATAGGTACTCCAATGATGTTCTACTAATGAGGGCACCAGAGCTCAAAGTAGGTGGAAATCCTTCTCTTTTTTTCTTGCCCCCATGCACCTCAAAATTTACAGTCTCCCTTAAAATAAGGACGAGGGCCAGAACAATACTGGTACGGAGGCCAGGGTGGGAATGAACCAACCGCCACAAGGTTGCACGGCTTGCTGGCCAAGCCCAGACCCTTCTGACTGTAGTTCAACAGCCCACTGCTGGGGTACCACCGGCGGGCTGCCAGCCACCCAACAGCTGGAGCAGGGCCAAACAGGCCTGGGGAAGGGGAACCGCAGCTTCTGCAGCGAGCCAGGTGCAGACAGCACACCACCCTGAAAAGGTTCACCGTACCACCCTCGCTAATTAACTTGTTCTTCCCCCCTCCCGTCATTAGGTGCCATTGTGGTGCTGCTTCTCAGCTGTCCTCTCCTCTGCCTCCTTTTCCACAGGGTGCTGCCTGCCTCCAGAGAAGGCTGGTTAAGGCTACCCACATTTTTAACCCTCCAGCGTGTCAAGAAGGAGGAAGATGTCACATTTTCCCAAGCAGCAAGAGAAAATCAGCACAGGAAGGAAGGAAGCAGCAGTCGATTGATCTAAAAAAAATAGCAAGAGGAAAAAAAGGAGAGAGATTGGTACAGAATAAGTAATAGAGCGTGCAAGGTTAAACAGTTACTTGGTTTGACTAGCAAAAGCAGCAAAGAAAGTCGAGCCACAAAGAAAACAGGCGTAAGAATTCAGCTATGAACTCTTGTGTCTGAAACACTTCCTTCTGCTTTCCTCTTCTGCACGAGACAGACACAGAGAAAGAATACGCAATCCAGACCTGTCGTAAAACGTTGATACCAAAATACCCAAAACTGCCCTCAGGACACGATTCCCAGGGGATGATGCACAGGAGCAAGGTTCTTTTTTTAAGGACAAACTTGCCAGGACTCATTACTCCTCACTAGCCTGTCTTTTGGAGATACAGGGCACCTGGTCATCTTGGTTTGGTGCTGCTATTTGGAATTTAAGACATCTAGCTAGGGGACAAATTAACTCCTGAAAAAAAACATTTGGTGTTTTTGGCAGAAGCTGGCTGAAATGGCCACTGCAGCTGACCTGATGTTAAATTCCAGGGTCAGCAACAGTTTTGCTGTCTGTCTCCGTTCTTCCTTCTAACCTTCCACTGAAACTACCTAAGAAAAAATCCAACTGGACATTGAGCGTTGCTAGAAATCAGCATCCCAAGTTCTTTGTTGAATCTGGGTCTAGCTGCTTTTTTTGGTATCTCTAGATACCCTCCATGTAGTGTGTGATTGCGTTGTCCTCTGCAGCATATTCCATCAGTCACCAGCGTATGCCAGCTCTACAGAGCCCGACCTTCTTGTATAAGCGGTCTAAAGGCAGGAGTAAAGCACTTGCTGACTTTACAGGTGTTTAACCTGGGTTCCCACTGCTACGCACAACCACGAACTCAGAAAGCTGGAAGAGAAAAGCCATTGCTCTTCAGTACATTTGAACTGTATCTCCAGCACAGAGAGCAGCCTACTTTTGTTAGGCTGTTCTGGCATTCTCACATCTCTCTCCTTTTTTTTTTTTGATTTTGCAAATGAATGAACAGGAAGATTTGCACCTGCACATCAAAGAGAAGTCTTGTCGGGCATCATTAGGGTTGGGATGAACTTACACAAATGTATTCCAGCAAACCCAACCTGTTGCACTTCAACCCCTGGTCATCAACATCTAGCAAATATTTACCCAGCTGAAATTACAGTGCAAAGGTTTCTGCTGAGAGAAGCAAAGAGTAAAGATGTCAACAGGACTGAAATGCAAGTGAAGGGAACAGCTAGACACAGCAGCAGTTTGTTTCAAAAAACATTTTGAAATTGCTGTACGCTACTCGTCAATATTTGCCAAGGCCTTTGTGTTATCCAAGCTTTTCCAGACGTTTCTCTCTTCAGTAAATCTGAAACACTCTGTTGGACACACGCTTGTAGGTCCCTTATAAAGTAGCATCAATGAAACGGTAGGTCCCCAGATGAAAGTCACACTGCCCATCCACACCTGAACAGATATAAGGCACCAGGAGACATTCACCCCACTAGAGAGCACAGGACTAGGAAACACTACAGCGATGCAGAGGACAGGCTGCGTTATAAAGAAACAGACTCGTTGCAGCCACTTCATCACCTCCACTTCATATCCAACTGCTAATATCAAAACCAGAGGCGTCTCAAAGCTTTTTACCATACTTTAGGGAAGGGCCAGCAAGCCAAAAATCCTTTTAAATGACAACTGCAAATTATCCAGACACTCAGGAAGAACACACTTAGTTGTATACAGAGCCTTTAAGTTTATTCACCAAAGTGATCAATAAACTCTTTTCTCTCTTTCAGATTCTTTACACTTACTGCCAGTCTGAGTGTTATTGTTAACTTGTGTACAAGCCATCTCCCACTTCAGCTGAAGGATCTCCACTGCAGTAACTAAAGCTTCAGAAGATTCACATCAGCCTAGGATCCAGCCTGTAACTTTCTACCAGCAAAATGTAAAAAAAATAACAGTATTTGCTGCTGCAGCAACAGATTACACAGCACTACAATACAATCAAGAACTTACTCATTTAAGCATTAAAGTCTTCAGTGTTTTTCTGTTCTCCTACCTTCAGGCTCTCGCACTCAAAATATTAGTTACGTGCATTTAACATTTTCAGTTCTTTGTACGTTTGGATACTACTCACCTCTTCTTTGCCACTGTCTGGCACCCTGCAATAGACATCCCCGGTGGATGGATTATAGGAGTCTATGTAGGAGGAACAAGGAACAAACTTGCCAGCTATAAAGTTTTCCAGCACCAAGAGCGCCTTTGAGTGAGCCATCGTTAGCCGCTTGCTTCTTTGGAGATTTTTTTCTACAAGATATCAATTTAGATTAGTAGTTCTGTATGTATTTGCACAGCGAGTCCGAACTCCTCCCCCTCTCTCTGTCTTCCCTGCACTGCTCGCTCACAAGCGCCAACAACAGCAGAAAAGAAGAAAGGGGGGGAAAAAAGTACTATTTCTGTGATGCTTTGTTCTCTTCTAGGAGTTGAAGCAGGGAGCTTCAGGTAAGCTGCTAGAGATGAGCTCCTCTGTCTATAGGAAATAAAATACTGAAGGGGAGAAGAAGAATGGTCTGACTGGGAAATTTCTCCCTATACCAGTTTTTCAAGCTCAAGTTTGAAGAAAGACATTTTGCAACTGCTACACAAAAATAATTCGAGACTGAAACACCTAGCCAGGGACCTGCTCCTTACCATCAGGAGACATACAGAAAACACACTTGGACTAATATGTCTGCAGCTCATGTTTATTGCTTTGTCATCATCAATATTTTTCCTTGTAACCCCAAAAACAATGGTTCTGCCAAAATAAGATTTCAAACATAAGAAACTATCTTTTTTTCCACCAACATCCCCAAACATCGAGCAATACAAGCAGCGGAGTGGCCCTTCAATTCAAAATAGCCGAGAAGCATGATCCTACCTGGTACGCTCCGTGGTACGTTGTCAGAAATGCAGTTTTTAAAAAAGAAGCAATATATTCCAGTGGAAGTCACCTAACTATAGAGCAGCCCGTTACATACGATTAGGTTTTTCTTTAGCTTCCCAAGTACCTGAACTGCCCAGTAACAGCTGTCTAAAAGACATTTTTCTCCAATAGAGAATGTTTAGATTATCAAATTGCTCTAAGACTACATGCCACCTCCTTGCGTTCCAGAGGTACTCAAAACGCCACATCCATATTGGAGTGCAGGATGTTGTCACCAGGAGATGGATGACAACAGATCATTCATGCATCAACGAACTGGTGCCTCTGGGCAGAGTTCAAATCAGTGCTGAAAGGCAGCGCAGTCATGCTGAAACTGGATTAGGTAATACCTCTGGCTCTCCCAAGCTACAAATTGGGAAAGCAGGCAGTAGATTTTCTGTAGTCACAGAATACTGAGCCTCAGAATTTAATGCAACCATGTGTAAGAAGGGTTATCAGAGGTTCATCCCATACCACACTTACTTGTCCACAACCAGCAGGGATTTTACTGAAACTGAGGACACATTCTTCTGCCTGCAGCACTTCAGCTGTCCCCTGACTTAAAAGCAACTTAAACATTTTCAAGGTTTGAAGGCAAGTTCAAGTGGAACAGGTTCAGCGCAGGAGCTTGGCAGTACAGATCTCTGGAATCCAACAAGTGCACTGAAACCTTCACGGCTGGCATGTTGAAACTAGTAAGTATTTAAATGTAATTTCTGGACTATAAAAAGACATAACAAACAGTGATAATTCATAAGCTCCAGTTTTGCCGATAACAGCTTTCAGGCATTTCAGATTCACAAGGTTTTACAAAAGTCATCTCCACATAAAGCATTGCTGATACTTCCACAAACGTGCATGCAGTCAACAGTACAATTTATGTAGGTGGTCAAGTGCAGGTCCCGCTGAACTGGGGCAAAAAAGTTACCTACCAGCAAAAGCATGAGGGAAGAGTCAGGATGGACCGTACGTGATTGAACTAAATAACGATCGTAGGCTTTTTGTGCTCTTCACTACGCAGGGCACAGCTTTAATTCAGTTAACCCCAGCAACTGATGCTCTGCAGCAAGCACTTTAGTTCCTTCCCCACACTACCAACTAGGGCCAAAATAGAGCCGTCTCCACCCCGCTCTCATGTGCAGGTCCTGGAATACCTCACATCCTCTCACACTGCCTGTTGAAAACAAATCTTCCAAGCTGCAGTGAAGTCTGTCTGCCCTGAGCTTGCGCTGGAGGTGGCAGAAGGACCCTCTTTCCAGCTGGGAGGTTTTGCCTACCCCATTACTGAAAAGCGGAAAGGAGTTACAGGCTTGAGTAAGCAAAACAATTTGGCTTTAGCATACATCCTGAGACTAAACTGCCAGCTTTTGTTCAAGAGAGCACTAAGTCTGGACGAAAGAGATGCGTACGCGCAGTAGCCGCACTAACACGTGAGCAAAACTGAAATTATTTCCACAGAAAGACAAGTCGCATGCCAGTTTCGCATTTTAACTCATAAGTTTACTCTGAAACTACTGAGTTATGGAAAGCAAAGAATGATTTCACACAATTTAGAACTGTTTAAACAACAAAAAATCAAGGAGACAAAAATTATGCTCAGATGAAGTTATTTTATTATTCTTACAGTTTAAAAAATAAAATTAGCCAATGTTGGCACAGCTTCCACTACACAGCAAAAGAAAACTTCTTTTTTTAAATAAATTTTGGGACAGGGAAAACAATCCTGTATAATACTACATGCCATTCTCTAGAAACAAAAGTAAATAGTTCTTCTCTCCCTGAATATGCATTCAACTCAAACCTCAAAATATATTAGACCAATAAAGTTACCTTACTGAACTGATGTGCAGCAAAAAAGCAAATCAAAGAAAATATGTAAACAATTTATGTCTGGAAGTAAGGAGTTTGTTTCATGATGATTCATCACCTTTTTCTCTAATTCAACTTTCTACGATTTTTCCGTCAGGCTTTCTAAGGGCTAAATTCCACGTGGAGAAACACACGAGATTCTTGAGATCGAGAAGTGCAACATTAGCAGTCCCTTGTCAGCTGGCATCTTGCTCTGCAGCAGGAGAGACTGCTGAAGGGCTCCCCAGACATCTCACAAAACTTAACTTTTGTCATCACCATCTTCTCCCCAGTTAATTGCACTTGCTCCTTCAACTGAAGTAACTGGATTCTTAAACAGAAGTTTGGATATTTGATTGCATTTTGGTTGGACAGTGGAAGATCTGGCACCACGGTCATTCCTTAATCTAAAAATACAAGCAAATGGAAAAAAAACCCTATGGTGAAAAATGAAGTACTAACTGTAAAACGATCGCAGCTGTTTTCAACATGATATAGTTAGCTGTGGAAAAAATAATTCCTTTTGCTCTGAAATTCTCTAGAACAAGATCACAAGTACTGAAACAGTAATTCCCAAATAACAATCATAGAGTTATTTAGTCCCCAGTTCTACAAACACTGGGCATCACAGATCTAAACAGGACTCCACTCACTCCAAGTTCAATTTAATGAAAAACGGGTTTGAGACTAAAGCCCTAATTCTGGATCCTCTTTAAAAGCAGACAAACTGTTAAGATCATTAAAGCTCCATACGGCCCAGAGCCTCTGACAGACCTAGCACATCATTCCTACACACACAGGGAGAAGCCAGGAACTCTCACACTCTAGTTCCATTAAATGACTAAGCTTTAAGTCTCAGTACTAGAACTGGGTTAATGTGACTAAACTGCTCTCCCTCAGGCCTAGAATCAGAACTTAAATTCTAACCCAAAAATCACAGTAAGATTTTTTAAAGTGACAAACAGAGGGACATTCACATTTTTTGCTCCTAACAGCAGGCAAAACACCTGTATCTAGTCCCACAGTCTTTGCTTCCTCTCACACAGGATCAGAAAATGTCTACAGGCATTGGTAAGAATCAAATGTACGACTGTCTTTAATGCTAACAGAATAAGATCGGTGACCCAAACTAGCCCCAGTAAAAATGGCCAACACTTCTTATTTACAAATTGGTATATTTATACAAACAGTTTGATTTCAGAAAGACTGATGCATGTTAAAATAGTGAAGGGTTGTTTTTTAACCCAAGAGAGCGGGAAAAAATGCGCAACACTCAAAAATGCTATATGGAGTAATTTTTGCTCCTAATAAATTGAACAGAACTGTGGCAAGTTTTCCTTACATCTTGCTAAAGCCCTGTCTCTTTTTCAGCAGAATAATTTCACTTTCCAGGCCAAAGGGTGTAAAACAGGTCTTCACCATAAAAACTAAATGCTATGTGAAAGTTAACACCATTCCTTTACAGTATAGAAAATCAGTTACAAAAACGCCATACCTCTGTGACAACTCCTGCAGCAATAGTGGAACCACTGTAGCGTAACATAAACCTCCCAAGCTCTTTAAAATCTTTATACAACTCTAGAGCAACAGGTCTTTGAGTTTGTAGTTCTATTAGCGCGTTCTGTCCTTTAGTTAAGAACCTGCAGGTAAATAGGCAGAAAACTGTATTATAAATATATGCACGCATAAATGAAAAAGAGAACAGTGAATAAATGGAAAAAAAACCAACTTAAAAAGCCAAAAGTAGAATGATCAAGCTTGATTTCAAGTATAACCCAAGCCACCAGACTGAAAACTCATTTGCCTGGAGCATATCTTTTAAAAAGGCACCCGAATTTTCTTTAAAAACTTCTAGAGAAGAAAATCCACCACAGCACTTAGCAAACTGTTTTGAAGTTAATTATCTCATTAGTACCTGTTTTTTCATGTCTAGTAGAAATCAAGCCTTGTTTCAAACCCAACAACTAAAGAGACAATTAATTGCTCTGTAGAAGTCATGATTTTTTTTCACCCATTACCCTTCAGCAACAGTTTCAGCCATGCAATTTCTGGAAAAGGATTATTCTGATAAAGTCGTATGTATCAAATAGCATTTCTACCCAAATACATTTTTAAATAATTAGAGGGATGTTCCTACAGTTTAGCTTTATGGGAAGACTCCGTAAATCTCTTTTTCTCTGACCCATTGTCTAATTGAGTTTATTTAAGACATCTCCAGAATTATACCAAGGGTTCCATGCTATTAGAGGAGGAAAAGAAATACCATAAAAAAAAAAAATTAAAAATCCTTGAAGTGCAGGGCTGGTGATCTGGGATTCACTCCCAATTCTACAAGTGACCTTAGGCAAGACATTTTACTTCTCAGGTGTTCAGCACTTATCAAGCAGGCAGGAGGTTGTTTTTCACTATGTAAAGCACTCTGAAATCTAAACCTGAAACCAACTAAAACAATGAAAGTGTATTCTTATAAGCACATTATTGCTTCATAATAGAATCTGCTTGTTATACCGTATATTAATCAAAAGTCAGCCCATTTCTTGAGTAATTCTCAAGTATTCAAACCACTTACTTCGGTTTTTTCTTTGTCACTTCACCAGTACTTTTGTGCAGGACACTCAACAGTCTTCTAATAGTAGCAGGTTCACTTACAGTTTGATAGTGTAAAAGTACCTAAAAGTATTTTTTTCAGTTATTAAACATTCTACAATAATCAGAAATCCTAGGTGTTAAAACTTGAAAACATCAACATCTTTTAAGACTGATTTTTTTAAACAAATGCTTACAGAACTCTCACAGGAGGCTCTGCCTCCCATTCAGTAACCGTTCCTAGTTCCTAAACTTTGTGATCTCTACAGATACAACACAAAGGTCATGTATTAATCGATCATAAATACATTTTTCATCCTTAGGTGTTTTGCTTTTGCCACTTCAGTGCAGTTCCGTGGTATGAACTGATATTTTAAAAGGTATCTTACAACTAAATGCATCATTCTGTCCCCACAACACGCAAGCTTTCTAAGGACAGCCCAGCCTGACTCTGGTGGAACTCATGTTCTCTGAAATGCCTCTGCTATGTATTAAAAGCCACTAAGAATACGAATAAGCAGTCACAATAGTCCCTTACATCCTCTTCAAATTACAGAATAACCCGTTTCCTCTAGAGGGACAGAACCACTTCTGGATGCTAAATGCCTCTCATACTGGGGGGGCGGAACATGGAGAGGAAAAGCCCTGAGCAACCTGTAATGAACACAGCAACCTTCACAGAAACTTACAGGAAACCCTTTAGTGATTGGAACCTCAATATTGAAGATGAGAACCCGAGCTCTGAAACGAGTGCAAACTTTAATGGGCTCCTTGGGATCACAAAACACACAGCCAACACTGCAAGAAAGGAGAACAAAAGAAACTGCTATATATCTTGACATGCAAAATGTTAATCACTGCATTGGAAAAAGATAAATATTTAAGACAAGCAAAGCAAAGACAACACCACTTGGATATAACCTGGGGGGGGGGGGGGGAAAA
>Ga0065711_1041801_pt1 | contig 15870 bp, 8 predicted proteins | sample Hoacrofraction12_FD_59098 | JGI IMG/M metagenome (GOLD analysis project Ga0065711, IMG submission 59098) | Hoatzin crop microbial communities from Cojedes, Venezuela - Epithelial fraction 12 v2 (version 2) | ecosystem: Host-associated > Birds > Digestive system > Esophagus > Crop | place...
TTAGGTTCCTCAGGAGGTCCTGAACCTGGTCTTCACTTACAGCTGGAGGGATTTTACCCTCCTGGTCTCCTTCATGCCATTCATCGACTCGGGAGGGGTGAGGAGAGAGGCTGCCAGTGAAGACTGAGGCACTGTCAGTGTGGGATACAGCAGCAGACACAACCTCACGCACAATACTTTGATTCTTCCTCCAAAGTGTTGATTTGCACTGGATTTTTCAGAGCTCAAACATGCATAGCCTTACAGAAAAATACTTAGCAGTTACCAAAAGTCAGGGAGTTTGCTGCAACGCCTGAACATATAATCTTCTAGTCAGAGGATGCAGTGACAGAAACCATTTAATATCCTTCATCAGAATAGCAGACAGGAAGTAAGATTTTTTTTTCCCCCCAAACATCAAGGAATTTTCTACGTAAAAAGTTGGTTTTGTACTTAGAGCAATTGTGTTTTTATATAAGAACTCACAAGAAGCTGACAAAATATACAACATTTAATTCCTTGTTATTATAGCTGACCTTTAAGAACATGTTTTTAAATACACTGCCTATTTTCATTTAGCTACTATAGTTCAAAACTTTAGAAGCATGTTGCCATTCAGAACGTACAGAACAAACAGCATTGGTTCTCAGTCTTCTTCCAGATTACACTAGCATAGCTATTTTCATTTAATGCATAAGTACACATTCTAAATTAGAAATGGAGGGACACCTGGCAACCTATCTAGCAAGTAGGTTCCCGCTCTCAGTCACACCTTGGAGAAGGTGTTCTCTCTATTACAGAAGTAACATAAACTCCAAAGGCTAAAATTCGTATCTGTGAATTTTTACAGCCTTGAAATTTCATCATTCAAAATCTAACAAACAACCCTGTTTATATTGCAGTCATTGTTAACTCCTTTGTTAAAAATCTATTAACCAAGCAAAGAACAGGACAATGTCCAAACTTGAAATTTTTTTTTTAGATAAATACAAATGTCTGAATTAATACTGTTGTGTCTTCATTTCAAAAGCTTACTTAAATTTTGACATATAGATAAAATACCCGTTCTACATAGACACACTGATTCTGCAGCCTTCTACATGTTGCAACAACTTCCTTCTACACTAAGACAGGAATTTTGGAATAAAAAGAGAGCAAGATTTTACATTCAGGAGATCAGGCTTTCAGCAGAAACAAGCAAAATTAACTCTAGAGCTACAAATCACTCTTTGGCAACATCTTTTTACAACACCACCTGCATTTGTACACAGTAGAAATGAAATTCTGTATAGGTAAGTTGGCAAAAATGTCCATTATTACACAACAAAAGAGCACTATCTCCATTAGTACTAGGATGTGCAGTTGCAGCATATATTCCTAAGGACCTGCATGAGCTGCACAGCCCACACTGTGATGCAGACTGCTACAGCTACAATGCTGTTGGCACCCAAACTTTACAGAGTAAAACCAGCTGGGAGAAGCCTACTTATCCTGCAACTCAGTCTGCAATATCTGATAAAGTTCTGCATAACTGCTGGGATCTACCTCAGGAGAGCTCTTACAAAACAAAATGCCTGTTTCACCACAAAAGTTATTGAAAGATCAAGGTCTGCCTGGCAAAAATATGCATTCATTTACCTTTTAAAGCTGGCCCTATGTGCCACATGACTATGCTCTCTCTTTGAAGAGAAACAAATGCAATTCCATCACAAAGAACATAACAGACTTTTTTTTTTTTTTTTTATCTCTAAGAAATGCAAAGGTAGTATTCTGGAAGATGTACTAATGGAAATTATTTATTGAAAAAATATTCCCCTTTTGATTTTTAATTTAAGTCCCAGTGATATAGTAGTATTCAAATTAAGCACTCAAGCAAATGATCAAATTAAGGATGGTATTATTTTACATTAGTTCTGAATCAGCTTAAAATTGTGAGTTCAAAAATTATAACATGTAACATTGAGCTCACTCAATTCTGGTATCAGTAAGGATGAGCTCAAGCTAAACGGAAAAATGTTAAAACATCTTCTAAAATGCTGAGGTAAGATTTAACTATTTGTAAAACACTAAACTGCGAGTAAACAAATTATTCTTTGCTACCAACTTATTACCTCCGTTGGTTTTATCTGACTCTATAATTTTATATTTTTTAAGGACTAATGCCATTCTAAATATCACGTCTAAAACCAGGTACACACACATGTGCACACACAGTGGCTAATTTCACAGCTGTGTTGTGATGCATAGTTACATCCACATCAGATGTGGAGACAGGGATGACAGAGACATGACATGTCTCCATAAACATGCAGTCTTCATTTAGTACATTAACCAGGAATAAACACCACCAAGTGTTTGGGAACAGGGTACTCATTTGTAATCAAAGTCAGCAAATTACAAAAATACATATTTTTGAAAAATAACTTTTGGATCTGCAAGCAGCATCACAAGCATAATCATAGGCTGATTGATCCTCTCTTGGGGCATGCAGGGCCACCTAGACTAACTATCTCTTTGCTCCAAGGTTTGGGCTGTTGGCCACCTACTTGCACCGGACTTTGCCAGTTGGGGCCCCAATAATCCTTTTTAAGAGATGCGACAGAAACAGCACCTATCCAGAGTGACACAGTATTTCTGATGGTTTGAAGAAAGCAAAGAGCTTGGATGGCCCTGGTCAAGCTGCCATGAAGGAATATTTGACCCCCGCTCTTGTTTTGCAAAAGACCACCCTCCCACAATTTCATGGCTATTTTCTACTATGGCAAAGAGAAGACAGCAGATAAATGTTAAGCAGCCAAACAGGATATAAAAGAAGGTTTACGTATCCATCCGCCTCTCTCAGTCACACCAACACTTTCTCCTGTGAATTTCTGACAGGAACAGAAAAAGCAGCAGCTGAGGGGAGACTGACATTTCCTGTTCATGCTTTGCCTAAATCAGCCAAATCCTCTGAAGACCACTGAGTAAAATTTATGCATATACATAGGATATCTATTCACTAGTGAGTTACAGAAATCATAGGTAAACTATCAAAAAGAAAACGATAAAAATACTAATCCGTTTACACAATAAAAGCCTCATGTACCAAGTCTCAAAACAACTCACATGGGTACAAATCACATCCAGATACTATATCCTGCAAGTCTTTACAATACAACTAAAAACTTTGCATTACAATAAGATAGTAGGCCAAAGCTGCTTCTAAAAAACCCATATGCAGTACTTCACAACTTAAAAGTTGTTACTGATATATAAAATATCCTTCAATATTTTCATATTAAAACTATTCAACAGATTTTTACATTGTTTAGCTTCCTTTTTAAAGAGCTTTTTGAATTCTCTAGTCTGATTATTCAGCATAGTTCCCCAAAGCTTAAGAAAAACCTTAGTACAGTGCATAAATACAATGTGACTTCTTCCATGTGGGTGTACATAAGCTCCACCAATAATAAGCAAAATTTTCAAAACATACAAAATAACCACAGCACCTAAAATTTAGTTATCATGCCCAAATATATATCAAAGTGAAAGCAAGCAATGCAGATGGCACCACAAACCCTGAAGCAGTATAACAAGAATGAAACTATTCATTCTGTTTTCTGATCAGACAACATGCTCATCTTCTGTTCAGTCTATTAGTGACTAATCAGTTACATTCACTGTTTTAAACAATCACCAGAGCATGACTTGGGGAGAGGGATGCACACACAGGCAGAATCAATTTTTACAAGCAGGGATTAAATGACCTGAAATTGGAGTCCTTTTGCATTATTAGGTGTTGCAAACATTAATAACTTCATATTTGTAGCAGGACCATTTACAGAAAATCTTACAGGCCAGACAATAACATGAACCATAAAGCAAATGTGAAGTTTCTAACAAATGAAGACCATGTGAGAGAGTTTGCTTTAAGAGCTGGTAGTGAAAATTGTCATACAAATTACCACTACAGTGAAGAAGTGGGCAAAAAACTGGGACAGTTATAAGAGATATATGATGAAAAGTAAGCCAGATAATATAGCTTCCAAACACAGTTGTTATAATCGACATATCGTGCATTTCACTTACAAAACTAAAACCTTAAGCTTAAACTATCCAAGAATGTAGTATGAGAATGTATCATTGTGCCAGTTAGGCACACTTTGACATTTCATTTCTACATTACATTCAGGCTGAAATGGAGTTTCTGTCCTCTCTTAGTCTTGAATATTTTCAACAGCAAAACACTGCCACCTTTTGGTTTGATACATAGGCCTCCCCATTATAAACTGTAAAACTTTTTTTTTTTTTTTTGCTACATTTATGCTTTACAGAGACAGTTGAGTTCTTGTGATCTTACCTAAAATTTTATTCAGTAGCCAGACTGCTCCAGAAGAAAAAAAAGTTATTAATAATTGGCAAAGAAACACTATTTTTCTCACAAACAACTTAAGAAGTATACTCGATTAAGCCACATACTGGTTTTTTTCTTGGCAGATTTGGTACACATATATACTGCATCACACAATATCTTACACTGCATTCCTTTCAAGTAAAAACTTGGTAACGCATTCTCTGAACTCGTTTCTGAGTTTTGAAAGCTGATTATAGGAATAACAACAATGCATTATTAAAAATTTTATATTCCTTATTCTTACATATACTTACAGTATTTTATTAACTATTAAATACTGATGGCTTGACATTTATATAAGCATGTATTGAAATCTGTGCAAAATTACTTACACCAATGACACAATGTCCCCACGTTGTACATCATAATTTCGAATACTCCAGTGGCTTAAGAGCACTATATCAGATGCTTGTCTCCCCCCAGGATTCAAAGAAGGCTGTGAGAGGGCGAAAAAAAACAGCTTTAGAGCTACATTTCCTCCATCAGTCTTCCACCTGACTCTCATTCCATCAACAGGTGAAATCCATTGAAATCAGTAAAACTATTCCCACTTACTACAAGAGGACCAAGAATCTGTTGCATTCTGGGAAATATCTTTCATTATTAAATGCCACAATAAATGTCATTAATTTCTGAACTATAGTTCACATCTTTCAATGCAGTACTGCATGCAAATTAAATTACACAGGATACATACTTATGGCAAGCCTGGTGAAAGAAGTGATTGCCTTTACTGCATATTATTTCGTATTAAAAGCAAAGGAGAAGAAAAAACACTAGTTCCCAGAAAAAGCAAACTTTCTGCAGGCATCTTACTGCTTATACAAGCATAACGTGCTAAAAATGAAATATGTACTTGCAACAATACTAATCTCAGCACCCTTTGCAAAGGGAAAAAACAAACCCTACACCTACAGCATATACTGACACTGTCAGTAAATGTGGGCCTGATACAAAGAAGCATGAACTCTCACAGAACCGTGCAGTGAAATGAGACTGTTCTCTAACCTCAACATTAAAATAATGAAGTAATTAGTACAGAGCAGTAGGAGGTACACAGAACCATACATAACTATTTTGTGTGACATGGTACAAAATCAGGGTACGTGGTCAATGCTGGCTCCAAGTTAACCCGTCAGAAACAGCAGAGAAAGGAAGCAGCCCACTACAGTACTGTCTTCACAAATTTTTGCAGGGGTTATTTCAATACAAATACTCCTTTTACTAGACAGACATTATTTAAGAGTAATCCAGGCTAAAGTCTTTTGATAGCTTATTTCTCAATAAGCTTTTTCAAACTCTTCAAATACAATTACGGTATCTCCAAGCTGGCCAGCAGATGACCTCTAATTTAGACTCTACAGTTAGGTGACATATGTAATAAAGCAGAGTATTGAGACTAGGCAGTGCCTCATTTGTCGGTATGATAGCTGCAATATTTGATAACAATTGGTTGGTTGGTTTTTTTTGTAGCAGAGGTATTCAGTGTTCACCTTACAAAATAACTTGGCCCTCCATGTGTACCACCAGACTTTCACTGCTGAGATTCCCCTCCCCAGACTGAATGTACCTTTGATGAGCAAACCAATTGGGGTATAGGACTGAAATTAACTGTTCTCAACACAAGTAATTACACAGTGTTAAATTTAATTGTATTTTTCTTCAGTAAAACTATGCTCCCAAACCAGGATGGATATTTAATATTTATTTTTAACTTTAAAAGCAGTTTAAAACTGCTGGTGTCTTTTTACTACAGTGTCCTCATTCATCTTTTCTTTGCTAACCAGGTCGGTTGACAAAGACTTGTGAAAAACTAGCTTCTCAGTGTGCAAGAAGTAACGTGTGTGGGTCTTGAGTAGCTGTAATTCACATGAATAGTGAGGAATATGATAGGTCAAAAGAATAAATATATTGGGGAGGGGAGGGAAATAACACAATATGTCTAGTTAAACAGCAAACAAGGCTAGTTACATTTTGAGCTGTGGACTATAGGGCAAATTTCTAGTCAAGTACGTCTGCGGATCAAAGCAGATCACCCTAACATCCACAGAGCTATGGTCCAAGTCTAAGCTATAAATATATTAATACTCCTCGCTATTTTATCTATTAAGAGTCTATGCATGGCAAAAGCCATATAAATGAAAAACAGAAGTTACTTAGCAGATATTTGATTATTATTATTTTAATCAGGATTTTCCTGAATGATTTTCCACCTTCATAGCAGCTTTCACCAAAGGATAGTATCTTTACATACAAATTATTTACATATAAATTCACAAACAATTCACATACTCATTTTACCAAATGCAGGCACATATGGGCCAGAAGTTAACAACAACACTAAATATCAGGCAAAGAGGCTGATCTTACAAAGCAGGAATCATACATACGGTAGATTCTCACAAAGTAAACTGCTTGGTACTCCATAGTATCTACCTTAAAGGGCCAACAAAGGAGGTCAAAACAAATGGAAATTTTAAACACACTGCTCTAAAATATAATGTATTTCACAGCTGATACTTAGAAAATATTTACATGACTGTACACAAACTTTTCCTCTAAACTAAATCTATATCAACTTCATCTTACAGAGAAATACACCAGGTAGTTACAGTATTGCCTAAATGCATTATCCCAGTTGACCCCTACTATTTGCTGTATTTAAACAATCTAAATGCTTTAGAGTTTAAATACATTCAGATATTGCATAATCTTTATAACTTTCAGCACTCTAAATGTAATACTATATTGCTTGCTGGTTTTAACAATACATTGCTCACGTGGTTTTGACATACAGAGTGGATATCCAACTCACTACACATTAGAATTATGTTTGAGAAAAATACAACCATGTAGAATATTTTTTTCTTTTCCACAAAATAAATTGGCATATACATAATGCACAGACAAAAATACTCTTTTGGTGGAAGAAACGTAAGGAAAACTAGAAGGAGAAAACTTTCATTTTACATCAACAATTACATTTTTCCATTAAAAAAAATCATCTAAATCCTTCAGCAAGTCTTTCTCTAATGTAAATACCATAAATTGTGATTCCACAACAAAAAGTACAGAAAGAATTTATTGCAGGGTGTTCAGACACAACTAGTTCCTCATTACTTTTTTACTAGTAGTAAGGTCTCAGGTCTAGCAAAACAAAAGTACAGCTTCTGAAAATGTAGTCGACAAATAGGGTCACAAGGTCTCTTTATTTTTATAAGAAATAAAATAATACAGGGGCTTCTCCCTTCCTCTAGCTTGAAGCATTATAACTCGTTTGCCCAAGTTCTTGGCATAATAGCCTGCTACAAATGAGACACACAGGTCTTAATTTAGAACTGTGGTGCAGAAGTCACAAAACATTCACTCTTCCCAATTACTAACTAATCTAATGCTAAAAGCATGCAAATTGAATCCCCAGCCATATGATGAAGCCCCACAGGACATGAGGTTCTGTAAGCAGAAGGGTAAAAGCATGCCCTTTTACTATAAATATTAACTCGATAGTTGTTATGCTGCTAGTGAATACCAGAAGGTCACAACTTATTTGCTTATAGCTTGGGGAACAGAAAGAATATTCACATGAGCTCACAGGCTTAGGTACAGTAACCCTAATAATAAAGTTAGGAGAAACTGCCACAGAATAATCACCACTGCTATTATGCATAATGGAATAGAACATTCAATAATGTTTGCTGCTGAAACATGTGTGCTTCGTCAGAGATCACTGGTCAGGCTACTTGCTATAATCCTTGGTACTGAACTGGTTGCAATGGAACTTGCTTATAAAGTTGCACATACGCCGTCATCTTCCATCTCACTTGAAAACAGTCAATTTGATTTAATGAATTTACAAATTTATTTATTCTTGGGGGATTCCCTTTCCCACATCATTATGTATGAAGAGTTCATAATACCAGACAAGCAATGAAACTCAACAGAAAAAAACATAAATAGATATGAAGATGTCCATACGATAACAAACATTTTAAAGTATACATCCAGCATTACAAGAGGAGTCACAAAAAATCCACAAGAGCCAATTAAGAAATCATATTATCAGTTATTTGTGTCACTTACATTCAGTGTTGTAAACATATCACAACTCACTTGAAACCCACTGTTAACAAAATGCTAGATGAGCACATCAACCTGTAAAATCCTAAGGAATAAAAACCATCTGATGTGAGGCTTAAAAAACCCCAGTAGTTCTGGAAAGAAAAAAAAGCAGCATTGTAATGAAACAATTAAAAATTACTAAAATTATAAACTGCAGTAGTTCACTGTTACTCCCTATAGGTTAGGGTTAACACTCATATACACTGAAGTCAGCACAAGTGAAGGAATTACAACAGGTGGCTGAGAGCAACACAAAATCAGCTTGAGACAATGAAATGCCTGAACTCTGTCTTAACTGACTGGGAATAAATCAGAAAATTTGTATTTTCATTAGAACCTTTATTCACCGTGCTTGCCAGGGGGTCAGAAAGTGTTTCTATTGTCAGTAACTATGAAGTAGCAGTAAGGCTGGTCCAAAACAAAAATAGAAAGTGTGGGGGTAGAGAAAACACGCAAGAGAGAACTAGAGTATGAGAGTGAGTGTGACACAGAGAGATTTATTCCTTGCTTCTTGTCAGAACTTTTAATTTCAGACTCAGCAGGAGTCACAATGATGCTTACACAAAGCCAGCTAGACATTTTAGAGGTCTGTTACAAATTCTTGGGAATCATATCATGATATCTTCAAATTGAGACAGTAAGATATCATCAGAAGCATGCGATTGATGGATATATGACTACATCCTGACTGAACTTCACTCTCCCTCATACTTATAGCTTTCAGATACATTCAACATAGACCACTCTTCAGAGAACACAGTAAATAGACAGAATTGAACACGATGGCCAGTACTCCTTCAAGCTGTTCTGCAACAGAGGGATATATTCTTTATAATTACATCCCTGTCAGACTTAGTTAGGTGTCTAATAAATCTTGGCAAGAAAATTAGTATCTTACTAAAAGCACTAGGAAGTGTTTTTTATAGTCTGAAAAACATCCATACACGTATAAGTTTAAAACAAGCTTCTATTTCAGTGCTACAGTCCAGAACAAAACCAGGGAGGGAATTTTACAGACACTGAGATGTCAGTAAAATTAGACAGCTACCTATATTTCAGTCAACAGAGGGAATGTTCAGTCAACAGACACATCAAGGGAAGAGCTTAGATTTTAATCATCCACTGAATATATATTGCTTTCCCTAGCCAATACGAACAGTGCATATCCTTTTTTGTCAGGTTAAATAAATTTGAGCAGTGAATAACTGTAGTGTTTTTCAGATCTTCCATGGATAAACCACAGTTAACTACATGCTCTTGAAGTGACTACAGAAGCTACACTCCAGACCAATACCAGAGCACTCCCTAACACGTGAGACTTTGACTTCAGAGGAAACATATAACTGAGGTCTTGACCAGAGGGGCTCAATAGACTTGTGGAGTAGGGAAATGTAGAAAATTTCTTTCCAGCTATGGAGGTAAAACTATCCAAACAAGAATGGATGTCAAACAGAACATTATGTCAGAGACAGAGAAGTCCAAACAATGAAAGGTAATGTAGCATGATAAAAAAAAACCCCTCAAGAATTAAATGCTCAAGTCATGCTCACTAGTAGGAAAAAAAAAAATCCACCACATGATCCAAGATATATCTGCACCCTGAATGCTGCATGTGGCTCTAGATCCCAAAAGAGGCAAAAAATGGGGAGATGGAAAATGAGGGAGTTGTATTCGTCTGGTTGATTTTGTACTTATCTAGGTGCTGTGTTATATATTTTAATTTCTCCTGTCTGAAGATAGTAAAGAGAGAAAGAAACTTTTTTCCTGGTTTCCCACTCCTCTCTACAGCAAATTACTGGCTCTGCAACTGTAAGTCCTGAGATTCTCCTACCTTTGATCGGTCATCAATGATATTCAGAATAACATTAATGAAAAGGGCAAAGGTAAGTTATGTTAAACCTAACTTTTGGTCTTGGACTGTAGAATTACTGGAGTATGATGATTTTCCTTTGGCCCCTGTTCTTGAGGTGAGAGATGCCTTCTAGACCAGCTGAGGTTTCTTGACAGAGGTTAAACAGAAGACTACAGACTGCCACAAAAGGCACAATGCCACCGTGCCATTCCCTCCTCCCCACTGCATGCTTTTTAAAGCAAACCAGCCAAGCCCAGGTTCTAGCCCAGTTTTCTTCCGCATGAACGCTGCACAAATCAAACTCCAGCAGCTGGTCTTGATTGCTGTGAAATCTCTCTTCAAGGTTCTGAGCTTACTCAGATAATCAGAAAAGCAGGCCGGGCATCCGAGAATCGAATGCTTAGTCTCTGCTAATTGCAATGTTACAACATTGGAACAAAACAAATCAGTTATCCGTGGTGAGGCACGGCAATATGCAGTGCATATGATTTAAGATGCAAAGTTACAATACAAAAATTGGCTAACTACATTACAACACAAATTTTTCAAGTCCCAATAACAGGAAACAAAGTAGCTGTTCGCTATCATAAGTATTTATTTATCTTCTAAATGTTACACAGCCTATTTATATTTATTTGCTTACACTGTATAAACTTTCAGTATAACCAAAGCAAACACAGCAAACTAATATTTATGTCCTTATAAGCATAGGTATTAATATTAGGTTCATGCCATTTTCAGTATTCTTCACAGAAATGGTGCCATGCTTGTTCATTAGAAAAAGCAAGTATAGCAAGAACTGGTTTCGCCTTACAATTACTAGACTACAGCTACTAAAAATTAATAAAGCCTCTTTGTGAGTCATCAATTCAATCCCAAGAGACTAAAAGTAGCGCTCAAAAAACCAAATCTTCATTTCTAAATGACTAGAAAGATATCAAAAAATACATCTTTATCACTACTTATCTCTATTTTTTCCTTTTACTGAGATAGAATTTTAGCAAGTTTTGTTCTCAAAAGCATTTCTTTTCACATCATAAAAGCATTTGTTTAACAAAGTTGAAATTAAACTATTTCATACTACAATGTATGAAGTCATTTAATAACGTGAGAAAAAGACTTTTTTCTATCTTGCTATTGCCAGTGGACAGTCACTTTTTAATTTTCTGACAGACAAAAGATATTAAAGATATTTTCAGTAATACCTGCATTGATGCTCCTTCCACCCTTGCTACACAGGCAACTCTATCCAGGAAAGTCACTGTTACCGGAACAGCAACAAAGAAACCTTTAAAAAAGGCTTTAATGTATCTCTTCCCCAATCCTTGAGCCTGTGCCATAATCTGAAAAATATGAAGAAAATGGGAAAAGTCGCTATAAAACAAATTTTAAGTCACAACAACATTGTAGCAATCCAGTAAGAACCAATTAAGAATAAATTAATTATATGACCTGTTAGGGTCTCCCAATACCCACAGCGAAAAAATATGATGTGCACGTGAGAATGAAAAAGAACAGAAATCTTCATCAGAATTTCAAAGTCTACTCTATAGCAAAGAGCTCGCTACTTAACATTTACCCTTTAGCTAATTTGACCATTTCTTGTGATCCTGTGCTAGCAGAAGTACTTCATAAAATTGACTCAATGATACCTGTTCAGCTAGGCAAGACGCAAACTAATATAAACAGATAAAATCCAACTATGTATTTCTGAAAAAAAAATCCATGAATTAGATTGAAATAACCAATTACAGAGCATTCAGTTGGAGTCTACAACCAAAATTCTGTAAATAATTTTCCCTTCATACGCTGGTAATTGTTAATTTGTGACCCACAAATATGGATTGTGTCATGTAAGGAAAAGCTGGCTATTTGCCATACATTACCATTTCTCTATTAAATATTTTCACACATAAAAATGCACATATGCATTACTTCCACACTTGTGGTAACGGCAAATGTGTAAAATGAATTAAAATTGTCCACATATATCATAGGGACACAGAGTAACACAATGACTCGCTGTTCAATACTACCTCAGAAAGTTAAAAGCACGTTGGGAAATGGAACAGTGAAGTAATGACACATAGGACTATTCCTTTCCAACTCACCATTTATTATGCTATCTCCCACCTATTTATTTATCCCTGAACCACTGAACATTCTTGAAAAATACCTATAAAGTACACTGAAACACAAGTTGTTTGATTGTACTAGTTACACCTCTGAAAAGCAAGCTGTATATCCAGGCAGTGCTGCAAAGATACAAGACTATTTTACGTAACTGCAGTTTTATTATAAGAAATGCTGCCCTTCACCTATTGGCAAACCCAATTTAAACTGTTGTTTCCACCTAATGAAACCCTGGCAGGCCCTGCACAACGTCAGTTTGTGGAGTCCCTGCTCCCTCTATCACATCATAACTCTGACAGACCGTAATAGCAAGAGAAAACAGACTGTGCCCTGAACGTTTGAGTCTTTCAGTGTGTTTATGTTTAAGAACATGGAATTATTTTTCAACCAAAATAATGGAAAACATAAATACATGCAGCTCCGTTCAATTCTCTTACAAACAGAATATCTAGAATTCCACAATATAATAGTTTTTTCTTTGTTGCATTTTCAGAAATACGGAAGCGATGAACTATTTGTATGCGAAATACAAACTCAAATCACTCTGGTGAAATAGTACTGAAAGCAGTATTTCTGGCACAGATGTGGCTTCATAATCCCATTAAGCATTACACTTAAGAAAGGAAACCCAGTTCTACAAAGTAAGCCATCGGCATATTCCTCACTAAAATTCTTTATACATACTAATAGGTTTGCAATGACAGGATCTGTCTTCTGAAATACAGAAACATCTTCACTATTATTTCTGATATTCACCTTCACAAGATTTGAATCTCTTTTACCTTTTTTTTTTTTAAAGTGGAAATACTTCACCTTCATCTACAACTCTTGCTCATAACATAAGTTTGACTAGTAAAAAGTCTAAATGTACTTAGCATTTGTAATTCAACTATATTTTCTTTCAGCACATTTCATGAAAACATTTTCAATTTGCATCAACAGCTTTCACAAAGAATTTGAAATAGGTTGTGAAACAGAACAAAAATCTCATCGATTCAAGACAAATGCTAAAATGCTTTACTTCCATCTTACTGTTTAAGAGCTCTTTATTCAAATCAATCCACCAAAAGAGACTACTGCCTCAATCGGCAGATTTACCTTGAGAATTATTCCACATAGAGTCTCTAAAAATCAGGGGTTTGTCTACCATTTAAGAAACTATATCATTCCATACACCTTAACATCATTCTCTCAATCTACCGATTCCAAACTTCGCCTCTTCTGTTTTCTGGCTGGAACTCCACTCCTCTGCTATGAGGTCTGGCATATCTCAGACCTCCTCCACTCTAACAGCAATGTCAGCCCCAAAACACAATTTTGAGAGCTTACCCACAAACATATCCACCATGTTGTCTACAAGTACTCTTTGAGCTGAAAGACATTGCCTGACAGATGTATCACAATTTGATTGATTTAAGAAATCTTTTTAAAAACTTTAAGAAATCAGATGCATTTACTTACTCTTTAAATTCCTCATAGTCAAACCTATTTTTCATTACTAATGAAGCATGACTGTTTATCCCATCCCTTCTACTAAATCCACTGACAGATCTTGTTACAAACTTCTTGCAAAAGCCCCATGCTGGTATCTACAGAAAAATCTAGTATCTGAAGTAATTGGTCAGACAATCCACAGGAGACCAACCATATGCTCCTGGAGCTACAAGCTAATTAATAGTGACACAGAATCTAGCAGCCAGGTTAAAACAGCTAAGACAAAATGCTACATTCTCAGTACAACACTTGGCCAAGGCAACACTGGGAGTATTAAGTGGCTGTGGACAAAGCTAGGAGTTGAGGTCCTACTTCTGTGGTTTTGAACACATGCAAGGCACATTACGCACAAAGATGAGGGGAAAAACACCAACAGCACCCTACAAGCAATCGATGTGCAAAGCCAACAACAGCTGTTGTGCTGAAGGACATCTCTACCTGTCCTGAATTTTTTTTTCTTTCCTTCCTCTCTCCCTCCTTTCCTTCCTCTAGCAGGCAACTGATCAAACCATTGGTTTCATCCTACATCCACACCAAGATGCATCCTTCATTTCCAGTCATGCACTACATTCTAAAAGTTTCCTGGTTCCTCACCTCCCACAGTTAAGGACAGCTTTTTCCCAGGACACAAACTGAGCAGGCCTGTAGATTATTCTGCTCTACTGTAGAAATCCTTCTTTCCAAAAGATGGTAAACATGTGCACACACATTTTAAACAGTTTGAGAATAACTACTCAAAAAAAAAAACCCGTTTTAACCTTAAATCTTTCCATATAACAGAACATTTTTAACACAAGGGTAAGAAGATACTACATGCCAGTATCTCATTGAACAGTATGCACATTTTTGCCAGGTCTTTTTCATAAGCTTTCCCCTCCAAAAAGCACAGACAAGCATTTACCATTGGATAAGTATACAGAGTCATAGAATGGTTTGGGTTGGAAGGGACCTTTGAAGGTCATCTAGTCTAGGTGAGCAGGGACATCTTCAACTAGATCAGGTTGCTCAGAGCCCTGTCCAACCTGGCCTTCAATGTTTCCAGGGATGGGGCATCTACCACCTCTCTGGGGATTCTATTCCGGTGTTTCACCACCTTCATTGTCAAAAAATTTCTTCCTTACATCTAGTTTAAATCTACCCTCTTTTAGTTTAAAACCATTACCCCTTGTCCTGTCGCTACAGGCCCTGCTAAAAAGCCTGTCCCCGCCTTTCTTATAGGCTCCCTTTAAGTACTAAAAGGCTGCAATAAGGTCTCCCCTGAGCCTTCTCTTCTCCAGGCTGAACAGCCCCAACACTCTCAGCCTTTCCTCATAGGAAAGGTGTTCCAGCCCTCTGCTTATTTTTGTGGCCCTCCTCTGGACTCGTTCCAACAGCTCCATGTCTGTCCTGTGCCGAGAGCTCCAGAGCTGGATGCAGGACTCCAGGTGGGGTCCCAGCAGACTGGAGTAGAAGGGCAGAGTCACCTCCCTCAACCTACAGAATGTGGAAAGAGGGACAGGCCACTTGGGAGGAATGCAGGAATGTTGTCAGAGCATGCAGGGAAGCAAAGAGGAAGGCTAAGGCCCACCTGGAATTAAATCTAGCAAGTGATGTCAAAGACAACAAGCAAGGCTTCTTCAAGTACATCAGCAGTAAATGGGAAAATGTGGGGCCACTGCTGAATGAGGTGGGTGCCCTGGTGACAGAAAATACAGAGAAGGCAGAGTTACTGAATGCCTTCTTTGCTTCAGTCTTCCCTGCTAAGGCTGGCCCTCAGGCATCCCAGTCCCTTGAGGTAAGACAGGAAGACCAGAGAAAGGCAGACAGGACTTTCCCTTGGCTGAGGTGGATTGTGTGAGGGATCCTTTAAGCAATCTGGATGCCCACAAATCCATGGGCCCCGACGGAATGCACCCATGAG
>Ga0065711_1041802_pt1 | contig 15870 bp, 6 predicted proteins | sample Hoacrofraction12_FD_59098 | JGI IMG/M metagenome (GOLD analysis project Ga0065711, IMG submission 59098) | Hoatzin crop microbial communities from Cojedes, Venezuela - Epithelial fraction 12 v2 (version 2) | ecosystem: Host-associated > Birds > Digestive system > Esophagus > Crop | place...
CGCGCGGCGCGCGCCCCCGTCGGCAGGCGCGTCGGGCCGGTTCGGGAAACGCGGGGCGCCGCGCACCGGCAGAACCCCCACCGCCCCGGTGAAGCCGTCGTTGTCGCACGCAGAGAAACGCCGTTCCGACGGCTCCGACCCCACCTCCGGCGCCTGAAGCGCTCAGGGGGAGCTGCCCGCGCGCCGGCGGCCCCGCGCGGCGGAGGGGGGGGAGGTCACGGCGCTGCACGCGGCCTCGCCCCTTACCAGCCCGTTACTTCGCGTTCGCTCCCAGTCCCGCCGGATTTCGGCCTTCCCGCACGCCACCGTGACGGTGCTTAGGTTCAGAACAAGCTCACGCTTACTGCAGCATCATGTCTACACGTTAAATAAGATTTGTTCCTTTTTTACCTTGTCTGTATTTAAAAAGACGGCATGACATGTTGAAGAGTAACTGGCAGACTTAATTCCTCTTCAGCCCCTCTACCTTTTCGTGTTTTTCTCTCATTTGTTTTAGTCACTGCTACTGACTATCCCACATTATAAAAGTTCGACTGACTACTGACTGTGTGTTTTCTGGCAGGCTCTGAACGTCTTCCCCACCTCAGAACCCAGCTGGGTGCTCAGAACACCACCGAGGAAGTAAAACTAGTCTGAGAGAACCGAAAAAGTCAGCAATTTAAATAACTGAAATTAATCATTGTTAATAACATCTTTACATAAGTATTTAACAGGACTAATGCAAATTTGTCATATATCTTATATCCCCTTTTAAACAGGGATGTAAGTTTTTAGTACGTCGCACAAATTCTTGTTCCCAGTCAAAGCTTCTGCCAAAAAATGAAAAAATTAGGAAAAAAAATCTCATTTTGAAATATAGATTCTAAAATCAATGAGTAGACTACTTCATTCTTTCAATTTCTTCTTTTTGATTTCTAGATACTATTTTTTCTTTCTTTCCAGTTATAATACATGCTTAGCAGGACATAGTGAAATAGCGATTTAATCTGATTTCTCAGTAGGCTACTGGAGGTGAAGCTACTCCTCAGAGAGCACGTGCTCACGACAGAGTCCTCTTGCAAAATGCACCAATTCAGCTGGGAGCATGTGAGCACATTTGTGTGGGGGTATGGGTGTTCTTGCAGGGATGAATAGACACGGACATCTTCAACTCAGATAAGGGGGTCTGGTCTAAAACCATGGATTTGAAAGGTCTCCAGAGAGGGAGGAGACTTTTTTCAAAACAGAGTGGAGTTAGAATTACAAGGGATTACATGTTTACATGAAGAATGCCGTTATTTGACTTCACGTTGGAGCTCAGCCTCTTCAGTTTATCAAAGCAAAAGATAAGACGCGGCTCCAGTCACAGTTACGCGTATAGCTGTTCACAGACAAGGCCTTGATAATGACCTTTCTTCAGTCTACCGTTCGATCGTGGCATGGTGCAAAGCCAGAAGTCAATTTTATGTCTCAATTTTTCCTTCACTTTGTACATTCAGGAAGCTGAGAACATTGCTTCGGAAGGAGCATATCTTCTCATGAGGAACATTTATTTTATTTCTGAAAAGTAAGCATTACACATCGCTTGACACTGGTAGGTCGTTTGGCCTTGACTAGTGTCTGATGATCCAATTCTTATGAATAGTCCTTTTCATGGGTGTGATAGTCACCCAATTATTTTTGCTTCCACAACTGTTTATGTGCTGTTGTCCCTGCCCCTGTTTATCTCCCCACCCCTGAGCCTTTCCCTCAGCTCCCTTCCTATTAGGTCAGTTTAAATTGTTGAAGGATCAGAGATATGGGGTCACCTGCACCAAGGTTCTTTAGGTCTTAAAAATATAGAAGCTTGCAAGTTGTGAAAAAAGTGAATCAGGTAGCACTTTTGTATAGAAAAACTCCCTAAGCAGACAACTTGTAAAGGCTTTACTCATAAAGAGGAAGCTGATGTAACAGCCTTGGGACTCCGTCCCTCTGGGAATAGACTGACTACCATGAAGAAAGAGCACAGGATCCCAGCAAGCTTCTAATTTATACACCTAGCCCACACAGGATGGAAAAAGTAATGTTCTTTCCTCTGTGTCTCTTTGCTATTACATTCTCCTCTGCTGCCGTAATGACTCCCTCCTCCAGGAGGAATGCCATCGGGCACTTCTGCCCTCGGCTCTGGGGTTCGGTTTCTGATAGTTACAGGTGAAAAGGTGGGGATGGGGGCAGAGGGTTATTGAGAAAGATCTGTTTTCCTTTGCAGGTTTGTCACCTATGAATCATTTCTTTCCCTTTTCACTTAAACATGCTCACAGACACCTAAATTGGACCTGACTCTCTCTCAGGTGAAGAGATGAAACACTAATTTATTGGGTTATAAAAAAAGAGTTGCAATATGTGCTCTCAGATAGGTTTTACTGTGGCATCTTGCCTTGCATGCAAAGGTGAAAAACACTGCTCTAACATACTGGATCGTCCCGCATTTTGCATGTCGTACAGCTCCATCAGACCCCTGTTGGAATAAGAGTCTTAGAAGTCTTACTGGTAAACGCTGATACTCCGCACTAGTGTTCATAGTAATAATTTGCCATGGACTTCCAAATTCTCTCAATCCATTTCTTCCTTAAAAACGGTTTCTTGGGACGTCTGTCACTTTCTTGGTAGCCATACACTCACAGCAACTGAAGATACTTTGTGCTACATTATTTGTACAAACTAGGGAAAAAAGAGATGCACAGAGGTACTCTTCTTTCCAAACCGTCGTGCTAGGCAGTTTCCTTTCACACTGGTACAAGATTCTCAGCAGTGTCTCATCCCTAACTGGCTTGCCGTCAGTCACACCAGAAAGAATTAACAAGCCCAGCCTAAATTAAGTGTGACTTCCTGAGACGGTTATTCCATGAAATGAATTGGGATACACGAAATGGATTGGGACAAACAGTGCGAAAAAGCTGGTGAGCTATGGTTGTCCCATTGAAAGAATAAGAAAGCACAGGGTTTTAGTCTTCAAGGACAGTCAACAATTTAAGAGGACAAACTGGCATTGTTCCAGGCACAGTGCTAATGGCAGCCAAACATTAAAAAAAAATGAAAATCAGTTAGCATTAGAATCCAGGAAGCTCAGCAGCTTTGTTGAACAGCTTTGGACTATGAAGCTTGTGAAATGTTTGTATGGGTGTTAGCACTTCCTGGCTTTGGTGAGGCGGGAAGTATTGCATAAACAACCCTTATCGAGGCATTTTGGTGCTGCCAGTTCCAGTGCCAGCAAAACCCAGGAAGTCCCTGCAGACACACAGAAGAGAGAAAGTATTGGAAGTCTCTGAATAGAAAGAAAGCATAAACCTATAGTGCTTTTTAAAAATTTAAACCCAAACAAGTCTATCCTCAATGAGTAGTGTTTCCCCTTAATTTCAACTGTGGTGTGTATTAAACTATTAAACAGCAGAGAAGTACTTGCCTCGTAAACATTTTAGCAGAAAACATGCAATAAATTTATGGCCTTAGTGAAAAAATACAGAATTATGCACATTACAAGGCATACATTAAGAAAAATATATAGGGGATGATAATAGTAAGGAAATAATTGATGTCCCAGCTACATCATCATTATTATTGGCTATATACTGATGATGCTTTGTATAAAATGTTTTATTTCTGTCTCCAAAAGGTTTACAATCTAAATTAACACAGACACAGAATAGATGGAATAAACAGGGAAGATAAAAGTAAGCAAAAATAGACAAAACTAATCTACACATATTCCATCTAACATCTTTTCAAAATTTATGTGTATGCTTCCATCACATTCTTCTGGAAATAAAAAAGAGTATTTCCATCTGATCATGAGGGAAGTCCATGGATGGAGGGGCAAAATGCTGACTCAGCAGTGTGCTTGCTTTCAACAAAAGAATATTCCCAGAGATCTTCATAGGAGTAGGTGAAGAGAGGATGGGATGAAATGGCAGTCATCTCCACAGCGTTATCCTGACCAACCTACTAGGAATTTTGAGCATAATTCAGTGGTAATGTAAAAGAAGTAATTATAGTGATTCATCCACCACAATGGGAAACTTTCTGCACAGGGGCAACGCATCTACGCCCTCAAGGACAGAAATTTCTGTTAGAACCTAAGGTACTTCACTTTCTTTTTCACTTGCAACAGCACTTCAGTGATGAAAAACCTCACAGTTACATGGTGTGGACCTCTCTTCAGAGCTGTAGAGGGCCCTTTCAACAGCGTGTGAGCATTCAGTTCTGAACAGGCCTTGGCTTTGGCTTTCATTGAAGGCAAAACCCAAAGTAACTCAAAGCTAGTGTGTCTGCGTAAGAACACGCAAGATAAATGACAAAGAATGACACAGGGGGTGTAAATCTATTACAGCTCCTCTGCCTCTCTGTTCAAGCTGCAAAATACATGTTCTCCTGTTTTAGCTGTCTTTGGTTCACTTCCTTCTACTACTGCTTACAGCCTGCTGAAACTGTGCGGGGACAATTTCCCTCGTAAAGCACTGCCTGAAGGTCCTGCAGCAGGGTAAAGCTGTATGCGGCACTGTGAAAGCAGGGACACATAATGATTTCATACACCAGAGAGATCCAAATATAAATTAATTTATGTGTAGGAAGAATGCAAGTGATGAAGTCCAGAGTAAATTCTACATAGAGGTCTCTACATAGATATAAAAGAAACTAAAAAAAATCTATGTCTTTCTGCAGAGTGGAAGTATTTGAGAGCAATGATAGAGAAAGAGAACAAACCAGGGAAATTCTTCGAAGTATGTTTATTATTTCATATATTGGAACAAAACCCAAATTAAATTCAAAGCATGGCATGAACAGCCCAGCTATCGAAGCTTGATTTCCCGTGTGTTTGTGCCCTGGAAACCTCTCCTTGCCAGCTACCCAGCTCCGTAGCCCTTATGGGGCTCTGATAAAGCCAGTTCCTACTGCATCCGCAGCCACTTGTGTTCCCTGACATTAGCTCCACAGCACTCCTCTGCTTCCAACTGCTGCTTCGGGCAGAGGCGGCATATCCAGTCACTGGTTTCTCGCCAAGAAAGCGCATGCTGGCCAGCCAGCATTTGCACGCTGACTGACTAGTGACAGGCTAAACAGGACGGATCACCGCTGAGCTCATCATGCAGCCTCCCCCTTCCTGGAGGCACTGCTTGGTGTCTCTTTCCTTCTCCCCTTTCTATTCAGACGATTTTCACAAAACCTGTTGGAATTTGACCAGTGAGAGTTCTGCCTTTATGCCTAATTTCAAGTAATCTTCAGCAATTTCAGCACGAGCTTCACAAATTATTAGGGGATGCGGCACATGGTGTAACTGCAGAATTTAATTTGCTGATGACACCCAGACTATTAGAAAGGCATGTAAAGGCTCTCCAGCAATAATGTTGCTCACCAGCACTGGTACCAAACACCAAGAATTATGGGATCAGTGCTGATCCTCTCAGTTGTCCTTTGAGTTTGTGATGGGTCCATGATAACTCAGGCATATTATAAAACAGTACTAGTGTAACTCTCTGAACCTACCTATTGTATAGACCATGATAAATCCTCATGTGTGAATGGTGATAATATGGATTATTTTTTAGATATTCGAAGACTGCTCTTCTATAGAGCAATCTTGCAGCAATGAACCTCTGTTGCTACTTATCACCCACATTTTAATTCAGTGGAATAGCTCAGCTTCAGCATAATACAGCAACAATCTAAACTGAAGAAGTCAGACTGAAGAAAATGTATACTTTCTGAGAAAGTTAGTTTTTGTATCTCTTTGGATAGCATTTAGGATTTAGATCAGTGAATCTTTGCTAGATCTGCCATTTGTTCTTGTGTTTGCTGTGGATTGTCCAAGCATTCGTGCCTCCGGAGGAAAATCTCTCCATGTCTCCACTGGTTGCTCTACAGTAACTCTCATTGACAGAGCAAATTGATGAATTCCAAATTAGAAAAAAATCTGTTTCTAAAGAGAAGCGGATCTATCTTGCTGCTCATTCACTCCTCAACTCTTTGCTAAGATTCCTAGCTGCAGTATCTTAGTTATGGTGTTTATTAAGGACAAGCGATCTCCTGGAATCTTAAAGATCTGCAGTGATCGAAGAAGAATAAACTTTAATCAAAGGCAGGATGGAGTTACAATTATTTTCTAACACTAGCATTTTCACAAGACAAAGTTTGTTCTAACTTATATGTAGGATGGATTTTTCTGAGACAATTAAAGAGCTGAAAAAATAAATTACAAGATGGGAATAATTAAACAGCTCTTAAGTAACCTTTTGAGATAGTGAGTAGGACACCAGTCTACAAATTCTGCACGCTTGGAAAAGGCAGAAAAGCAAGTATTACAGCTTTTCAGAGGATATACAAGAAAAGCCTGCAGGGTGTCAATTTGTAAGGAAAAATGATAGCAAGCAACTTTTTATAGCAAGAGCAGAGATGTTGCTGGACAAAAAATGTTTCCACACATCTTCACTTGCAATAAGCTTTTGAGTGTTGAAGAATAATGGGTAGGTTTTGATTTCACAGGAAACTTTGAACTTTCCCTCTTTCTTTCAGGGAATCAGATTGAAGAAGAGAACCTGACAAAAATTTTACATTGATTTGTCAGCAAAAATTGACATTTGTTTTGGATACTTTTTGTGCAATGTATGATGTATAGACTGTGGGGTAATGATCGCAAATCTTTTTTGCCTTTGAGTAAGAATTCACAAAAATGGGTATTTTCTTCTAAAAGATACTATGTCAGAAAAGTCAGTATGAGCAGAGCAGATTCACTGAATCTGTGTCTGATTTACTTTTGGGAAATTGTCCTTAAGCTGCTAAAGATGCAGACACCAAGAACCTCATAAACCAGAGAAACAATAAAGCAAAACAACATAAATAATATAAATAATGCATAGAAAACAATAAAAAATGAGGCATTTCCAGTGGTTAACTTCCATACACAGAGAAATCACTCAAGAAAATAGTGGTTATTCAAACTTGGTAGGAAGAAAGAAAACAGATTCTTTACTGAAAACAATTTGTGACCAACTTACGTTATTTCTTTTTTTGTCCTGTTCCATCATCTATGAACTCATCTCAATTGTTATTACCTGCTATTATCTTATGCAAGTACTCAAATTTGAAAGGAAATTTCAACCCGTGAAATTTTTATCTTGGCCATTACTGAGCTACTTCACCTAATTCATATTTGTGTTTCTTCTCTCTGTTGGTTCACTGACACTGTCCAAATCTTGGAGTATTAAAAAATGACCAAGTAAAAACAAGAAGAAAAAAAGACAAAAAGCTAACAAACAAATGAGAAGCTTTCTCCCTTCCTATCCAAACAAGATAACCCAAGTGAATAACAGTTCTGAGTTATGACTTTAAATCACAGAACAAAAAGAAAGTTGACTGATATTCGTAAGTATTTGAAGAAAGCCTTTACTGAAGTAACTCTTTCTTAACTTTCTTCTTCAGTTGCTGTTTGGCTTTTCTAAACTATCAGAACTCCCATTCATCCACTAATATTTATGCATTCTTCTGCACAGCACATTAGGCATAGACACCTCTCGAAACCAGTAGGTAAACATCAAAATTCATCTTTTCCAGTTCCTTCCTGACTTGATTTGATGGGAAAATCAACTGGATTTTCAGAAGTGACAGATTTTCTTTATGTGTGGGAACCCCTAAGTTCAGAAACCTAAGTGCCATCTCTAAGACTTGAAAATCTAAATCAAGCTGAACCAAATATAAACCATGAAATATCAAATGTGTTCTGAACAGATATTTACTGGGTAATACCAAAATAGAAGGAACTGGAGCTTCTGCTGATCTACCAAACCTATCTCCAAATATAATAAAGAAGATCATTCTAAGAAATTAAATATAGCCATCAAATTAACTGGAGAAGTTCTAGAAAGCAAAGCTGAAGGAATTATCTGAACACTGTAGAAGTCTAGCAAAGTCATAAATCTGAGTATTTTTGTAAACTTTATATCACAGAAATGGACAAGACAGCACACAGCAATCATAAAAATTCCAAAAATTCTACCCTAGGAATCTATTAAGGCATCAATTTTTAGACACTGACATAAATTTGAAGTTTTGTTAGAAACGGAATGGTAACATATGATCTCTAATTATTTATGAGAATATATTAGTATTCAAAAAGGATTAACTGATTTCATACTGAAGGCACTGGAAGCCTTTGCTGATCAGACTTTTAAAAATCAAGGTGTTTATTTTGATTTTAAAGAGTATGAACACAAAATAGTGTCTTGTTCAGAGTTTGATCAGATATCTAAATTGATGATAGAATTGTAATGAAATTTCAGAGCATATCCTTTATACCTGACTGTGCCATAGGAAATAAGTCACTAAATGCAATTTCTTAATTTTCTTTTCCTTTCTTTACACAATGTTAGATAGAAATTCAAAAATCCAGAGAGAAATTAAGAATCTCTTCTAGGTGCATGGTCTTACTGACTTTTTAGCAAAAATATGATTAAATATTTACAAAGTTCATACTGCGATTATGAAATAACAGCAACAGCTATTTACTACATATTTTATTTAACTTGGTGCCAACAGCTGCTTTGTGTTATCAGTGATGAAATCATATAGAATAGAAAAGAGAGAGGCTTGTTAGATCATCTTATGTGTCTGCTTCCTTCCTCCAAAGCTGAATAGCTCCTCCCGGCTTTGAATTTTCCAAACGACTCCTATGTTTTTGTTTATCAATCTGAATTCCCCATTTTGCAAGACTATCTGTAAACTTTTCTGTAGCTTTTTATAACAAAAGCTTCAATCACAAAATCAACAGAGCTTCTACCTTGCAAAGCTATTAACAAATATAACCATTAAAACTTTTTTCCCCCCAATTTCAGTGTTTTCCCAATAGTTATAATCAGCAACAGCATAAAGAGATAATTGCTGAGTGACAATGGAATAAATTCAACTAAATTGCAGTATGCTAATGTTATGCAATATTACATGGTACATGTATTTATTAGGAGGAGAGACCTTTCCTTACCTACTTCAGGCCCCTTTCATCAGTTTCTTGGATGCTGTCATTTCTGTAAGGAATTGTCTGCATAGATATTGCATGACTCTGTGTGCCTCTAAATGCTGATTCCCCCCCCCTTTACCTATTATGCTTGTCAAAGGAGTCTCTAGCCTGAAATCAACATAAATGAGTGTGCCTGGCAATGTGTGCACGCACAGTCACACAGCCTCATCTGTGAATCTGCAGCAATTAATTATATTTATAGTGAAATATCTGCAGAACATTTGCATGTATGAATTATGTATTGGGCAAAAAGCAGTACACTATGGTTTATGCATTTTTGTTCTCATGAGAGTCCCTTTTTAACTGTAATATATGCTGTAAAGTAAACCAGATTTTTATTAATTTGTCTATCATCTTCATGATGAAATAACTTTTTAATTAAAGACATTCTTTTTAGAAGTGTCTTTCAAATAGCTATTTATCCTGGTTGTACCCTTACATTTTCCAATAAATTGTCCATTACTATTTGTTATATTTTTGTTTAAGATTAAATTCTTCTAGCAAACACCAAGAAAAAAACCAAAATCATCAATGACTACAGGCCAGAGATTAAGGCAATGAAGTATGCATGAAATATAAGCATGATATGATTATCCCTCTTATTATGGTTATTACAATACATAATGAGCGGTGTCAGTCTGTTATCTTATCATTTTATTATTTTGTGGATTCACCCAAGAGTAAAATGTAAATGTAGTAGCTGAGAAGTAATGAGTCAATGGGCTGGGAAGCACGATAAAGAAATGATAAGAAGGTAGTGTGCTGCAAAGACTATTCTTAGCTAGACTAATTGTATACTCTGAAATTAATTATCTGCTACAAATATGATAAGTGGCTAAGTTAGCTGTGAAAGAGAACAGATTATTCAAAAAAACTTTTTTCTTTGCTAAACAACTGTGACAATACTGAATGAAAGCTTCATATGCTAAAATTACTCTGCTCGAGGCTCCTGTTCAGAACTTGTTCTTAGTTTTTCACATACTGTCCTAAACAGGGATGCACCAAAATGCAGCTTTAAATTTTTCTTGAAGTGGTGTTAGCATATGGAATGACTAATCTTCAGTTTCAGTGTACATCTGTATTTTTCCAAAAAGCAACAAAAAGTACCTAAGAAAGAACAAGAAATAACAAGAATTTAGATGATTTGTTTAAAAAGTGATAAAACAAACAGTTGTTTCACAACAAAGTTGAATAGAATTTATTTTTAAAAAAACCAGATTCTTTAATGATCAAGCCAGAATTTATTGCAGCTCTCTCATGGCATAGAACTGTTGCATATACCCCATGTGCCTGTTTGCTTGTGTAGAGCTTTGCAGCCTGGAGGAAGATTCCAAACATTAAAACTGAGATTGTATAAATTAAGTCTTGTGTGAATATTGCTCCCTAAATATTCCTGTTGTTTACAGATATCACATAATTTTGACAGATTAATACAAACCATTAAAAAGTAATAATTGTTACAGTGCTTGAGGAGAATTCTAAGATAAGATTTTTTTTTTACAAAATCATGGTCAGCATAACCACACACTCCAGTATTCCTTAATTTATTTTGCTGTAGGACAGTACTCAGCCTGGAATTATCTTCGTTAGAGATGAGGAGGGGGTTATATTATTCTTCAAGGTTCTGTTGCAGGAAACCATATTAACATTCATTGACCTTGCAGTGGTAATTTGTACTGATGAGCATCATTATATGTCTGGTATATTAAAGGAGCTTATTAGAGATAGGAAGCATCCTATGCTATTCAGAGACACTATTACCATTTGAGATGTGGCTGTCATGGAGTGTTCACATACAGGAGACATTTGGAACAGTGGAAAAATACTAGAATAGCTTGGCTAAGTCATCAGGTTACTGTAGCTCACAGCTCAATCTTTTAAAATCAGATCATGTGAAAAATTTACATCGATACCTTCCTGGTAAATAAATATCACATCTTTCCACTTTTAACCACAGAACTACTTTCTTATAGTGGATGAGTAAAAATTAAAGAGTATAGTGAATGAGAAGCACACATTTGGGAGTACAGAGTCACTCTCCGTTCTGACCACAGAGATGCTGGCCGAAAATAGAACTGTGATTGCAGTATTCTAAATAGAGAGTCACCCTGCAAGCTCTTCTTAGGAGGTGCAACACATCTCATTACCACATTTTGGAAGAAATATGTTGTTAACAGAGGATTTTCTTCTTGTATTGAGGCCATGAATATAATTATCACTTGATAATTTACAGTGTGCCAACTGTTTTACTGCATCTAGTAAGCAATAAAGCACTGTAGGGAACATGAAGTTTGTGACACCTGCAACTCATTAAAAGGGCACTATCAGAAACAAAATGTTTAGTTATCATGTAGTGCTTGGCTATACACGAGCAGCATTTAGGATTAATCTAGGGGTGCCTGCATAAAGGACCACCGACAACCAGAACACAGAATATAGGAAGCCTTAAAAATTTATGAGGGGAAGTTAATTTTCCTCAAAACTAGAGCATACGTTCTCTGACATGTCATAAGAAGTTATTTTTCCTAATGGTCTCTCTTGCTTCTCATGTCCTGTAGACACTTCTGCTCGTAAAAGCGTTTACTATGTAACCACAGATAAGGGCATTTAAAATGAATAATTTCATTAATTTAAATAAACAGTTAGGTACACAAAAGAAAACCTCAGCTTTTCTTTCTTAACAGAATTAAAGTTTCCTGAAGATAAAGAAGTTATTCAGCTAAAACAATATAGACTATTTCAGAAGCGCTATGGCAACCTTTTTGTTGCCGGCTGCTTTCAGTATCAGGGAGCTGCGCAGCCCAGCCACTCCCATGCCAGCCATTGTGCACATCTAACACGCTCACTGTGGGTGCTATATTCAGAGCACAAATGCCGGTTTTGTCATATATGCACTGCAAGCACATCTACCAAAAGCGAATCCTGTGTGCTCCAGGATTGTCTGAGAGAAGAGGTCACTTGAGAAATTCATGGAGCCTGCTCCTGGTTGCCCTCTTCATTTGAGGTAACTCACGTGCATTTAGGGAATGGGCTGAGGATTGGGTGAGTTGAGCTGGGCACACAGCAGGAGAGGGATCCTCGGGGAAAAGCAACTTTGTACGATGAGCTGCCTTCTCCGAAACTGTCCTGTTGGCACTCACAAGGTGCACAAGAAGTTGCAGGATTCAAATGCAGGCAGAATACCAGGCAGCATATGGAGGTAAAAATCTGGAGCAAGGAATCTGGTGACACTGAGGCTGGGTGGGTAAATGGAAATAGGAATTAATAAATAGGAAGAACAGTTGAGCTAGGGACAAGAGGTTGGTAAGATAAATAGAGAAGGCCTGGGAATCAGTTGACTGGGGGAGAATGACCTCAAGGTAGAATCTGCCAAAAAAGGACTGCTTCAATAAGTAATTGAAAATAGAAAGCAAAGAGAATAGGAAAGCAAAGAACAGCTCAGACAAGTTCGATAATGGCCAAGGATATAGGCCACTGAGCCTATATACACAGCCAGAATATACAGCCTGTTGAGATAAGACTGTCTGGACAAGTAGACTGGCACAGTGAGCTAGGCTAATTGGCAGGTGAAGGTTGAAAATGAGACCCTGAAGGAGGGAGATGAGGAGTCAGAGTAAAGAAATACATGAAGGAAGAGGCAGAAGAACATAGCAGAACAAAAATCTGAATGAAGAAACTGAAAAGGGAGGAGAGAGGTGAGGCAAAAGAGCCTGGAATGAGACAGGTAGTACCAGAAGGGCTAGGAAACCATGGGATTAGTGCCAGAAAGCAGCATCAGGCAAAATAGGTCTGGCTGAACAAAAAGATGAAGGCTAAGAGGGAAATGAAGTGGATCACTTGGATGTCGAAGTACATAATGCTAGGACAAGGAGATTGGAATAGCAATAAAAATCAGGGATATGTGTATACTGTTCTGACTGTTACCCATTACTGGATGCTCTGTGCTGGAATTGGTATGAACCTGAAGGTTTTCAAATCTCACCATTCCTCTCTTATCAGCAACATCTGTAAATCCTACTGAGCTACTCTCTCACTCTGCCACTGTCCCTTCACCTTCTAGTAGAGCACCCTGCTTCCAGCTACGTCAGCTGAAGCGCATCACCAAGTTCCATCTTGTAACGACCCATGTACACAGGGAATAACAGTGCCCAGGAATAAACTTTTACATTTTTCTTTGTCATTTTAAAGACTCCTGAAGTTACATACACAAGAATCTGAAAAGATGGGCTAAACCCCCATGCAATGGTAACTGGTAAAGAACTAGTGTCACAAATATTGCTGTGCAACTTTTACATCGGTAATTCTTGAACACCATATTGTGAGCCTTTCTGCTTTTAAGAAGAAAACAACACTAATGATAAACATCAGAAGCATCTAGTAAAATGGAAGGTATTAGTTTTACGTGTGCTGCCTGTAGATACTTCATTCATGATTCACAATTGCTCATATTGAATGAGTCATCCTAAAGCAGATAATCAGCAATCTTCCAGCTATTTCCCCTTCCCACCGCTAAGCACTTTGTAGGCTTGAATTAACAAGAGACTTTGAAAAGTAGCTGGGAAATAGAGCGTTCTGTTTTGTAAGGGTCAGTATAAGTAGAAATTAATCTTTCTATGGATTAAATAACCCACTGTTGAATACTTTTCTATGCTTTCTACTGAGAAACCAGTGTAGGCCTCCCTTTTCAGAATGAGGTGCTCAGTTTACAGCAACATCTTTGTACTTCAGCATTCAAGTTGATGCAGGCATGTAGTATGCAGCAAGTAGCAATTAGAGTTAAGTGAAAAAAGAAGAGACCCATATTTGTAACTCATGTTTGAAAACTGATCCAATTAAAGTCTGTTAAACTGACCCATTTTACACTACGCTAACCATGAATAGGGCTCTGGATAGAGTTTTTGGGAGTGTGCCAGAGGACCGACCATTGAATACACACGTTTACATATGAAGTGGCAAATATCCCATAATGAGACTGAAGGATATTAGGACCACTTTTCTAAGAAAGAGTTTGAATCCTAGCCCCCTACCTTTACATCAGTCAGAGAGTACACTTTGTTCCTCCTTACACATTCACTGCACAGTGCCAAACGATTTTGGACCTGTGCAAATGCATGCAAATTCTTACTTGAGATGATTTCTTCCTAATAAATTAATCTGGTTGTGCTTCTTTCCACACTTTTATTCCTTTGTCCCTCTTGTCATGAGGCAGTTGTAAGAAAAAAGCAAAAAAGGATAGACTGTTAATTATAACAGACTGATTACTATGGAGATGTGTTAGCATCAACACGAAGCTGATCAAGATCAGTAAGTCCTTTCTGTGGATGTTTTGTGGTTTTTGTAAGAATAATGACAAAACCAAAATTAAAAGAGCACAATTTATTATTTCTTAAATTATTGGGAATATACTGGATAAAGAATTAACACACCTGACCAATAATCTGTAAAACTTGCCTTAAAAGAAAACAGTCATTTCACACAATTCTTTTTTTTTTCCCATTGCAACAGAAAAAAAAGATAACCGTATAAAAATAAGCGCTTTTCTCCCTCCTGTATACAGTCTTGTCTCAATACTTTTTAACTGTTGAAACAAAAGTGATTATTATAGTAAGATTAGGCATTTTGTGAGTTCTTTAATTGCACCTGGCGCAATAGGTACAGTTCTGTCTCCTGTAGTAGTAATGCAGCATTTAGCTCAGTGAGCCAAATTCATTCTGTGTGACTCATGTGTCTTCAGCAGTTATAATGGAAATTAGTTTGTTCCAATCGACTGCGCTGTTTCATAGGAATGCCACGTACTTTTATCATTTTAATTAATATTCCAAGACTAAACTCCAACTCTTAGCCCTCAAGCACTTTCCATTTAATTTGCCATTTATTGCTGTTACAGTATCTCTTTTGATGCAGTCCATCATTCAGATTACTATTCTCAACAATGTTTTATAAACTGCCCAATTTCCTAAACAACAATGATCATTTTTCTTAGTTACATCTTTTCTTAGTTAAACCTAAGTTTCTAAGTTACCTTAGAGGAGGAGCCATCATATACAAGTATTTTCCACCTTTTTCTTAGCACAAAGTTATGAGAATTTCTCTCCTTTCTGGACAAAAATCACCTTTGAGATTTCTTCCTAACACTGCATGAGAAGTCGCACTGCAGCAGCTTAAGTAGGAACAGGATTTTTCTGTTATCATGGGAATGAATCAGGAGTGCTTGTAACATGCTTCAAGGCAGCAGAGAACTCTCGGGTTGGATTATATGAAACAACACTGAAGAAAGCAAAGCAGCAACAAAACTCAGAGCAAGCAGAAGAAGATTACTATTTCAGTGACAGCGTTTTCAATAATTATTTTCTTTCTCCACTGCTAATTTATCTAACTTTATCACCTTGGGGCAAAAGAATCAGTTTTCGCTTCGAGAGATAGAATGTGAGGTAGAAAGCTGTTAGCTTTACTGTGCTTTAAAAGGGAGAAGCCTGAACTTTTTTGTGCTCCATGCAAAAAAAACCCCAACCACTAGATAGAAGATACATGAATATCTACTTCACGTCACAACTTCGCTTTGCCAATTTCCAGGTACAGGGAGCCATAGAAAAAGTGCTATAAAAGCGAGTAAGTTTTTGCTAATATTTAGATGCAAGTGTATCGTAAGACAAAACAGAAAATCAGTAGCTGCAAGACCCAATCTATTAAGGTTCTTGTCACAGAATCACAGAATCACAGAATGGTAGGGTTTGGAAGGGACCTCTGTGGGTCATCTAGTCCAACCCTCCTGCCGAAGCAGGGTCACCTACAGTAGGTTGTAGAGGACCTTGTCCAGGCAGGTCTTGAATATCTCCAGAGAAGGAGAC
>Ga0065711_1041803_pt1 | contig 15870 bp, 8 predicted proteins | sample Hoacrofraction12_FD_59098 | JGI IMG/M metagenome (GOLD analysis project Ga0065711, IMG submission 59098) | Hoatzin crop microbial communities from Cojedes, Venezuela - Epithelial fraction 12 v2 (version 2) | ecosystem: Host-associated > Birds > Digestive system > Esophagus > Crop | place...
GCAGGCTGCACAGGACCTTGTCCAGGCGGGTCTTGAATATCTCCAGAGAAGGAGACTCCACAACCTCCCCGGGCAGCCTGTTCCAGTGCTCCGTCACCCTCACAGTGAAGAAGTTCTTCCTCATGTTCAGACAGAACTTCCTGTGCTTCAGTTTGTGCCCATTGCCCCTTGTCCTGTCTCTGGGCACCACTGAAAAGAGTCTGGCCCCATCCTCCTGACATCCACCCTTAAGATATTTGTGAGCATTTATAAGGTCCCCTCTCAGCCTTCTCTTCTTCAGGCTGAACAAGCCCAGCTCCCTCAGCCTCTCCTCATAGGAGAGATGCTTCAGTGGGTTAATAAGGAAACTAGTTTCCTTCCAACTTTAATAAACAGTTTACATAAGTTGTAAAAATTGTCTTTTCTCATAAGAAATTCTAGATTGTCAAGGTTGTACGAAGCATTGACTCTTCAGTACTGTTCATGTTGTGAGAGGAGCTGTACAGTTAAAGTTTTTTTTCCTGTGGTGGAAAAATGACAGACTGGCTAACTTTTTAAAATAGCTTTATTTTTAGAACTAGGTTTCCTAAAATCGCAGTTGTTCCCGATAAAGTTTTGTGGCGATTTCTGGAAGAAATTGCATGTGAAGATATTTACTTTCTAATGATTAAACTTTGATATGTTGTGTGAGTCTTAAACAAGCTTTAAAAATTGTTTTTCTTGAAACTCTTTTGTTAATATGTAGCCTCTTTAGAAACTATTAGATAACTGAAAAATTACTTTTTTATTTTTCTTTCATAGACAATGATTTGCAAGGAACAAATAGTTCAGGAACATTGGGTGGTCTTGATGTTCGTAGGAGAATCCCTATAAAGCTAATCTCAAAACAGACCAATAAAACCAAGCCTGCACCTCGAACTCCAAGAACTATGAACAGGATGCCTTCAAAGACACAAGCTGGTGATGAAGGTAAATTAATATAAATACTAGCCCTGTAGCAGGCAATCATATTATTCTGCAGGATTGTTCAAGACTATATCCAGCCTTGGAGACTAAAGAGTCCAAGGTTCTGTCCAAGTGCAAAACAAGTTTCAAATTTCTGGGTAGTGCCGCACTGTAAGGATTGAATGGTGCTCATTCCCAGAGCAGACTGTCTCACTGTTTTGACTGTACCTTTCTGTAGAATGGGCCCAGCAGATTGGACGTTCTGTGGCATTTCCTGATGCTGTCAGTACAGAGTGACACATGCTCTTAATAGCAGCGAGCATCAATTAGGAAAGCGTTGTGGTTGGCTTGTGTCTTTCTTCTCTTTCTCCTTTCCACAGAAGAATTTGATTATAACAAGGAGGAGCGATACGAATGCAAAGGAGGTGAAATGTTTGGCAATCAAAGGAGATTCCCTGGACCCATCTTTTGGGACTATAAGGTAAAGTCATAGATGGCAAGTCATGAATCTTTCTCTGTGAATCATACCAAACTGTAGGTAGTCCTGCTACATACTTTCCTAAATAAAAAAAGTGCTTCCATTACTTTTGACTGGCTGAAAGTACATCCTCTGCTTTCTCGTGTTTCTAATGTTCTTGCTTCTTTCTCAACTAATTCAGAAATAATGGGCAAGTTGGTGATAAAGGAAGTGAGAAGCTTTAATGATGTTGGGTTTTGTTCTCCTACCTGTTTCTCTGTCCTATCAGATAAACTTGCTGGGGGAAAAGGATGACACACCGGTCCATTTCTGTGATAAGTGTGGCTTACCCATCAAAATGTATGGACGCATGGTGAGTAAAATTATCGGTGGAAGGTGCAGCCATGGTTTCCCTTTAGGTAAAATTAGGTTTTACTGTGTCTCTGTGAGGCCTCTAGGGGTTACTGATTTCAGCAGACCTCTGAATAAACAGTGGAAGAGTATCAGGATGGAACTAGGGGCCCTCATTGCTGAAGTGTTCTTGTTCCACCTGTCTGGCTGATGTCACTTAACCCCCTGATTTAATAAAGTAAGCTTGGAACTGTTAAACAAAAAATCAGAACACTGTCACCAATAAAAAAACCTTCAAGTTCAGTGGGTTTTGACTTTACACGACTTAGCTTTGAAAATAAGCTCTTTATCTCAACTGAAGACTTGCAATGAAGTTAGAAAACACTGTTCACTTTTGTGCCCCTTGAAAATTAGTGTAGCAAAATCCCTGAGATCAATTTAGATTTCTACATGTGATGTAACAGGCTTCAGGGTCTGACTTAATGACAGTTAATGCTTTTGAAACTCCTTCCTTGTCAGCAAGACAAGTGTAATTAGATTGCATATGCAGCTTCTGTAAATGTTCAGTGTTGGTATTACTGCAAGACTTAAAGTTTTGCCTATGCGTTCTTGCCAACTCTTAAAAAAAAAAAAACCAAACAAACCTACCCTAAAAAACCACAAGCTCAACTCAAAACTGTTTTAGAAAGTTTCTGTGCAAAGATGCTGTAAACTCCTAGCTAGAACTATGCCTGTTCACCTCATAGATAACTAAGTTACTTTTATTATTAGAAATTGTGTGCTGGAAGGAGGAACTATAGTCTGCAAAATGACATAGATATTTATATACGGTGTCTTAACAGAGCCATTTTTTTGTCTCTAGATACCTTGCAAGCATGTTTTCTGCTATGATTGTGCTATACTACATGAGAAAAAGGGAGACAAGATGTGTCCAGGGTAAGTTATCACAAGATTTGTTATTAAAGGAAATGTAGGAAAGTAACTTAAATATCTTATTGCAGATACTGTTTTAACATGGTTCTTGTTTATGTACATTTAGCAGAGGCAGTATTCTCTACTGCATCACTTGATTACAGCTTTGTATCCCATATTTTTGGATTTTAAGAGATCAGTGTTTGCTGTTTAAGTACTTGGGTAGATAACCTGTTATCTCTCTAATTTGAAAATAAATAAATGGCATTTTAATTTACTTAGTGAGAGTGACTACTGGTAAGTCTTAATGTGCGTAAGGAATTTGTGAGAGAGTTAATAAATTTCATGCTAATTAAATTTTTATGTTCTTTAACTGGATAAACTTCAAAATCAGTGAAATGTTTCTTTCATTGCTACAGTGGGGAAAAAATTACCAGTTCTAGTTTGGGTAATTATGGTAAACTAGTTGACTTTTAACAAAAAAAAAAAAATAAATTGCAGATTGAGCTCTCTGTGATGACAATAAACCAATATTCTCTTCTGATTTAGCTGTAATGAACCTGTGCAGCGAATTGAGCAGTGTGTACGAGGGTCTCTCTTCATGTGTAGCATTGTTCAAGGGTGCAAGAGAACTTACCTGTCACAGAGGGACTTACAAGCTCACATCAACCACCGTCATATGAGAGCTGGAAAGCCTGTTACTCGTCCTCCGATTGAGCCTGTACATCCTCCTATTGCCCCGCCGCCTGCTGAAATTCCTGAGCGTTTCATAATGCCACCTGAGAAACATCATATGAGCCACATTCCGCCAAAGCAGCACATCATGATGCCACCACCTCCTTTACAGCACGTGCCACACGAGCATTATAACCAGCCCCATGAAGACATTCGTGCGCCTCCTGCAGAGATGGCAATGGCTCCACCACCGCCGCGCCCGGTCAGTCAGGACACCTTCCGCATTTCAACGAGAAAACACAGCAACTTGATAACTGTCCCTATTCAGGATGATTCGAATTCAGGTGCTCGAGAACCACCTCCGCCAGCCCCTGCACCTGCTCATCATCATCCTGAATACCAGGGTCAACCGGTGGTATCACACCCACATCATATTATGCCTCCACAGCAACATTATGCACCACCCCCCCCACCACCTCCACCAATAAGCCATCCGCTGCAGCATCCTCCCCAGGCAGCAGGTACTCCGCACATGGTCTATAGCCAAGCTCCTCCACCACCAATGACCTCTGCTCCTCCTCCAATAACCCCGCCACCTGGACATATAATTGCCCAGATGCCACCATACATGAATCACCCTCCTCCGGGACCTCCCCCTCCTCAGCATGGAGGCCCTCCTGTAAATGTAAGTGCGCCCCCTCCCCATCACTATAATCCTAACTCTTTGCCACAGTTCAGTGAAGATCAAGGAACTCTTAGTCCCCCTTTCACACAGCCCGGGGGGATGAGTCCAGGGATATGGCCAGCTCCGAGGGGGCCGCCTCCACCTCCAAGGATGCAAGGGCCTCCTGCTCAGGCCCCACTTCCCGGACCACACCACCCTGATCAAGCCAGATACAGGCCCTATTACCAATGATAAGAGCAATTACATGAATAGAGAGTGCTATGAAGAAGATAAAACTGTATACGACAGCCTTTTAATTAGTTGTTTTGGGGTTATTTTCTTGTGATTTTAAACAAAAAAAAAATCCTGTAATTTTGACTGTAAGACATTTTGGGGTTTGAATCCTAAGTGATTTTTAAGCCTTGGCCGTAGGACTCTGACTGCAAATATTCTGTAGTGCTCAGATAAGTGGCTTAGTAGACCACGGTTGCATTTTAACAGAACTTCTGTCTCTAGTGTGGATAAATTGTCCTAAGATGAACACTTGTAATATTATTTCCTGGAGAAAATGAACATGTGTTGTACCATTCTGAATATTGTTTTTGTTAAATCCAGTGTTTAGTTTCACTTGTGATATGTTTTTGTTAACCTGTGTACAATAATTAAATTGAAATATGGTTGTAAAAGTGGTGGGTTTTTATATGAAGCTAACACAGATCTAGTTCGGGACACCATTTCGGCACAAATACTTTTTAAACAGGCAGCATAATGAAATACTAAGGGAACTTTCCTATTTCTCCTACTAACAGTTACCATTACTTAAAACAATTTCAGGCTATGGTGAATTCATGGCACTAGAAATCAGACATGCAGAATACTGCATTTCAGCTTTTTCTTTCTTGTTTTTTTTTTTCTTTGAATTTATGCAGCAAGATAAATTTCTCAGAAACACAGCTTTGGACGTGACATGAAGCGGTGTGATAATGTATTGCGGGTTTTGGTGGGGGTTTTTTGTTTGGTTTTGTTTGTGTTTTTTGGGATTGGGTTTTGTTTTTTTTTATGATTGTTCATTTTAAAGCTAGTTTTGCTTCGGAAGGTTCTGTTTACGCCTACACTACTTGCTGGAGTTGAATTCAGCCTGGTGTTTACCTGTGCCTCTGTTTGCGTGGAAGTGGCTGTGAGTTGGCTTGCCATGTCTGTGAGAAGCAGAGTATTTTTGGTTGGGAAGTGGTGTTCGCCTCTGTCACTTTATATAGTATGTACAGCAGGAAAGCTTCCCATTTGGATAACTGGAAAGAAGTGATCTGAAATCCCTTACGTAGATTTAAAGAAATAAAAAAGCTACACATCCTTTATCTGTTTTGATTTTGTGATACAGATTTAATCGAACAGACAATAGTTCAGTGTTCTATTTTGCTGTTTTTAAAAAGTAGCAATATAACCAGGCCCTCAGGTCTGCCCAAAATTTACGTTTTTTATAAGCATACTTTGGAAGAGAAATGTAATAAATATAAAATGAGAATGTTCTTTTTTTTGTTGTGCAGCTGGTAGCAGAACCAGACAATAATAAGACTACTGTCGCTTTGGAGTGCTTGTCTTTGCATTTCTAATCAATGTCAGTGCTGAACTTCTGTTTTTCAAAATGCCACATTTCTAACAGTGGTGCTTTGAGATGAAGAAATCTTGGGCTTTTTTTTCTAAGGTTTGTAATTGCCTGCTGTTCTCAAATCATCTGAACCATCTTAAAGCCTCCGTGTTACTATTTGTTTTTTAAACCTTCTTGCCTCATAGGTGTTAAATTTATGGAAGAGCTCTGACAGTGCAACATTCCAAATTTTGTAGTTTTAACTGCATATTTTTTAGTTAATTTTAACTGCATATTTTTTAATTACCAGAGCAAAGGCTCTTTAGATTTACTCTCTGTCCTTGACTACCATTGATTTCCTTGTGACCATGGGCAAATCCTTTAGACTACCTTTCAAACAAATGCATCTTTAGAGATGTGCAAATAAATTCTGGGATACACAGATAAATTCTGGGCTATACAAACGGCCAGTAAGCGTCAACTGATTAAAAGTCTGGTTGGCTGTAATATGCTACTTTCTAAGACAGCTCTTTGGTTTGGTTTCTCTGAAAAATAAGTCATTTTGAATAGAACACACCGATAAAAAAGAAAAGGCCAGTTGTGAGAGCGTGCTATGGTATGGGGCTGGTTGAAAATTTGACTGTTTCGGTGTGTAGGAAAGCGAAAATTACTCTGCCAGCATTATCATGTTTCAGTAACTTACAATAAACACATGAGGAACCTTTAAGGATGCCCTTTTGTCATGTCACTGTTAAGTTACTTGGTAGGAGGTAGGCTTAGGCAGGTGTGTATGACAGCGTATAACTTCATCTGGGTGGAAACCTGCACATGTGATTAAAGTTCTCTGACTCTGCAAAGCCGAGCTGATGTGGGAACTATCTGGTGTAAACAGACTGACTGGTGGTTGTAGGTACCAGCTTCCTTGTGCTGAGGCTGAGAAAGTGACGTGCAGGTTTGGGAGGATGCTATGTGTCAGGCTTCAGTGCAGGGAGACGCATCAACCTCACCTCTGCGCTCTGGGGAGAGAAGACATTCTGAAATAAGAAAGAAGTCAGGTTGTGTTCTGTTGTTGTGTATTATCCAGTCTGTTGTGAAGCAGATGGAGGATTCAGACTTAATTTTGGGTCCACTGCTATCTTCTTGAAGTTACTGATGAAGTGCTGCAGTTGGTTTGATGAAGGGAAAACAGCAGCCTTTGCTTTATCAAAAAGCACAAATGATAAATGTTGCTCTAGAGAACGTGTGAGATTTTTTTTTCTGTTTGAGGCAAAGGTAACACGTCATATGGACAATAACATATTACCCAAAAAATCAGTGGGAACCCTTGAATTGTTTAGTGACCATGGACTAGAAGCCTTTGTGATAGAGGACTTACTGAAAAGTCATCTTATGCAGGCAGGACTTAGACTCCGGTCAATTTTCTGTGTCTTGCTTATACAGGAAGACCTAAATCCATTTTTTTATTTAGTAAGTCTGAAGTATACCTATGTAACTAAGGGTACTGTTGGTGCTTTCATATTTACAAAGTTAAAAAATGCCTGCGTTGGTTGAAACCTTATGTTAACAGTCTTTTTAATTTGTTTATGGGGTTTTGGGCATGTTTTGAGGTGGGTGTTGTTGTTTTTTTTTTGCTCTGTTGATTGGTTGGGGTTTTTTTTCAAAATAGCTAATCGTTCCAGTGTGAAGCTCAGAAATGCCATATATTGTATTTAATTGCAGAATTAACAGTCATAGAAATGGTGAGATGTACTTGCGAATTCTTTGGATTCCTGCTTGCGTCTTCTTGTAAAGACAAACTTTTCAATGGAATAGAGTATGTTTATTTTGAATAAATACCCCTGTCTGTGTTGGCGATCTCCCTCCCAAGGCACTGCCCAGCAGATCTCGAGTTTTGAAGAGAACTCTGATGACATTTAAATTTGTCAGCCCTAGTGGGATCCTCTATTAATGTCACACAAGGGAATGAAAAGGGGTTTGGGATGGTTTGTGTCCACCAAGGAATGAATGAAAGGACACCAGGAGATGGCCTGGGAGGACCTGTGGTTTAGATGCTTGTCTCCTTACACTTTATCGTCAATTCCATCTATAACTTTGCTTAAAGGGTTGCCTGCAACCATGCATACTTTACAACAAGCAGGTTAATTGTGTGAATGCGTTCGTAATGTTTGGCGGGTTTTTTTAAATGCTATTAACATAAGGATTGGTTACGTAGATGTGTTACGTGGTATTTTTCATGCCTTTTAAAAAGTGAAAATGAAAAATGTGAATTATTTTTAAAAATTTGAACCAAGAGAATTAGAAAACTTTGCTGGATGGAGTTTCCAATTCTTATCGCTTACTGCTCTCAAAGGAGTGTCAAATTCTATTTGTTAAAAGGTAAAGTGGGAGTAACTTGTGTCCGTTCCATGTTAGAGTTTGCACACATAGTAAGGGAGAAAAACTGTCTCTGCTATATTATGTTGTCATATGTTCTCAAAAGCACATTTGTTGATACGCTTTCTCCGTGGATCGAGTCTGAACACACCTCTCTGTTTGTAAAACGTTACGTGCTCTGTAAAACTTGTGTCTGATTTTGTGGTGTTTCTCACAGTGCGCATTGCCATCTTGCTGGCAAAAGCACGCACAGGGTCACATCAGAAGGTACTGGCAAGCCTGGGAAGCTGGGGGAGCTCAGCAGGTTGCAGCTGCAAAACAATATTGAGTGTGTAGGAAAGAAGTTTGAACTTTCCCTGTTCATATATACGACACTGCAGGGTCCAATACAGCAGAGAAATGTGCAAGGTCTATATTCGTTTTCATCCTGACTCCACATTTCTAAAGGAAATGTCAGTATTATACAAGTTGTATTTCCACTGTTTTTTATTTTATGGTGTTAAAAATAATTCTTAGCAATAGTTAGAGCATCTTTATGTAGTAATGGTGCCCTCACAGCGGTGAGGTTCTTTGCTGTGTTCGGGTATGTTACATTGACACTAATGATTCATACTGACCAGTTGGTAAACTGAGCTACCTGCATTTGCTTGGGTGATGTGAGTGAGAATAACGAAGTTCAACACTTTGTTTAGTTTGGACTTAGACATAAGACAGAGTGACTGTAGGAACTTTTCCTACTCTGAACTGCATCTCCTTGTTCTCTAAATATGAGGCATTAATTTGTTGGGTTTTTTAAAAAAAATTGTCGGTTTTGACTCAATTCATGAGCACGAGAGATTAAAAGATTAAAAGATCCAACCTACATCTGGAAAGGTGTGGGTGGAATACCAGCAGAGAGCTGGCAAATTAGCTCAGTCATCTTGAAACTTTTATCATTCATTTTGATAGCAGAGTGCAAGTGATTCTCCAGGGCCAGTAGGGCTGACTGTAATAGGCTGCTTCTGTTAATGTGAGAATGTGTGCGAGCGGACAGGAATTCCTCTATTTTTATATAGTAATGTTTCACAGAAGAACTTCAGCTTAACTGCTTAAAAAAAACCCCAGATGAGTCATTTTAAATAGATGTGAATGTGTCAGTCAACAAGAATTTTCTTCAGTTTTATTTGTGAAAACCCATGCTTGAACACAGCTCCAAGAGAATTTATGGTGCATTATTTCCTACATTAAATAAAATCACATAAGCACTAAGGAGAGTTCCCGCACTTGTTCTTTGCCATTTCTGGATCAGGTAAACTTTCAGGCATTTTCTTAGGAAGCAGAAGGGAGCAGATGCACAAAGATGAGTGAGAAAAGAAAGCTGTCCACATTCGGCACAGGGATGAGGACTAGAGAACTGTCGGTGGAGTTTCTTTTCCAGTGAAGAAGTGCTAAAGGATCCTTTTTCTGTAACAGAAACTTAGTCTGAAATTGAGAAAAATACAGGCTTGTATGTTATAATGCTTTTTCCGTTGGGCCCAAGACCTTTGAATGTTTTGTCTCTGTTTCACCCAGGCAAGCTCATCTGCGCTGCAAAGTGAGAGTGGGGCTGGAGAGCATCACAGGGTCCATGGCTCCCCTGTTTTCTATCCCCCTTGCTGGCAGTAAAATGCCTGTTATTTAGTTACCAAGCATCTGCACCCTGCTGAGGAGAGGCTGGCTCAGGATACATCACGATACCTGTCAGCTCTCCAAAAAGGAAGCGGGTATGAAATTTGCCTTTTAGCTTATGATGGAGTAAAATATTAATAAAGCAGTATAAGGTATTGCTCTAACTGAGTGCACAGTGGAGGAGCTGGAAATACCTAGGTTTCCAAAAGTGCCTGTCTCAGGAATAAGCCAGTAAATCTGCCGCACCACAATATCCCACAACAGAGCAAGATTTATGCACTATGGTCTGCATGAGGTTAAAAATACCCAGAGAAACATTAGTATTACAGTAACAGAGAGCTGAATGCGGAAATAGCCAGTACCTGGAGGGGGAAATCGCATAAAGCATCAGAAATACAATGCTGCTGTTGTCAGCATTAAAAAATATGGAATAGAGTAGGGTGATTTAAGATGGTGGCAAGTAGCTGGTGGGGAGGTGTGATGTGGCTCTCTGGTTAAGGCTGTCGAGGTCTCCCATCCATTTAAGAAACTGCAAAGAGTTTTGGAAGGGGGATTTATGCTCTGTGGCACTGTGCTATGTCAGAAGAGTCATTAGTATTGAAGTGAAGCGTTCTGAGGAGCACGATTTAGAAGAGAATATTTTCTTCTTAAGCTGAAGCCTGTCAGCAAATCCAGTGTGGTGTCGAAGTGCAGTGTGTGGTACTGCACCAAACTGACTTGCTTTTGCTAGGGAGGTTTGCCTGTGTCTGTACTGGTGCACGTGAGCACGAGACGGGGAGGAATAGCCCAAGTCGGAAAGTCCAGATTCCACTGGTGTGATGTGGCATCATGATTTTCAGAAACATGTTAAGCCTCATCTTATAAGTAGTTCAGGATTTTTGCTTGTCTTGTTCTAACTGGAAAGGATGTTTTTGTAAAATTGTAAAAATTTTATTTTAGGAAAAAAAGTGTACATATATATTCCTATTAATAGGAAAAAATATTTTTTCTTATTCTAAAAATTAGGAACCATCTTCTAGTATCTAGCTTATGTTTATATTTGGCTGGTCGATATGGTTTTTTTCCCTCGTAGGACAATATTATTTTTTATCTTGCATAGCCTTCCCTCTCTCTTAGGTTAAATCCCTGACATATAAGTGTCTCTTTTTGCCAGTCCTTAGATACAGGCTCTCCATTCCACAAAGATCCTCACAGCAAATTTCCTCATTAATTGCAGTTTGACTTCACCTTTCTTGAACTGGAGGGCTCAGCCCTGAATTTCAGAGTATTTATAGTGGAATGTCCCCTGTGCATTGCACAGCAGCACTGAGATCTTCCTCATTGTGCTGGGAAAATCTGTTCTGAAAGAATCTATGGGGTTTTTTTTGAAGGCTGCATTAGAAAGGCAGTTCGGTGATGTCCCAGCTGTGGCTGTTCTCAGGCACTGTCGTGCTGGTTGCGTGGCGCGTGACACATACTTGTCTTAGCCGGCGTGTCTGCTGCGGCACGCTTGGAAGAGCAGTGGGCTGGCACAGCTGCCCGCCGTCCTCCTGATGCCAGCCTGCAGAAAGCGGCCTGGGCCATCTCACCGTGATTGCCGCCCAAGGCCGCCTCGCCCACGCCGCGTCAGGCATGCGATCGCCTGCCGCAGCACCGCAGCGAGGGGTTCGTCTGCAAAGGCGCGGGGGTCTTCTCTGAACTCTGAGCTTCTCTCACCTTAGCCTCCCGGGCCACCTCGTTCTGTCTGTGTTCAAAGCCTCCCCGCTTTGATATTATCTTCGAGCTTGGTTTCATTACCAGATTTCATCAGATGACCCCAGATTTTTGTAAAAAAAAATTAATTAATGAAAAATTAATGAAAATATTCAGCAGATTAGTGCTCCCTCCATTCTGCTGTTTCCCTTTCAAAGCTCCTGGTTGTCACCTCCTCTTTAGCATAATCCATTTTTGCCTTTCAGCACCTTTAGGCAGCCCATCTTCTCCAGTGCCATTAACAACTGCCCACGTGGCATGGCACGGATGGCTTTGCTCAGGTCCAGAGAGGTGACATCTATGGCATTTCCCTTCAGAAGCTGCGTTTTCTAAGTGAAGGTACAGCTGAATGTGGCATATGTATATATACCTTTTATAAAACAAAGCGGCATTTCTCCCAACTTATTTCTGTCTCGGTTTCCTTCAAATTTTGTTTTGAAGTCCTGCATACTACAGTGACAAAAATCATGGTTCTTGTTCACCCAGAACACTTTCTTCTTCCTGTCAGCCCTTCTTAACTACAAGTCCAAATTCATGATTCCGGTCACCCCAGCTTGGTTGAAAGTCAAAACTAGGCTTGGAGACTAAAAACTCTGTGATTTCAGACTGCGGTTTCTTTCAGACTCAGGGGATGGCTCCATTTTCCTCTAGGCTAAAGATTTTTATACCTCCAGGTCTTTCTATGCTAAATTAAAAGTTCTGTCGCTTTTTGCGTTTTCTCTGAAAGATGTCCTGTAGTTCAGCTTCAAGCCATAGAGTTCCAGCAAGAGTTGATTGACAGTGGTTGTACAGCTGGGTTGTGAAGACCAGAGGATCAGAACAGACTCAAAAAGTTAAAGACCTCAGTGCATCTGTCGTGGTATAGCCTGGCTGGAAGCTGGGTGGCCACCAGAGCCGCTCTGTCACTCCCCCTCCTCAGCTGGACAGGGGAGAGAAAATATGATGAAAGGCTCAAGGGTCGAGATAAGGACAGGGAGAGATCACTCACCAATTACTGTCACAGGCAAAATAGACTCAAGCTGGGGAAACTGGTTTAATTTATCACCAATCAAATTGGAGTAGAATAATGAGAAATAAACCCAAATCTTATAAAAAAATTCCCCCACCCCTCCCTTCTTCTCAGGCTCAACTTCACTCCCGAATTCTCTACCTTCCCCCCACCCCTAGCAGTGCAGGGGGACGGAGAAATGGGGGTTACGTTCAGTCCATCACACGTTGTCTCTGCTGCTCCTTCTTCCTCACACGCTGCCCCTGCTCCAGCGTGGGGTCCCTCCCACGGGACACAGTGCTCCACGAACTGCTCCATCATGGGTCCCTTCCACGGGATGCAGTCCTTCAGGAACAGGCTGCTCCAGCGTGGGTCCCCCATGGGGTCACAAGCCCTGCCAGCAAACCTGCTCCAGCCTGGGCTTCTCTCTTCAGGGGCCCACAGGTCCTGCCAGGAGCCTCCTCCAGTGTGGGCTGCCCATGGGGTCACAGCTTCCTTCAGGCATCCCCCTGATCCAGCGTGGGGTCTCTTCCACGGGCTACAGGTGGAGATCTGCTCCACTGTGGACCTCCCTGGGCTGCAGGGGCACAGCCTGCCTCACCATGGTCTGCTCCACGGGCTGCAGGGGAACCTCTGCTCTGGCATCTCGAGCACCTCCTCCCCCTCCTTCACCAACCTGAGTGTCTGCGGAGTTCTCACTCCTCTCTGCGGCTACAAAAAAGTGTTGCACGGGGTTTTTTTGCTTCTTAACTGCGTTATCCCAGAGGCGCTACCACCATTGCTGATGGGCTCGGCCTTGGCCAGCGGTGGGTCCGTCTTGGAGCCGGCTGGCATTGGCTCCATCTTACATGGGGGAAACTTCTGGCAGCTTCTCACAGAAGCCACCCCTGTAGCCCCCTGCTACCAAAACCTTGCTGTGCTACAGGGACCCAATGCAGCATCTGTTCAGGAGACCAGGGCAATTCTGCCTGCCCGCCTGGCAGCTCTGCACCCACAGCTCCTGCTGAGCCGAGTTCTGGGGCCAGCGGTCCGTCTGCTGGCTGAGGGACAAGCACCAGGTCTCACTGATTATGAGCTACCTTGATGGTACATTGACAAATGCAGCAAGCAATATGGATGTACCAAAAATATTTAATAGTTGACTATAAATGTATCCTCTCTTGTGCACTTTATACCAGCCCAGACCAAATCAATTAATCATATTTGGATCTGAAAACGTTGTCTCTTTGCTGAAAGATCTTCTTGTTTTACAGGAGATACATTAGTCACTGTGTACACCGTGCTTCTGGTAGTGAGCTGAAAGCAAGTTTAATAACTCAGTCTACTAGGTATCTTACAAACCATCAAGTAAACTTTGTACAAGTTATATACAAGCTGAAGAAACAATATCACTCCCAACTATCTGTCTGTGTTATAAATTACAAGATTTCAGTATACTCTAGTAACTGTACAGGTTGTCTACAAACTGTGAGAATAATATAGATCTATATGCAAATGTATGCAAATAGGGTTAACATTACCTGCTTCTTCAATGGTATGGGTAGGCTGTCTTATTAGAAATAAGAAAATCTGTGTGATTTTTTCCTCCATGTAGGTACATAAATAAATTCCTATATATACAGAGACACATACAGATTAATAAGCCCATTCCAAAACCTGGAATGTAACCATATGTAGTAAATCCTTCTTAAGGTATATGAAAGTATCCTTCCATCTTCATGCTCATCACTGCATCTGCATTCATCTTCTGCAAGTGAGGCTGTGTTGCTGGAGAACGTTACATTCAGAAAATTAAATCTATAATTTTGTTTCGGTTGGAATCTGTAGGAAATAAAAGGAAATAAATGTCACCCTCTGTAAGGAATAGCCGGGGTAGGTTCCCTCAGGTGAGTGATATGTAAGAATTTGCTCCTCTAAAGCATTCATGTGGGAAGACTGTGGGCTGACATTTTTTTCCTGATGAGGTTGCTGTGTGCTAGATACTGCCTTTCTCTTTAAGTCCGTGATGAAAGGCTGTGTGTGTCCCTTTCTTAGCCCTGTCTGCAGACTCCCCTTCTGCCCATGACATGGGACTAATGCTGACATCTCTGCCACATGGACCCGCTACCATGAGTGAGCTCCCCATGGGAGAACTGTGGCGGACAGTCGAGGAAGCCAGCTGAGAGCCTGGGGAGATGGCCTTCACCCACCTTCCCTCTGCAGACTCTCAGTGTGCAAGGCAAGGCTTGTGCGCAGAGCCCCATGCCTCCTACTCCTGCAAGGCTTTGCCTGAAGTCAAATCTCATTAATAAGCTGTCTGGATGCTTCCTGCCCTGGGCTGGTGCAGAGCTCAGGGATGGAGATGCTTTTGTTATCTGACCCAGCAGTTCCCGCGAGAGGCTTTTGGGGCTGCATTTCCTATGGTTGGAGTGCCGCTACCGGAGATGGGAGCCTCACCGTGCACTCCCGGCTGCGCAGTCCGTTGCTGGGGGTGACAATATAGTTGTTGCCGCTACCCTTCTCCTGCAACAAACACAAGAAGTTGTGGGTTAGGAAATGGATTGCTTTATTGATTTTCTTCCTTTTTCACACTGAAGAAGGTGTTGCTTTTAGATCTCTGGAACGTGCTTGAGAAGCTGACCTGGAGGGAAGGAAGTTCTCACATGCCAGCCTTTTTTGCCCCCTGCCATGTCTCCAGGTCAATGCAGAAGAGCTAGGCCAGTTCAGCTAAGTGGGATTAGACAGTTTGCAGGTGAGTATCATTCTGGGTTTGGTACTTTTAAGCAGATCTAACATATGCAGGATCCTTTCTTGCTCTTGGTTTAAGAACATTCCCAGAAAGGCCAACATAAAATCTGTCTGTACTAATTTATCTGCACTACTTCAGCACGCCTTTTGAAGATAGACAGGCCTGGGAAGCCTACATGCAAGCAGCATCAATTCTGCCTGGCAAGAGCCACTGCAGCATATGCAGGAATCCCCTGCCAAAAGGGAGGACTGACAATGGATGGGCCAGTACTTGGAGGAGCTGGGATTTCACCCCCTATCACGCTCTACCCAAGGAGGTGGCTTCAAGTGAAGTCCATGGCCAGGCCAGTCTCCAGTGGGAATTATTCACTGCTTTCACTAGTGGTTTGCCAGCATTTGGACCAGGGACCATGCTTACTCTCCAAATATCTTGGAGACCAGCCGAGTTTTAATCACTAACTTTTTAAATATAGAGACAATATAGAAAACTAGAGTTACCTCAGTGAGCTTTAATTTGGGGGAGCTGGCTATGTCCTTCTTCAGCAAAATGTGTAAAATTGCATCATGAATGGTGAGGAAAAACATAGACGGCTTAATCTCCTCATCAAAAAATGCACATCTCTCCAGTTTTTCCATGAAGCCCTCTGTGGGGGAACAAAACCAAAGCACAAAGTGACCGGTGGGCCTTAAAAATGAAGAAATAGTGTTTCTTGGCCACGAGCTGGCGGGGCTCATTGAGAGGGCTTTAAACTAGGTTCGAAGGGGGAAGGGGATATTGCCCAGCTCACTAGGGATGAGCCTAGGCTTGGAGTGCCAAGGCCAGGGGTGAGATTGAC
>Ga0065711_1041804_pt1 | contig 15870 bp, 7 predicted proteins | sample Hoacrofraction12_FD_59098 | JGI IMG/M metagenome (GOLD analysis project Ga0065711, IMG submission 59098) | Hoatzin crop microbial communities from Cojedes, Venezuela - Epithelial fraction 12 v2 (version 2) | ecosystem: Host-associated > Birds > Digestive system > Esophagus > Crop | place...
CGGGGATTACCCCGACCCAGGTGTAGGACCTTGCACTTAGCCGTGTTGAACCTCATGAGGTTCACACAGGCCCACCTCTCCAGCTTGTCCAGGTCCCTCTGGATGGCATCCTGTCCTTCTGGTGTCTCAACCGTACCACTCAGCTTGCTGTCATCTGCACACTTACTGAGGGTACACTCGATGTCGCTGTCCAAGTCATTGATAAATATATTGAACAGCAATATGTATGTTTATATGGTGCCTTTTATCTATGGAAGCCTAATACTCTTTTACAAGCAATGAAAGTGTTAGCTCACTATGGTAAGGGGATATTATAGTCCTTAAGATCTGTAAACAAAGAATTGACTAGGCAAGTAACTTGACAAGGTCATGAAAATAGTCAGAGGCAAGAAAGGGTTTCAAGAGGATCAGATCCTTGGCTGTTGGGTCTAGACAACAGACAGACCTTTAAAACATTAAAGGAAGAAAAACAAACCACAAACTTAGGAAAGTACATAAAGAAGTATTAACAATATATGTCGGCTGGCACATGCCAAATTCTGTAATTAGGTCAGGTTAAGGTCTCAGCATTGTGAGTGACTGAGGAAGGACCGTTTCCAATGCTCTGAGAAAACATTTGGATAGATTGGAGAAGGAATAAAAGTATCAGGAAAACTTAGATGTTTTCATCAGAGGTAATGTATGTTTAAATTCTAATACTGTATTTCAATTTAATTTAAGTCATACCACAAAGAAGTAAAACGTAAAATTAGCAGTGAAAACAGGAGGCAGTACAGCATAATGATGCTGAACAAGACACTATATATTGAGAAGTATTTGTTGTATTTTTCTGCTGTCCTGGAAATATGTGTTCAAAATAATTTAATCTGAATGGAGGAGGCCAAAGGCCGATAAGGGAAGCTTGACTAAAGGTTGAAAAACTTATTTCCTGACACTATTCTATGTGCTAAAGTCTTTTGTCACCCTCCACTGGAATGAAACAAAGCCCCTTGCAATGTGTTGTCAAAAGCTGGCAGTGTCAAAATATCTCTCTCCAGATCAAAACATGCATTTTTGGGAAAGTGCACACTATGTAATTCCTTGCAGCTAGAGCTCTGTGATGCAGGAAAGCCAGCTTCCAGTCCCTGCTCGCTCTGCCCCAAAGTGCAGATTGTTGTCTCAAGACTGTTCTGAACCAGGGAGGGCAAGAGGCCAAACCCGTTTCTCGTGTGCTCGTGAAGAAGCAGGAGGATCATGTTAAGTGATTGCCGGAGAAAACGTGTTTCACCAAAGCAGATGCAGTAAAGCTTTGAGACAGTGTACTTTGGAAGAATGGCCCCCACCACCCCCAGTCCCACGTCCTTGCTGGCACTCTTGGTGTCAGCTATTAGCTTGCTTCTGAAAGAACAGGTCTATGCTGGAGCTCTCCAATGAGGCTTTAAGGCAAAGACACATTTCCATTAGCCTTTTTTTCTACAATAAAAGAAAAAATTCCTGTGATTCATTTTCATGTAAGGCCATCAAAATTGGTTTATTTTGTATCCACATAAATATTAAGTAAGTAAAACACCAGAACTGGTTTTCAACACTGAAATGTCACTGCCTTAAGCACACAGAACACCAACGAAGAAAATTCCTACTCCCAGGTGCTTGGAACCATTATGATTATACAGGAATATTTTAAATGACTGAAAATGACCTTCAGTGACACCATCTATTCCCATGGTGTCTACAGGTGGCACTTTCCAGTTTCTAGATCCACCAGAGGATCTTGGGATCAGGCTTATTTCAGTGCCTATTCATCTTGGTTTACGTGGACTAGTTGTTAGCTGCAAGGGAGAGAAGACACTAAATTGGTTCTTTTCAAATGGCCTTCAATACTAGACAGACAAAGTTTGCCTTTAGCAAGAGCTAAAATTAGATTCTAGTTTTTGGATTAGAAATATGACTACAGAGCCAGGAAAACTGGAGACACAATCCTAAACTATGTTGGGCAACACTTTGCCTCCTTAATCGTTTTAGTAATTCTTCCCTAGAATGCCCCCTTCTCTCTAAAAGGTGGGTCAAGCATGCACAGAGTCCCACTTTCTGTATCCACAGCCTTGGGTACTTCTCTTCAGTCCAAGTCTTCAAGGTACACCAGTCTGGCATCTTCCTTTGCTTTCCTCTTATGAAAGTAAAAATTTCAAGGCTTAGGAATTTGAGCGGGCTATATCCTGTAATATTTGCTATTCTAACTTTCCTCTCTGATCGCAGCTTCCAGAAGAAGGTGTTTCTCTCTGCAGTTCCTCCCGTCTTTCTCTTACATGTACTACGCTGACAGCATAATAACAATTTTAAATCTCCTTTCCTCTCCTTGCAATTTTCACATACAAAATCTACCTAGTGGTATTCTTCCTCTTCACCACATAAAGTAGAAAATGTGGCTGATTAGTTCTGACAGAGCCTGCCTCTCATTTTCGGATTTCGACGTTTGCCATCTTTTCCTCCTTTGCTCTGTTTTTAGGTTAAGGCCTGTTTGATCTTCAGGACATTTCTAGCAAAACTCATCTATTTTGTCAAGATAGGTTGGGAAGTAACAATATGATCACATGATCTGGAAGATTTTTGTGAAGATTTTTAGTATAAACAGCAGTTTCATGGAAGTGCTGTACAGAGTTTGAAAGACAGAGATGAGGTGTGGGTAAACAATCTCTGTCACTGAATTTACACACTGGAATCTTCTGAAAAGATTATTCAGGTGTTGATGACTAGTATTCAGCCAATTTTCTCTTTGAGAAAAAATGACCTTTTACAGTCAAATGTATACAGTCAAATATTTCTGGCTTCAACTAAGTGTCTGTTTCTAGAAATAGTTGTAATATAAAACATTATTCTCAAGGCTAAACTAAAATAACTCTTACTCACATGGCCTCTGCCTAATGTATTACCAGTAAAATAATGAGATGTTAAAAAATGTATAAAAATTTTAGTCTAAAAAGTGTCTACAGTTGCACTTTAAGCATAGAATAGTTATTCTCAGGGGCTTGAGATCTACAAAGGCAACTGTATGTGTGTACTTCTGAAGAATCAGGCCTCAGCTTTTTAAATGCCCTATGTATATTCCACAGATGCATGCAAGAGGCATGCAAGGCACCAAATGCAGCAGGTGAATCTCCAGGATGTCACATGGAGCAGTTTTCAAATCCATAAGTAAAAGATATCTTTCAAATCTCCATTGAGTGTATTACTCAGACTGTATAGTAGAAAAATCATTGCATTCCTGTCAGGACTAACGAAAACTACACATTTTATTTTCTGATAAAAAGTAAAATACACTCCCTAATTCTTAAGCTTGTCTCTTTACAGCTCTTGAGCTTCCATTCTTTGCAGAACGAAATGAAGTATGAGGCAGTGCTGCTGTAGAATCTAAAGTAGCCACGTCATTCGGTTGTTGTCTTGTGAATCAACAGACTAGGACAAGAAGTGTCTGTTGGATTCTGCCAGCTGGAAGAACAGCAAACATTTTTCTTGCCAAAGAAGTTTCCCAGTCATGAGCAACATGAGATTGACTTTTTACCCTGGCCTTTGCAATATAACTAGCTGATATCATTAAATCCTGGCCTTTATGACAGTAACCTTCTTACAGTAAATTGGGGTTGAACAATGAAAATGTCTAGACAACCTATAATATTGTCATGCTATACTCTAAAAACCCTTAGCTTTTTAATTTTTACACTGTCGCTGTAATCAATTCTATAAAACATTTTAAGGAATACTTGACTACTTAGTATGATTTAATAAAGATAGCCTTGAATTACTGTCTTTGCAGTATTGACACTTCAAGAAATATCTAGAATTTTTTTTATTTCTACTCATATGATATACTGATTCTTAGACATGATTAATTACCCCAATTCCGTTGAAATCACAAGCAGCTCATTAAGGGTCTAGGTGTTGTATATTGAGAAGTAACAATTTTGCAGTTGAAATTGCATTCGAGACAATTAACACACAGTCTTCATATTCAAAGAGAACCTTCCAGTAAATGTCATGCTGAAAATAATGAAGATAGTTGAATTTATTTGATCAAAAATTCATCGGTCCATCTGTAGTCCAGCATATGTTTGAAATCAAGTACATACTTGAAATAGTTTAATTGGGATTATCAGTTTATTTTTATCCTATTTTTCATGAGGAATGTTATGATAAACCTAAATACTTTCCAGTGTTAAAAGCTGTTCCATTAAATACTTCTCTGTAATATCTAACTAAGTATGTAAAAATTAATCCTACTCTGCACTCCTTCAGCTCATTTTCCTACTAGAGAACCACCACCAAATCCAGGATGCTCCACAGATCATAATGAACTACACTGTAGGCCGTTTTAGTACTTCATTAACCATTAGTGTTACCTAGACTTTCATTCATCTTATTTAAGAGCATTCTTCTAATCAAAGGAAAACCTTTTTTTTTTCTTAGATTAGGTGAAACAATATCAGATTCAAACAGGATGCCTGTTGTGTCTTGACCAGGTGATACCATGAAAGTCAAATCTCTCAAGCTTGGAGTAGAGCTCACAGCTCACATTGCTGTCCTCCATATTCTCAAATATAGGAACCTTGTTAAGCTTACTGAGATTTCCCTGAAGAAAAGTTAAGAAAGACAAAGATAGAAAAGTGAAACCAAGAAACTAACTGAGTCCTTATTCTGCTCCTTTGTTTGGGCTTGACTTGATATAAATGTACAAGTTAACTTGCAGGAGCTCTGTTTTCCCCATGTTTCACATAAGATAGCACAAAGTAAAGGTGTAATAAGAAGCATTATAGTACAATTCACAATGACTGATGAATTTAGAATTAGGTGTATTTATTACATTCCCAGAGATTCATGAAGACTGACAACTACTTGCCTGATGTGCAGGTTGCCTTTAAGGGCTATTAACCCTTTTTATAGGCAGCAGTCAGTAGCAGGTAGTGTATCAAGTTCCTCGAGAAAGAGAATTTACTCTATACTGAAGTATTGTTGACAATAGACATGTCCAAATTAGATTTACCTGAAGATTTAATATTTATTTTTCCAATTCAATTTAAATTTTCAGCACTTGCTTTTCTATTTTCACTTATCATTGCTACAAACATGGTCTGCAAGCTTTAACTTTCAGTCTTAAACCGAGAATGCCTTAAGATCTAAATGTATGTAATTTCTAGAAAGTTGACAATTTTAATTCCAAATAACGTCTGCTATGTATTCTCTGAAAGATTCCTGGGTTAGAACCAAGGGATACCTTCTTTTGGATTAACTGTTGTATGAGGATTATTCAGTGACAGAGAAAAATGAGTAATTTATATGTAAAGAATGAAGTAGAGACATGAAGTTTTTGACTGTGGTGAACATTTTGTGTTCCAAGTGTTGACGGGAACTGTAACTCTTCAAACTTTGTCAGTACATCAGGTTATCCACTGCTATAGATGTTCACATAAATCAACCTCCCACTGGCACAGGCTTTAACAGAAATATAAATATTCCCATAAACCAGCTCTGTTTTCAGTAGTTCAGACTAATAGCCTGTAAGGTGTATTTACATATCTTGTATTATTTCTAGTCTAAGTGTTAGTTGGCACATGATAAAATCATGCCAAGCATAAATCTAGCAGTTAAACTATAGGTCAGAGCTAAAGCTAGTGCCCTGTTTCATTCACTGATACAGACATAGCCCTCTACCATCAGCTGAAGGCGTCCCAGAGTCCAAAACCAACATTTTTGTTCATTCACGTAGCAAAGTGAAATAATATTTTGTGGAAAAAAATTAAAATTAACAAAGTGCATAAAATAAAACGTGTGTCTTAGAAACAGGAAATTAAAATTTGCAATATTTCCAAACGTTTCTATAGAAAACAGCCTAGGAGGTTCCTGGAGTGTGGGAGATAACTTCCTGACACAGTTGGTGAGTGAGCTGACAAGCGAAGGCACCCGCTGGACCTATTGTTTGCAATCAGAGAAGGACTTTGTGGTTGGTGTGGTGGTTGGAGGCCATCTTGGTCATAGCAATCATGAAATGACAGAGCTTTCAATTCACGGAGAGGTAAGGAGGTGGGTTAGTAAAACTGCTACCTTGAACTTACAAAGGGGAGACTTTGGCCTGTTTAGGAGACTGATTGACAGAGTCGCTTGGGAGGCAGGCCTGACAGACAAAGGAGTCCAGGAAGGCTGGATATTCTTCAAGAAGGAAGTCTTAAAAGGTGCAAGAGCAGGCCGTTTCCACGTGCCAAAAGACGAGCTGGCAGGGAAAACCGGCCTGGCTGAACAGAGAGTTTGGCTGGAACTCAATAAAAAACTCCAGAGTTTATGACCTTTGGAAGAAGGGGCAGGCAACTCAGGAGGACTACAAGGATGTCACGAGGTTATGCATGGAGAAAATGAAAATGCCCAAAGCCCAACTCGAATTTAATCTGGCTACTGCCATAAAAGACAACAAAAAATGTTTCTTTAAAAGTATTAGCAACAAAAGGAGGTCTAAGGCGAGTCTCCATCCTTTCTTGGATACAGGGGAAAACACAGTGACAAAGGATGACAAAAAGGCTGAGGTACTTAACACTTTCTTTGCATCAGTCTTTAATAGTTAATCATTTAATAACAAGTTAATCATTTATCAGCAGTCCTGGCTAACTGGGGAGGTCCCAGTTGACTGGAGGTTAGCAAATGTGACGCCCATCTACAAGAAGGACTGGAAGGAGAATCCAGGGAACTACAGCCCTGTCAGTCTGACCTCGGTCCCAAGGAAGGTTATGAAGCAGATTGTCTTCAGTGCCATCATGCAGCACGTACAGGACAACCAGGTGACCAGGCACGCTCAGTATAGGTTTATGAAAGGCAGATACTGCTTGACTAACCTGATCTTCTTCTATGACACGGTGACCCACTTAGAGGGAAAGGCTGTGGATGTTGTCTACCGAGACTTTAGTAAAGTCTTTGACACAATTTCCCATAGCATTCTCCCAGACAAAAAGGCTGCTCACAGCTTGAATGGGTGTACTCTTTGCTAAGTGAAATCTGGATGGCTGAGCCCAATGAGTGGTGGTGAACGGAGTTAAATCCAGTTGACAGTCAGTCACAAATCATGTTCCCCAGGGCTCAGCATTGGGGCCAGTTCTGTTTAACTTCTTTATCAATGATCTGGACAAGGGAATTGAGTACACTCTCAGTAATTTTGCAGATGACACCAAGCTGGGTGGAAGGGTTGATCTGCTCGAGGGTAGGAAGGCTCTGCAGAGGGATCTGGACAGGCTGGATTAATGGGCCGAGGTCAATTGTATGAGGTTCAACAAGGCTAAGTGCCGGGTCCTACACCTGGGTCACAACAACCCCATGCAACGCTACAGGCTTGGGGAAGGGTGGCTGGAAAGCTGTTCGCGGAAAAGGATGTGGAGGTGGAAGTATTGATTGACAGCCGGCTGAACATGAGCCAGCAGTGTGCCCGGGTGGCCAAGAAGGCCAATGGCATCCTGGCTTGTATCAGAAATGGTGGGGCCAGCAAAGGTAGGGAAGTGATTGTCCCCCTTTACTCGGCACTGGTGAGGCTGCACCTTGAATACTGTGTTCAGTTTTGGGCCCCTCACTACAAGTAGGACATTGAGGTGCTGGAGTGTGTCCCAAGCAGAGCAACAAAGCTGGTGAAGGGCCTAGAGAACAAGCCTTATGAGGAGCAGCTGAGGGAAATGGGGTTGTTTAGTCTGAGGAAAAGAAGGCTGAGTGGGGACCTTATTGCTGTCTACAACTACCCAAAAGGAGGTGGTAGCGAGATGGCTGTTGGTCCCTTTTCCCAAGTAACTAGTGATAGGATGAGAGGCAATGGCCTCAAGTTGCATCAGGGGAGGTTTAGATTGGTTATTAGGAACAATTTCTTTACTGAAAGAGTGGTCAGATGTTGGAATAGGCTGCCCAGGGAGTCACCATCCCTGGAGGTATTTAAAACACATGTAGATGTGGCACTTAAGGACATGGTTTAGTGGTGGACTTGGCAGAGTTAGGTTTACAGTTGGACTCAATGATCATGAAAGTCTTTTCCAACCTAAATGATTCTATGATTCTATAAACTTAAAAGAAAAAAAAAGCAAACCTGCAGTGTTTTTCTATATAGGGGTTAGTGCTTTTGGAAAGTGTTAATTTTCTCTTGAAGTAAGATGCATAAATTTTGTGACACCAAGGGAAAAAAAAAATCAAATGCTGTAAATACAGCAAAATTCAAATGCGAATTTTATTGACTCAGTAAGAAAGTCTTGATTCCAAACCTTACACTGAGAAGGAATGGAGGTTTCTTCTTCAGTGAACATTAAGGTTTCTTCCAGAAAAATATTTGGTTTAGCAGTTCAAATTCTATCTTTTATCTTGCCCAGAACAGCCTCCACCTAGACAAGGCAACAAAGCCGGACAGCTTCAGTCAGTCAAGACCTTTGAAGTATATGAATTTCTGCCATTCTGTCCTATGAGTCCAGAATCTGGAAGGCATGCTCTAAGCTCAGGGATGAAAACATTCATGGCAAAGGGGCTGAATGCAGTGAAAGCTCTGAAGTCCGTCAGCACCCTTAGTGAGTAAATCAGCCCCTCAAATGCATCAAAAATTGTGATTGTCTTCTATCTACTCATTTCATTTTGCAGCATGGAAATATTCTTTATCAGGGGGATGACTACTTATAAATCACAAAACATGCAGTACACAGCACTAGAAGATCTCTACGCTGTTCTATCAGTGATCAACAAATGATAAAGAAATATTGGTAGAAATGGCTAGACACTAAAAACCATGACTTTCCCTCCATCTGAACCAGAGAACTTCCTCAAAGTGAGTATGATAGGAGCGTAAATTTAAAGCTGCTTAAACGTGGTGACTTGCCCTGCTAAACTACTTTCATTTTGTCCAATTTAGAAGGAACAGATGGCAAAATGGGGTTGTGGGTCAAAGACAGATGGGTTTCATCCAGGCCAGAAAAAACATAGCATGCCAAGAAAAGTCTTCCAGTGCAGGAACTCAATTCCTTGTACAGTAAAGTTGCTAGAATGGTCCATGCCATTACTTTGGTTTATTTCAACTAGCATTTTTCTGTGAAAATTAGAACTACACAAGGCTCATCCAAAAGGAAGACTGTGTGAAGTCATGCGGTTTTGAAGGGTTTCTGAGATTAAATCATAGGCACTTCACACATGCTTTGACCTCAATGTCAAGAGTGACATTACTGGGTATGCTTAGTTGATTAGTATAGACACAGCTAACAGACAATTCCCTGATTGCTGTTGCCATAAGTTCACCCTTAACAAATCAAAGAGGATGTTAGAGGTAGCAGTTTTAGATATTTGTGAAGTCCTTTCTTACTCTAAAAAAAACCCAGTAAAATTCTTCAGTGTCTAAAACACGAACTGAGAGAACAAAAGTTTGGAATAATATTTGGAAAACTTCTGCTAGGTAGTTGTCTAGTGAAAAAAATATATATTATATCTAAAGAGTACAGTATGACGATGATCCTTCAGTCATGGTACAATGATGCTTTTGGGAGCTGCAGAAATCATTACTGCAAATTAGTTTCTTAGTCACTTTTTGAGTTTTCCTTATTTTCACGCTTAAATGTTGTGGGCTTTTCTGGTATTATCAGGTTACCATAGGGCGCTTTTCCTAAAGAGCAAAGCTCTCATCATTAAGAGTTATTCTCCAGTCCTTTGCCCAGGAGCATGCCTTTAGGCAAAGAACATTCTTAACTTGCGTATCTGCTGCAGAGTGTTTTTTCTGTCATCCAGAATTAAAGAGTAAGATTTTCTCATTATATTTCTGTTTAATTTAAAAGCAGCAACAACAAAAAAAGGATTTGCAGACTGATTCTATGGAGCTTTTGGAGTTTTTATTAGCAAGAGAGAAAAAAAGCAATTCCTCAGAGTATAATCGTTAGATGTCTTTCAATTTCAAAGCATATTCCTAAAAACTTAATAATTCATCCATAGTTGAGTGGTGACAGATGTTTTTACTGATTGCTGTATTTCTTGACTTTCAGAAGATCAGCTTCTCGTAAATACTGAATTGTGCTTTCTTGTAAGAGCTTATTTTCTTAAATGAGTTTATTAATTCAGTAATCATTTTATGATCAAGAAAATTGTCTGTAATTATTAAAATAAATCAAGAATCCAAAAGAGACTACATGTTGGTAACTGCAGTTCTTAGAAAGATATCCAAGAGGTTTTTTTAAGCTGAGTCTCCAGATGGGTGCAAAAGTTCGGTCACTTAGGGATCTTATTGACTATTTTGCCATGAACTCTTTTTCCTCTTCCTCCCTGGCTGCTACCCTAGCCATCCTCTATGTGACCATCACCGTTGTTGTCTTTAGCTCTGTTTGTACCAGCTTTATGTAACAGAAGAACCAGTAAGGGGTTTATAGTTCATGTAGGGATTAAGGGGTCCTGATCAAGAGATCAGTAAAAGCATGTCACCTGTCAGGCATAGGTAGATTATGCACAGAGATTGTCTCTTACCTTAAGCCCTCAGGCACGTATGGGAGAGACTTGCCTGAGTACCTTACCCCCAGATGGGTGAGATGCGCGTCTGCCAACAGTGTGCAGACACTGAAACCCTTCTGCTAGGGTTCCTGCTCTCTAGCGAGACAAACAGGCCTGGGCCATGCAAGGCACCGAGTGTTGTGTCTGCTGTCTTCAAGATGGAGGAAGACGTCTTTGATAGCCTGAATGGGGTGAAAGCTAGCACACTCTTGGTGAGGTGCTGAAGGCTCCCAGAATAGGTGCTACTCATGGCAGCTGTTTACAAGAAAGAAATGAGCTAGACTAAGGGCAGAAACACAATAACATGTCTTTTTGTTTTGCTCAGTGGTCTTGAGGAAGTCAAGGCTGTGCTTCCTTGTACACTGTAAGGTGATGAGACACTCCCACTCCAGCTGCACTCTTTCCTCCTATACAATGGATACGATGGATGTGGGGTTTTAAGGGAGGACTTAGATCTATCGTATACAGCAATCTCACATACATAGGCTATTAGAAATGTTCCAATAATCTCAATGGTTTCTTCAAGAAAAGGCAGCCTGTACAAACTTTGTCTGGACGAGAACATTATAGTGTTCTTGGCTGTTCTGCTGGGATTGGATGTATTTCCCCTTAATTAACCACTCCTGTTTCCCAGCCTTTCTAAAACGAGAAGGATCTTGTACTCTTCCAGGGATGAGCAGCAATCTATGTGAGGTAGCTTTTTTTCTAAGTACGAGCCACTTATTTATTTCTTGACAATATTAAAGAGTGTACTAAGGACAAAACAATTTCTGGCTTTTTTCTGGATTAGGGAAATATCTTTAATGAGTTTAACAGAAAATGACTGAGGATTTTTTACTGCACTTGAAGATAAATATGCCAAAGTCTAATGCATGTAGGACACAAAAAGACTTCAAAATACTTGAAGGATTTTTTTCTAGTTGATTATATTTGACACTCTATAGCATGATTTACTCTATTGTGCTGTTATGGTAACTTTAACTGCGTTACATACAAAACTGTATTCTCTGATAAAGCAATGGGATGAATTTATCACGTTGGACATACTCCGCAATTTCTATTTACATTTTTACTGTAATAATTTTTGCTCTTAATCTAAATAGCATTGATATGCAGTACCATAAATTTGTATCAAAGGAAATATACACAATCAAATATTTCTTCTTTCACTGTTTATGTTACTGGTTTCTGAAATCTTTATGTAGACAAATTTTCCTGTAGAATAAATAGTCTCTATGATAGAATTGTGCCTAGAATGCATCTACACAGGATTTGCTTCAGTGGAAGTTTTGAATGAGGAAAATTGAACACAACAGAACTCTGCCCTACATTTAATCATTATGCCTTGTAAGGGATATGTTCAAGTAATGCTTTTTTTCTTTTAAATGAGGAGCCAAGACTACAGAATACAAAGAGTGTTAGCCTGTAAAAGTCAAGTAAGCATACTTTTTGATTTTTCATAAAGGATTTTATCAAAATGTAACTACTTTGAAAACACAAACATCTTTGTGCTTTCAACAGCTGTCCATACAAATCACAATGGATTTGCTAATTATAAATATGGATTTCGTTTATATCATACTGCAGAATTTTAACTGTACAGTAAAGCTAATTAGATGGGAATGTGTACTGCTAGCATAATATTTTGAGCTCTTTATTTTTCTGCTGACATGAATCTTCAAATACATTTCTATTCAGATTTTTTCTATTAAGAGAATATTGTGTTCTAAATATTCTTCTGGCTGTTTAAAAACTTTCTGTTATAACACAAGCAAATATTTGAAATCTGACTCTTCAATGTTAGGCGGAAACAAAATCAACCAGAAAATACTGGCAGGTACTGTAAATTATACCTGTTTTCCAGCCAGAGCATCTGGTCTTTTGGCAGACACCCTTGGCAGATCTGTTATATTGGAGGCTTTAAGTTTCTTTTCCTAAGAATTTTGTGTATCTTCTTTTACTAAGTGGGAAATGGACACTGATGTTTCTACTGTGCATGGTATTTGGGAATTTAATTTTATCTGAGGCCTTCAAGGGGAGACTCTGTAAGTCTGGCTAGTTAAGAAATTACATCATGCTATTTCTTGGGAAATCGCTTTTGACCAGAGTATTGCATGTGGAAGGTATCTGCCTTCTAAGGAATATCCAAATTCTACTTAAACAAAACAAAACAGAACAAACTATACATAGAATTTCTGGTTTGGAGGGATCTTTTTTAAAATAACATGCTAAAAAATTATTTGGAAGGAAGGACAACACTGTTTACTGATTAGCTCTATTTATAACAGCAGACTGCTGGTTGGGTGCTTTGCAATCTGGCTGGGAGCAAATAATGCTTTTGACCTTTAAATTGCCCAGATCGTTCTAGTCATAATCAGTTCATCTACTCATAAAACATGACCGCACTGATACTGTCACTTATATTAATCATGTCTTACCCCTCAAACTGACCTCAAGAGGTAATCATGAAGTAAGGTCATATTCAAAATACAGAACCGTTGGCTGAAGTCCCTCTGAAAATTACTTGTTCATCAGTTTCTCAGTGAAATGCTTTTACAAATTAATTATCTACCCATTTTTAGAAAGTGTTCTTGAGTATTTGATGTTCAGGATGTATTATCTAGTCTTTGTAGTGTGTAGTTGGCTCATTAGGTGTGTGACTTGTGAAATTCCAAGCAGTTCCTGCAGGTTGGTGCCCGCTTCAGTCAGAGGAATGTAAAAGCTTTTGGGAGCAGAGCATAAAAGATGGTAACAAGCTGAGGAAATTTTATCTGTTTTTCCCTTTTTATGAGACAGGTGAGCAGCACAACTTTTCAGAAGTTGCTGAGTTGGGGCTGAGTTGAGTGCCCAGACTCAGACCTATTTCTCAGAATTAATTCAGCTGCTTCTGGAAATTTGACCTCTTTATAGACACTGCAAGGGATGAATCAAAAAATTCAGGACCACAAAAGTCAACAGACCACTTGAAAATCCTGATTATTCTTTTCCCGTATTTGGTATGTATCTTGCACATCAGACTTAAGTATAGCTATGTTTCTCTTGGTTAAGCGCAATTGAAGGATCGGGGGTTGTTGAATCTTTTTGTTGTTTTCATTTTGATATCTGTTACATGACTGTAGTATGTCAACTTCACTGAAAAATATTTTGTGTGGCTTTCTGAGTGTTTGCAGTATTTTTATAGAGTTTTGAATACAACTGCCCATATTTGCACACAAAAAAAAGACAACTCTTGTTTGAAAAAGAAGCAGATCTCTGAAGGCTCACAGAGCTGTAAACAAGGGTGCTAAAGAAATGAAACTCTGAAGCACTGAGCAACTTCACAGATGAGTTTTTCATGCAGATATTTATCAGCATTTCTGGGGTCCCCTCTCAGCCTTCTCTTCTCCGGGCTGGGCGGGCCCAGCTCCCTCGGCCTTTCCTTGTTGGGGGGATGCTCTGGTCCCCTCCTCATCCTCGTAGCCCTCTGTTGGACTCTCTCCAGTAGCTCTTCATCTTTCCTGACGTGGGGAGCCCAGAAGTGGACACAGTACTCCAGATGGGGCTTTACTAGGGCAGAGTAGAGGGGGAAATGAAACACTTATGAAACTCTTGGCCGCTGCTCGTAGTCTGCAGTCAAAGAGGAAAGCAGAACAGCATCGGTTACTCGTCTTTTGGAGCACAGGCTCTGTGCTCTCCAAGGCTGGTGCAGACAATCAATTACAACTCATCCAAGTAATTATTGATACACAAATAAAGCAGTAACTATAGTTCCAAATCAATTTGCAGCTGGAACAATGAAAGAAGACTGCTGAACAAGGAACACAAGAGCCCAGGCTCAACGCAGAAGGGAGTGCAGCTTTTCCCGCTCTAGCGAGTGGTTCTGCGGGGTGTGAGAAAATTAACGGTGAGCAACCACTTCAGCAAATTCCATCACAAGGGTTGAACACGAACCTCTTCAGAAGCAGAGCTGCTGTTAAGGAAAGCAGTCAACCTTATAATAATGAACAAGGTGGTTGGAAAACAATTGCTGTGTAAGTGCTGGGTTAAGTTTGTGTTTTATCCCCGCAGCTTTAGAGAATTCCCACTTTCACTGTCCTCTGAGGTGTAAATTTACTTCCCCCGAAAGTGTATACCACGCCAGGCTGCTACCGTTTTAAACCGGGAGATGGTCTGAAACAAACCGTCCTACTTTTATAAATGAATTAAACTTAACAGTGTTAAAAAAACACAGATAGAGAGGTGGGGAAGAAGGTGAACTGTGTTAATCCTTGACGTTCTTCCAGTTCCAGTGTGTCGGTAGGATAACATGAGATATGTAAACCCTCAGAGCCAGCTTAAAGAAAAATTAAAGAAAACATAGTGGGCCTGAGTGCTGATTGAGGTATTTTGCTGTGGATTCTGCCAGGTAGATCTTCTGAGTCTTTGGATAAATCAGTTACGGTGGGATTGGGCTCATCTAACTTTGGCTTTGGCTAGCGGGCCAACAGTCAAAGCTTCATCCGTCGCCAGTGATACGGGTGCCACGAAAGGGTGATTAATCCTGGCCAGAAATAGATTGTAAGCTTGCCGCATGGCAGTGCTTATCTGTTGAAGGGAGTGCACATAGCTGGCTCAGACTGAATGTCCAACTTCTGGACAGTCCTTTTTGCCCTTGGTGCAGCATTTGTGCACATCTGGTTTAGTAGGCATGGTGGTGTTTGGTTGACGGTTGGACTTGATGATCTTAGAGATCTTTTCCAACCTTAACGATTCTATGATTCTATGGTTCTATGATTCTCAGCCTCTGCCAAAATCCTGCCTTCACTGAGGTGTAAGACAAGACCACCTGCTGAGTTTCAACATTGTATTCTTCTGCAAGCAAATTACTTTTCAATTGGAAATGAATAACAACTAGGGCTCACTGAACAGCTGAGGAAGGTCTGAGGAAGTTGTCTGAGGAAGGTCTACATTCTTTATTTTGGCACAGATGGGGATCATGTCTTCCAGTGTGAACAGTCTCTCTGCATGCACCTCTTACTTGGGCAGAAAAGGCAGTTGGGGTACTGGTAGCTGTGGCTGGGTGGTGTGGTTGCTACTCCCAGGGGCAGTAATATGTTATGAAGTAGCAACTAGTGGTCCTGCAATGAGGGCAGGTAGCAGGAATAAAAAACCCTGAACTCAGCTACTGCTCTCCTCCTTTACCACAGTCTGACTTGTTCAGTATCTGCTGTTGTGGGAGGCAGAAAATACTCCTTGCAAGAAAAGCTGTCAGAAGTTAATTCATCGTCAGGAGGATGGGGCCAAGCTCTTTTCAGTGGTGCCCAGTGACAGGACAAGGGGCAATGGGCACAAACTGAAGCACAGGAAGTTCCGTCTGAACATGAGGAAGAACTTCTTCCCTCTGAGGGTGACGGA
>Ga0065711_1007360_pt1 | contig 15867 bp, 12 predicted proteins | sample Hoacrofraction12_FD_59098 | JGI IMG/M metagenome (GOLD analysis project Ga0065711, IMG submission 59098) | Hoatzin crop microbial communities from Cojedes, Venezuela - Epithelial fraction 12 v2 (version 2) | ecosystem: Host-associated > Birds > Digestive system > Esophagus > Crop | place...
CCGCCCGCTGAGCTCCGCGCTGGCGGGGCGAGGGGGGAGCCGGGCCGGCGGGCTGCCCGGCTGAGCGCTGTCAGGGGCCGTTGTGTCAGGGTCCTTCGAGCACAGGGGGTCTCTCTGGCAAGAAGCGGAGTGGACGTGGCTTTAATATTTCTTATTCTAAAGAGCAAGGTATTTCATTTTAAGAATTGAGTCAGGCTCGGAGGAGATAAAACCTGTACGTGCCTTTTAAACCTGTGCATACCTTTTAAATCAACCGTGTCTCGCTGAAACATGGTGCCTGACAGTTTGGCAAAATCCCATATGTGAAATAGAAGTGAAATTTCACCTTTTCCATGCTACTGTTTCTCCCTACTTCTTTTTTTCAAAGATTCTTTCCCTGTGCTCCTGTTTGCGTGAACCCCACACAAAGCCACGAAGGTGAGAGGAACATTTGTAAAAAGCTGGGAAATGTGGTCACAAAGCTACGGAGCGTCCCCCGGGAAAATTAGACAGGCATAACACTCAAAATTACTTTTGCCTTTTTTTTTTTTTTTTAGTGACTAGATTTCAGGTAGGTAATGTCTGTTTGTAGAAATTATTCCTTTTACCAATTTTTAACACGTCGGTTTACACCGAGTGCCCCAGCGGCCTCAGCCTCGCAGGTCTCCAGACGAGATCCAGTGGAGCACGTTGCCCTACCAGAGGAATGCTCTTGAAGATGGGGCTCTCACACTCGAAATCCGCTGAAGTTCCTTCTCCGCCCTGGGCAGAAGGCCAGCTGTTTGCAGCCAAGCCCAACCTCGCTTGGATCGGATCGCGCTGCTAAGCAGTTCTCCTCTCTCCTGTTCCCCCCACGGCAACCACATGTTTCCCTACGTAGAGAGAGGATGAGGTTCGTGCTCCCTGGCCACTCTTGGAAGCCCGAGGGCGTGCGGCTGGGGCGGTGTGGGGTTAGCTGCAGGGCTCGCCACCGTGTGCTGTCGCCATGCGGGTCCAGCCGTGGCACCCCCAGCTCGCGCGCTTGTCTCTGCCCCCCGTGCCTCCACACCTATCTGGTAAGGATTCCATGCCCTCTGTTAAGCATCCTCTTTCTCCACGCTGCGGCCGGATGACAACTGCAGATGTTCTGGGAACGCTCTCTGTGCCGGCGCGAGAGGGCTTGGATAAGAGGCGTGTTTGCCTCTGGGTGCCCGGCGGCCATTTCGGACTCGTCCGGCAGCTGAGCGGATCAGAACAGCAGCGTTTGTGTAACTTTACTCATAACCGCGTGAATGCATACCTGAAGTCCAGCCGGAGATCTGCCGACAACCAGGGGGGCTGAGGGAAGCTCCTGCCCTCAGGACAGCCCCCGTACTTGGCAGCCCCCTTTTTACCGACGCGGAGGGACGCTGCAGGCCCGTGCAGCCCTGCTGCCGTCGTGGCGAATGGGTTTCTCGCACGCGCAGGTCTATCATAAATAGGTGCCAAACTTTTGCTGTGTCCAATAAAACGGTTTCCAATCACTTTTCAGTTTGTCTCGCTATCTCGCACGTGCAGCGTTACGCCGTCGCAAGGCTTCGAGCCTTGAATGTTGCAGCTTAGCCAGGATGGCTTTTTTCCGTGATGAGACAAAACTGCTTGGAAGAACAGCTGTACTGGATGTATTCTGTTTAGTAATATCCGCAGACTGACTGCGTCATACAGTCAGCGGTGACTGACTGAGAACAGCGTTTCTTAACGTTTTGATAATTGCTCGAGATGCCGTTCGTGTGGCTCAGTATCCCTCGCAGCCTGAGCACCCTTGGCCTGATTTCGAGCACAGTGCTAGGCATCTTCAGCTCCCTGCTCGCTGTTTCTCCGTGCACTGACATTCAACTGTGGCACGTCTGGCATCTTCATGAACGTACCACTCACCTGGATTAATTCTACCCAAAGATACGAATAGAATTTGTATAATTGCAGATTTTTTTTCGTTAAGCATTTCAACGCCCTGACTAACAGATGAACGTGCTGGAGTTTAGTCTGATGACTCCTTTTTGTGGTTGATGCTGAAGAAGTCTTTTGCCTTCTAGCTTTAGGTCTGGTTTTAAGTCTAGGTTTTCCAAAATTGTCACGTGAGTTTAAACCCTGGTTCTCAAAGGCACCGAACTGACTCAGCCGTTTTGGTCACCAACGGCCTCCATAAAGAAAATGAAAACACCAGGCATGGCCGCCCGAGTTCACAGAGCACCCAGTCCTTAACTTTGCGTTTCGATAAACACGCACAGAGCTGTTGCAGCAGCAGCCTCGCTGACTGAGTCACACACTGCCCGGGGGCCCGGCCCAAGCCGAAACCCCAGTGCCCGAAGCACCGTGCTTAAGCTAAGTGGGGAAGTCCTCTCCTGGGGGTCTGACCGTGTAGCTGTGCTCTGTCCCCACTCGAGGCCCGGCAGGACTGGCTGCGGGACCAGAGGCCAGCCAGTGACTCGAGGGACAACACGGCACCAGTAAAACTTATAAGCAGGGGACCAGTGTCAACGAACGGGAAATGTTTATAAAGACATGCACATCCACCTCCAGACAGGCTGAACACTCTCCCTGGATGTGGGGACTCGGGCTCTCACCTCAGCTTAGCCAAATGTTAGAGATTTAAAACTCCGTCTTTCCTCTTCCAGCTGAGTCTCCTAGAGCTGCTGAAAATGCTCTTCTGCGGTGCTGTTGGCATCCCTTGGTTTCCAGCTCCAAGAAAAGAAACCCAAATTCCAGTGGCCGCAGCTCTGGCCTAAGGTGCGGAGCAGCTGTGGGTGCTGCACTCCCAAGGCCGTGCGGCTTGTCATGGGCATTCGGTCCGGCAAGCAGCCCCTTCCATCACATTTTTTCAGGGGTGGGAAAACTGAGGTGCTGAAGCACCTCTGGCCAAGACACGGACATGGCCTGTCGTTTCTCAAGCAAACACCAGGGCTACCGATATGAAGAGTCATTATCTTTTCTTCATCTGTCTGATTGACTATTCGATATTTGCTGTTTGATTTATATCAAAATTACACACTGATTTATTAATATTTAAATGTTAATGTTTGAGATAGTGTTTTATTTACAGTAAAACTTTTTATTTGGTATAAACATTGTTTGATTATTACTAATAAATCAAATATTACATTTGGTTTTTCCTTGATCCCTGGAATGAAGTAGTTGCAGCTGGAGACCTTTTGTTAGCGCACTCTGCTGCAACACCCCACGGATCAAAATCAGCTCAGAGCTGAGATTCATCCCACTTGTTCCTGCACGGTGTTCCAGAGAGCAGGTATTGATACTTCTGGTGACTTTGGGTTGAGTCCCATCCTGAAGCTGTAGTGCTTCTGCCCAGCTTATTTAAATCTAGCGCAGGTATTTTTACGCGCAGTGCTGCAGAGGGCAGTGGTGACAGCCAATGTTCTGGTGCTCCTGGGGGACAAGCAACAGCCACAGGCAAGGTGCTGGTTTGCACAAAAGTCCTTTGCTCAAAATCCTTCCAAGCCTCTTCTCGGGCAAGTTTTTATTACAACCACCCAACTAGTCCAGACACCTCCCAACGCCTGAGAAAAACTCAGAGAAGCGACAAGTTTCCAGCGCGTGAGGCTATCAGCAAACAGATCAAGGGTAGAGCACAGCGGCACAACCGCCATGTTATTCCTCAGCCTCCGCACATCAGTGTCCCGTTTTGGCACCGTCGTTGCCACCCACCAGGTTGTTACAGATAATCAGGGCCTCACAAGTCAGCTTCTGAGGAGATGAGAAGTCAGCAGTTCTGAATCTGAGCGTAGCATGTTTATTCATACAAGCTAGTGGATGAGCAGCTGTGGAAAGGCAATTTAGCTGTGGGGAATCTCAGCACACAGCCCACGTACGGTTCCTCGACAGCAGCTCTGCATCTAACAACACAGGTGGAGGAGAGCACGGAGGCAGACAGGCAGGCAGAGCTGCTCCTCCCGCTGGCTCCTCACTACCTTTGGCATAAGCCAGGCGAGACAGCCCACCTGCATCGCACAAGGGGTGAGGAAGATTATGCGTAACAATGCCTGTTCTTCACATCCACCGTAACCATATTTTATATTTCTTGTTAGTTGCAGGAGGCAGTATACCAACTGACTAATAATTTTCGCTCTTGTGGATGAATATTTACACACACACACACACAGAGACAGGCAGAATTAAATTGCAGTACCATTGGAGCCTGAGACCAAGCAGCTGAGTCCATATAAAAAAGATAGATTATACAATACAGAAAAGGTAAAATTACATAGAATTTTTTCATTTCCATCACCTTGGGTGAGCAACAAAGGCACAATAAAAAGTACAATAAATCATCTGTGAATGCCTTAGCTTACAGTGGTACAAGGTTCAGAAACAGAACATCTGGGATAGCTGAATTTCTCTGAAGGAGGATGGGGAGAGCTCCTGTCTCACAGAAGATTGCCTCTTCTTCAAGATTTCACTTGCTTCACCGCTGCAGCTATTTTTTCTGCAGTTTGTAGTAGCCATGCAGCCACTGGTACCTTTTAGACAGTTGCAAACATTTACCTACTTGTCCTTTCCCTAATTTGCATAAAAAATAAATGAATCCTGCAGAGGTTAATTAAGAAGTGTATTAACTTTCCTGCTTTGTTTGTAGCATGGGTCACTCACAGGCTCAATACCTCAGATTGGGAAGAAAGCTGAATCTCAAAAGAAAGCAGGAACAGCTCATCAGCTCAGAAAGCTGCAGGGAGGCAGACTGTTATTTCCCTCGTTGATATTCAATAGCAAAAAAGCAAGCAGGAAGAAGTCCCCAGTCTGCTAGCAAAAGAGAAATGAACTTATAATAGTCGTGTGATGCTATTTTTGCTCAGCCCAATAGCATTTTCAATCTACTTCTTCTTTTCAATAAACCACATTGCAATTACTTTTATTTGTTTTATTGCGTGCTTCCTCTCCTTCCTCATTACATAATTGAATGTCAGCCTGCAGTATGCCTTGATTTAAGTGTCTCTGCTTGTCCAGAATTAAGAAGTTTTTTAAATAATCCTATTCTTCCATGAAACCACAACAACACTTTTCAACCTGTTAGTGTTCAGCAATCAGAAAATGGGATACACAGATGTGAAAAATCAAACCGATTCCTTTTGAGATTGAAGAAACAAGCCTAGAGGAGTCCTTTTCAGGAGGAATATGACCGTCTCATACAGCTTTATTTCTTTACTTCTCTGTACTTTTTACAAAAAAAGTCAATCTTGCAGACTTTGTTCACTCGTGCATCATCCCTAGCTCTCGTGCCCGCGCTTGGGAAAGCCTTCGCCGCCTGTGCAAAAAGGGTCACTCCTCCTCTGGCTGGTGCCTTGGAAAGGCCAGGCTGCAAGGGAGGGCTCTTCCCTGCCTGGGGGCTCAGGGAGCGGGTAGGAGGCGTGCTTTGACCCACGACTCAGGAAACCTTCTTGGGACCGATGCAGCAGACCTATCCACTCTGCTTGTCTAGGAGCATCTGTTTCCCTGCCTGAGGAATGAACCTTGCCCATGTTCCTCCTCCATGCAGAGCTATGCTCAAGGATAACTAGAGACTGAGTCCCTAAAATGGTGGGAGAGACACACTTCACAGCAGAGGTGGTTTATTAGTCCATTTGCAAGCCAGATAATCATCAATCTGAAAAGGAGAGGACTGGGTTTACAAGAGTGAAGTTGCCCTTGGACAAAGAGCCATTTCACTGCTCCAGTTTCATCACCCAATCTCCATACAGAGATAACTCAGCGAAATGTAGAGTCCTGTGATGGATAAGAGATCGTCTAAGGAGATCTTGATGTCCTCCTGGCCATGCACTCTCTGAGTAAGCAGTGTTCACACAAACGCTTCAAGTGAGAGGACAGAGACATAGTGCCAGGCTCCAGGGTAAAGTGACACAGCAGTTTTGCTAGACAAGAATTATATTTGGAAAAAGGATTTTGACATTTAAAGAAATTCTTCTCAGGAGAAGAACATGAGTGCCTTTTGTCAGGGAAGAAAGCCATTAGACGGACTATGGAGGAATTAAAGGGGCTTCCCAAACAGCAGATGTGCTAACCTCTAGAGAAAAACAACCATACATATTGTATGCCTTAGTGCTATTATAATATGTTTCGTTGACAGACTTTTGTCCTAGTTAATAACGCTTCACTTTCAGAGGCCTCTGTGTGTCTAACTACTGCTGTCACAGCTCTCAGAGTAAACAAAATGGCGGGGCTGAAATCTAAATCAAACCTGATGGGGATGAGAGCGAGTCCCCTAAGGACTACAACCCCAGCCCTGATGGAGAGCGAGAGTGTCATGGTCCTTCCTCTGTCCCCACGGCCATGGGGAGAGGCGTCCGGCTGCGGACAGGCTGCAGGAGGCAGGAGCAGGAGGGTCGCACTTTCAAGCAGTAGTCATGACAGTGCTGGCAGGTTTAGCTTTTCCCTCTTCATTTCATCTGTGCGGTCTGGCTGTTTGAAACGGTACTGCTGTGACCACATGTGATTCTTCACTGGCACCGCCTGCCCTTCGTGCCCAGTTCAAACTTCTCAAGTCTTCACTCTCTGGCCTTGTGTATATCTAGTCCCACCTACCTTGGCTCCTGCTACACAGAACCACCTTCTCAGAGCTGATCCATAAATCTGTGACAACACAGCAATGTTTTTTTTAATTCTGTAGAGGGAGGAAGATGACTGACCTTTGCACCGCCTTTCCTGCTGCTTTTTTTGGTACAGTATTTGGATCAGCTATGTTGAAGGCGGAGTAGGCTCTTGGAATCAAAAATGGCTTTCTATCATTTCTAACTTCCTGAGGCTGCCTGCCACTGTCAGGATCTTGGTTAGACAGAATCACAGAATCATGGAATCATTAAGGTTGGAAAAGACCTCTGAGATCATCCAGTTCAACCATCAACCCAACACCACCATGTCTGCTAAACCATGTCCCGAAGTGCCATATCTACATGATTTTTGAACACCTCCAGGGATGGTGACTCAACCACGTCCCTGGGCAGCCTGTTCCAATGTCTGATCACTCTTTCAGTAAAGAAATTTTTCCTAATATCCAATCTAAACCTCCCCTGATGCAACCTGAGGCCATTTCCTCTCATCCTGTCGCTAGTTACCTGGGAGAAAAGACCAACACCTGCCTCACTACAACCTCCTTTCACAGCACCTTTAGGGTACAGGCTACAACAAGAACTGCCAGGTGCTTTATTAACTCCATCAAGCAGTGGCACAGACTGCCCAGGATGGAAAGTCTCTGTCCTTGGAGGTTTTCAAGACGTAACTGGCAGAAGCCCTGAGTGACCTAGTCTCACCTCATGGCTCACCCTGCCATGAGTAGGAGGTTGGACCAGAGTCTCCTGAGATTCCTGCCACGGAGAGTTATCATACAGTCCTATGAATTATGATTTTAGTTCTGCTGAGTTATGTTTCAGCAGCATGTGCGTGTGTAACTGCGGGGTCAGAAAACCCCAGAAGGCGAAAGAGCTGGGAAGAGTAACCTTTTCACTATTTTTTGCTTCATTAGGACAAAGTTACAGAAAAACACAAAAGGATAAGGATCTATAAAGTGACTTATTCCCACATGGCATTATACAAGAGTGAAATTAAAGTGAATGTAAATGAAGCGATAACAAAGTGCATGACCAACACAAATTCTTGATTACTCAAATTTATTGATAGAAATAATAAAGATTCAGGTCTCTTGCCATATTCCTTGCTGGACTGGAGAGATGAGCACCTCTTGGGATCATTACCTCAGTCAAGATTCAAAACTGGTGTGACCAAATGGCCATATAGGGTATCCATCAATAGAGGTCATAGACAACAAAAATACAAAAAATCAGAGTACTTCCTTCAGGAGCAACACTGTTACATATTTTTATTATTGCTTTTGGGTGATTCTTTACATCTGGTACATTTTTATGAAATGTCTTAATCTTTTAAAAATAAAGACTGATCTCCAGATACTAACAAGTTCTCCTTGTCAAAGTGTAAAGTGCCTTTCCATGTTATCTTTTTTCACATGTTGCTCTGTTTTGCAGGCCTCGTTAGCAAGCCACAACTGTAAGTCTGTGAGTGTGAAGAGGGATTGTTGTTGAGCCAAGTCCAAAGGCTAGTGTTCTGAAGGAATTAAAAATAAAGGCAAAATACATAGCTTTTGGGGGCAAGAAAATCATGCCTGCTAGTCAAATTTTGCAAATATGTCAACTTTTCAGATGATTAATGGAATTTATTATCAGGTTCGAGATTTTATTCAATTGTTATTTACTATTTTAGTTCTGAATTACTGAAATAGCAGCAGCAGACATGATTAACAGGACGACTCATGCTTAGGAAGGTATCCCCTAATGAGGTCATTATGTCAGCATCATTAACGCCATTCAAGATAAAGATGGATACAGGGAAAGTGGAATGATATCTGTAGTTAATCCTGCTTGATTCCAGAGATTAGATTTGATGATCAGAGAAGTCATGTCCCACAGTACTCTCTACAGTGAGTTTTACAGTTTTGCAGTCTAAGAATACCCTAATGGTTAATAAAGGATTATCTGAATGAACACTGAATTTTGAAAACAGATACGGAAACCAGAGTCTGTGGGCAAAAGGACTGGACCAAATTCAGCTCACTTCACTGACTGGGATGCCAGCTCCTTTTGACTTATTCCTTTTAACTTCTTCTCAGCGCATGTTTAGCTATCTCCCAGGCTAAACAACAGATGCAGGATTTTACCTGGTTCCAGACTTTTGCTGCAGGTGCCAAAACTGCTCTGGCAAACTCAGGTTTTCTCATTTTGCACATTTGTAACTGCAGAACTGGAACCCTTCCCTGCTCAGCACTTACGACGAAGAGCAGAGGAACAGGATGAAGGATGTGCTTATCCTGATGTACAAGCAACCAGGATTTGCTCCTTACTATACTGGGATTAATGAATATGTCTATCATATTCTGGAGAGTATTTAACTGCCATGCCAACTGAAGCAAGAGCTATCCTCAGCGATAAGAACTACTTAGCAGACAGATATAATGCCTGTGTTGAAGTAAAAGCAAGTAAATCCCACCATAATATGCTCCTGTACGTACTGTGAAATCCTTCTCAAGGGAACAGGGCCTCAGTAACAGAGTTTAAATCCAGTTGAGATGACTGGGACTGCTTTTCAGCTGTCTCTGACTCAGTAACCCAGCACGGGAGCACTGAGGTTAAAGTACCAGAAGGGTGCTAGACATGCAAAACTTTTCACAGCTTGACTTGTACCCATGAAGATGTATTGCCTGACACCTAATCCTGCAAACTACTGACTATTGTAGTATGAAAAGCCTGCCAGATACTGCCAGTCGTTCTGCTCGATGAATGATCCCCTTGCTTGGACAAGAACAGACCGCATTTGCGGATTCAGATTCAACTCTCTTCACCTCAACCTATCCAAATAATTTATCAGAAAGAAAAATAGGCAGCAAAACTAATGTTACTGCAGGGCAAGTGTCCTTTCAAAGTCTATGAGATGCACAAAGATGTTTCAAGTTTTATATCAAAGGTTTTTCATAAAGAGTGGGGACCTGTGATACAAAAACGGGGCCCACTCTGTGCTTGAGACCCTCGGAAATTGTCTGGGGTCTTTTGAAGTTACAAGGAAGAGCAGAGGGGTGGATGCAAGAAGCAGCCTCAGTGCTGTGGTGTGGGAGCAAACAAACCCTGAGTGCCCTGGAGTATGGCATCTGGCATTCAGTGAGTGCCAGCTGTTTCGTGCTTTGCAGACAAAAAGAGAGCTGATTCTGCTGTTCTCCACAATACCGTAAACGGTCAATACAATAGCTGCATATGGGGTACTTATTTACTCCAGATGAGGATCTTATGGATCTCACAAAGCTGAATATCCACGCCATGCCTCATGACAAGACAGCAACTTCTGTATTCATGCCGAGTTCATGGCAAAGAGTGTACAAAAGCTGCAATGAAAGCAGTTTGAGGAATACTATCATGATTATGGTATTTCCATCTGCTGGACCAACTGCTGAACTAGGAATCCCTATGGGTCACATTCATCCTTGTATGAGAGGATGAGCACAAGACACTACATACTCCAGTCATTTTAATCAAACTACAAGTACTGTGCAAGTAAAATAAAAGCTATGTGCCACTCCTTCCCATGGGCCTGGATTTCAGACACTGTCTTCTTGCTTTGTAGACTATTTCGAGGCTGCAGCACTCAGAGGAACTGTTTACACTGAGTAGCTGGACATGAGCTCTAGAGCCCTGTTTGATGGCAATGCAGCAGTAATCTGTGCACAGAACAAGGTAGAAATCTTGGCAGGCCCCTTACCAGCTGTAAGGTTATGTCACACTTCAGTGTAAGCAGCAGCAGAAGCTGTCTGAAAAGTCTGGAGGGTTTAAGAGATACATTACACTGAGAAAACATACCCAGAAAATGTCAGTGTGACAGTCTTGTAGGCTTTCAGAAAGAAACCTGGAGACCCCTGAGCATACTCTGGAAGCACAACCATATTTTTTTTTACAAGCTCTACCATGTGCCTGAAGGTCATTACCACCGACATTTCTGACACAGGGAGATCTTCAGGAGTCTCTCGTGGTGTTTTGAGATGCTTCTGCAGCAGACGAAAAGGCTCCTCCAGCACAGGGTATTGCCTGTGTACAGTAAAAATTAATGATAAGAAATGACAGCTATGTGGGCAGTGCTTACGACATGGAAAATACAGGATTATAACTATCATCGCTGTTCTCAAATTTTCCTACTCCCCAAACCCTGCCTGTCTATGCATGTTTTGCCTGTTTCTACTACCTCTGTGCCACCTTGTCTGACTTGTTCTACCATTTCACATACTCTTTGCAGCACACAGCGTGGTGTCAGAAAGCTCCATTTTGCTCCAGCAAAAGAAGAAAATCTGAGCTTTGACTTTCTTCCCTTGCCTTATGACTTTGCCAGTATTAGATGAGTGCATTGGTTGAAAAATAATCATGATTGGCATTCATGGCAGGACCAGAACTGATGCAAGATAAATCAATACGAACATAGGTTAAACCAGCCTCAGTACATCTATCATGGTAATTTACATAAGTTTAAATCAATTTAATTAAACTGATTCACTTTCCTCAAAGAGACGAGGCTTTACAGTGTGCCAAATTTAATCCATTGACTGGATTAAAACAATATAAAAGGGGTGGCTGGTGACTTTCAAGTTCAAGATGATGAGTGACTGGTAGCGTCGTGGAGAAGGAGCCATATGGAGATAGCTGGATGCAACTGTAAAAGAAGAAAATGAATCAGAATGAAGAAGTCTCCCTTACAGTGCAGTGGTGTCTGAATTGTTAACCCTGTGCATTATCGATACCTCTGTAACTGTTGCCTCTGGCAGACGATCACCACTGAGGAAAGCAAAAAGCCTTGCCTGTCGTCAGAGACAGCATAACTGATCATTACATGTTCTTAGCTGGCCACTTCTACAAAGTAAAATTTGTTGGTTTCAATCACTTTCCCCTTTAAACTGCTTGTTTTTAGGGTAAGTCTTGCCCCTGCAGAAGGTGGAATAACACAGTGCATGAGTTTTACTTTAAAAGTTATATCTGTTTAGGCACCTGGACAGTTAGCTCAGCTCAGATGAGTAGTGGGAACTTCCTACGGTGTAGGCAGGGTCTTCTAAACTCTCTAGGCCAGCCTAGACTTTGTTTCCTGTCTGCAATACTTCCAAGGAGACTGTCAGTCACAAATTTCTGTATCATGGGATATTTTGGGACACACCAAAATGTCCACCAGAGACCCCTGGCTGAAATGCTCGTAGAAATAAAAGGTAGGCTATGAAACCCTGCCCTTCCCGAGGAGAACATCTTGCTTATGGCTGGGACCAATGTCATTTTTAACAAACCCAGTGTTGCAGAGCTCATCCATTACAATAATTCAAAGAGAGACTTTGAGTGAGAACTCTGCATCATCCCCACTTTCCACTCCACAGATGACCTCCAAGGAAACAACATTTTCTAGCCCTTCCATGACAGTGAAGGTGATTTATTCTCATGTCGTTATTGCTGGTAGTCAATATGTATGCCTGTGCTGTGACCACTCTGTGGCTCACATCAGACACTGAGGTGATGTTACTAACTTAGAATTTTCCCCTGTAGGAAGGCCAGGGATTCTATATGCAGACCACATAAAGATGCAAACATATTTGCTCTCTTATTCCCCAACTCCCAGAAGAACATCTCATTCTTGTCTAGTACACAGTTCACTTTCAGAGCACATGAAATTTATATGACCAGCACAGAATGTGTTGTGTAGATGTGACTTTCTGTTGCTTGTCTTCCCTTCCTTCCCCACCCCAAAACCATGTGGGTATTTTAGGTGCCTTGTTGACTAATATTTCTTTTAAAACAAACTATTGAAGACTGAAGATTGTATACATGCAGTTTCTCATTCTGGGTAAGACTTAATTAACTTTCACCAGGCTCTGATTTCCCAGAAAAATAAACTATTCCAAACTCAATAATAACAAGCCCTAAAAAAAATAAAAAAAATAAAGTTTTTCTGTCTGAGATCATGTAAGATTTCACTCCAGCACACAAGTGTGTTCTCACATAACTACTTTTGTTCATCTGATCGCTGAAACTCAGGGGGAACAGATTTTATTTGGTCCACTTATTCCTGTCTGGTTTCTGATGCTGCTTTTTTCTTCAGAGTCTGCCTGATGTCTAAGGAGCAAATCATAGCAAATAGCTCCTGTCTTGTCTAGCTAATTGCGACACTGGCACTATGAGCAATAGCAAAAGAGCAAGATGGGAGTTTGAACAACAATAATGCAAAATGTTTGGTAAAACAGGCATAAAAGGAAAAAGACAGGACTAAGAAATCATCAGTGTTGCACTTGTACCGCATCCCTCCTACCGTGTTTAATAACTCTTCTGCCTAATCACAGAACTGACCGTCACCGTGCTTCCTCAAGATTGCCTGCTATCTTGTACCCCACAAATAGATACATTTTGTTAGTCTTCAACTTCTGAAGTACTGGCCACTGCTATTGCAATAGTAGTGTGATACTTTTCTCCATCCTCTTCCAGCAAGAATTCTTGTTGTGTCCTATTTGCTTCTCTTATCCTTCTTGGCAATGTGCAGTTTAGGATAAAACGGTTTTGTCCATCATAGCAAAGTCACACGTAACTGCTGCCAGCTTGAGTTTTATGTGGTACACACTTAAAGTTTTACCAAGCTTTTGCCTTGATTGGTAAAAAAGGAAAGGTTCACTATGAGTGTTTTCCATTATCAAGAAATCGTCTTCAAACGTATTTAGAGCTCTCTTACAGTAATTTGCTGTGCAGCTGTAGCAGTCCATCAAAAAGTTAGGGTTTTAGAGCTGACAGAAGGCTAAGAGCAAGCTACATGGGTGGGCATCACCCCTCATGGCAAGGAGGTTACCGGGACTGGAATCCATTCCTTCACACCCAGCTGGACATAAGAAATAATGAGTTTGATTTTACAGAACACCGTCTCTTGCACCTGTCTGGATAGCTACAGCAAAGCCCAAATATTAGGGCACTTGACAATAGCTAAGGAAATACAGCTGGAGCATGGTTCAGTCCAGTTGGGGTCCAAAAGTTTGAACTGGTAAATTCAACCTCAAATCTGGGTATCTTGCACTGGTAAACCCAATTTCGTTGAAAATTTTGTTTTTGAAGGAGGGAGAGGTCGTTAAAAGTTGGGCCAGGATTTCGTGGCTTTGTGAGACAAGCTTTTTGGTGGCAATACCAGCCCGAGGCATTGATGACCTCCCCTCCTCTTCCCCACTGCCCCATCTCTTCATGTTGCTCTGCTCTGCTCAAATTGCCGCCTGAGATGCACGGTCACAGTTGTTCCCACAACACTGTGAATGTGATGAAGGAGTAAACACAGCTTCTTTAGGGCTGTTTTCAGTAGGTCATTTTTAAGCTGGTTCCATCCCGTGCTGAGTTTGCATGAAGGTCTGGGGCACGAGGGGAGCTGGGCAAGCAGCGGTGAGTGGGACAGCAGTCCCTTAGCACTGCTGATAGAGCTGCTGTTGGAGACTTCATGTCACGAAACCACAGCTGAGGAAAGCACTGCCAAAGGGCTGGGTGACAACAGACCCTGAAGGCACGGGGAGAGCCCGCTATGATCCGCCATCACTTGTGGTTTTCAGATTTCTACTCATTCGGTCAACACAGAGCGGCACTAAAGTAAATACATGACTATTAAGATAGATTAAGCGACCTCATTTGCAGAAGTGTAGCTCCTACTGGTGTCACATTCCGGGTTAGAAGCCAAATTTCTGAAGATAGTTTCGTAACACATAGGGCCAGATCTGTCTTCTTGCAGAACTATACCTGCCAGAAAGGGGCTTTGAGCTGGTTTGAGAAAACCCTGCCTGCTGCCCAGTGTTTGAGTACGGAGATTATCTCTGCTTCCTCACCTGTAAAAATATAATTATGCTGCCCAACTTTATAAAGAGCCTTTGTGTCTCCAGATAAAATATACTACAGAGAGGCACTACATGAATTATTCAGGCTAAATTAAATTAATGAAGACTGTGGAAACTGAGTTGCTTTTGTTTCTTCTTTTCTGTGCTAGGTTCAGATCCTGCAGTGTCCTTTGTGGTCTCAAAACATGCTGAAAGCAGAGCACTGCTAGATCACAGCTCTACTGAATATATTTTCTTCATTGTCTGAAAATATATTAATTTAATTATTGATGAGCCCAGTTGTGAAAAAGCTATTGAAGCATGACCAGCTCACCACAGTGTTTTCTCTAACCATAGGCTGCCACAGGGAGTTAAGAATGAAAAGTCAATGCAATCTGCGCGACAGCAAGACAGATTTCTGAGGAATTACAGGCTGGTTTATAAAGAAAAAAATGATCACCTGGTCAACAATGTAGGATTATAAAGACAGTTCTTGCACTGTCCAGGAAGGACCTAGACAGAATGGGTACAATGTCACTCCAGGACGCCTTAAATCCTTTACAACAATGCTTTTGAGGTAGCTGTGCTACTGTCTGTGCTCCGGGCCTCTCGAAGCAGCTCCTCTCCCTTCCTCTCTCCCCAGGATGCCAGGAGATGCTTCCTGGATGAAATTCTGCAGTTCTCACCCCAGAATTTGGGATGCGGGGCTGCCAGCACTGGAACACCGAGAGGTGTCCTTCTGGCAGCCTACAACAACAGCTTAACTGAGATAAAAATACTACTTATTTTGCCAAAAAGCTGCACAGCTCTTAGTAGAATGGATTTGATAGGTGCCTTACGTATTTTTTTTGTACTCATACTTCATTTTCCTTGCTGGAGCTTAGGCAGACCTGGCACTTTTCCCCAGTATGGAGAACTGGAAGCTGTCCATCACGCTTGCAGCCTGGTTCCTCTGATTAATTTAAATTTTTTTAAACATATCTTTAGCCTGCCAGCTTTTCCCAGCTCACATAATCCCCTGCCCTTTCCTGGAATCTCAGAGGTGTTAAGGGGCTCCTTTGAAAGCAGGCTCAGCTACCAGAGGACTCTCCCAGCCTGGCTGGGTAGAGCCAGACATTGTTATCCTCACTCCTTTCAAGCTGCATACCTGAGCCTGGTTTCACCGGGTTGTTATTTGACCCTTCCTGGCTTAGATCTGTAACATGGCTTTTATTGTTTGCTTTCAATTAGCTCTATGAATTCAGGCAAGCAGCAATAGGAAATGTGGGGAGGAGGCAGAATTAATATAGCATTAATCAAAGGGTCGTGCAGGTGTTTGCCCCACTTTGTTACCATTGACTTCCATGTGATCCTGAAAACAGGGATTCTTGCCTAGAGCCTATAACAAACAACCTGTGGCTGCTGGGTTTCTGTTTATTTTATTAACAAAGGGCTAATTCCTGGCTGGCACGCAGCGGAGCAGAAAGGCAGGAGGAGACCAGGCTTGGCCGTGCTAACCCCCCCCCCCCCCC
>Ga0065711_1007681_pt1 | contig 15866 bp, 8 predicted proteins | sample Hoacrofraction12_FD_59098 | JGI IMG/M metagenome (GOLD analysis project Ga0065711, IMG submission 59098) | Hoatzin crop microbial communities from Cojedes, Venezuela - Epithelial fraction 12 v2 (version 2) | ecosystem: Host-associated > Birds > Digestive system > Esophagus > Crop | place...
GGCATAGCCGTAGGTGGGCTCGGCCGTATAGGTCTGCCAGTTGGAGGGCAGTTCTTCGATGTCGCAGAGTTCGTTGAGCGCGCAGTAGGCAGCCATGGCTTCTTCGCTGAATGCGGCTTCGGTGTCGATTTCGTCGGCATTGTCGTCATCGTCGGAGCACGACGTGAACGCGAAATTGCAGCCCGCGAGGAGCGCAATCAGGAGTAGGTACTTTTTCATTTTTATTAAATTAATGTGATAAACTATCGGCAAAGATAGTGCTTTCTTGCAAACACACAAAAAACTCGGTGCAGAAATCGCCTTTTTGCGATTGCTGCACCGAGCGGTGTGGATGGGTAAAAAGGAGCGTTTTCGTTAAGTCATAAGGGCAGAAAGCTTGCTATCTGCCTTGACGAGAAAACGTCTGTTGTAAAAACGAACACCTTAAGATTTTGACTTATTGGTTAAGTTCTTTTTCTTTCGCAATTAAATAGCGCATACGAAGTGAATCTGTGGTATTACCAGGAAGCGCGGAATACGGGTCTTCATAGCATCTATCCTTTACCAAGAAGCCATGTTCAACCTCGCTAATTTCCATATTGAACAACTTCGCTAAATGATTCGCATCAAAGTATTTATTATATTCTCTTTTGTACTCGCCATTATTTAAATAACGTCTGATATCAAATTCATGTTTATATTCGACATCATATTGGCATGCCAAATCCCAATTTAATTTAATTTCTTCAAAATTCTTATCGGGGACAATCGCGTTGTTCTCTCCAGTCTTAAGCCCATTGGATTTTACAGTCCAGAGCGTCATGGTTTTTCCCCAACTACTATATCCTTTATAGAACATTAAAAAGCCCTGATTATAGTATTCTTGGCCCGCCAATATACCTAACGCTGAATAAATGTTTCTCTTTTCCCAATACTGAGCCAATTTTTTAAAATACTCCTGGTCTACATTTGTCAACTTCTTTCCCGCTCCAAAGCCATACTTCTTAGCTTCAGCGCCATATCTGTTAGGATTAGTCACAGCATTCAGCAAGATGGCAAGATGCTTAAAACTGGTCACGTCCGTTCCGAGCTTGGTGGGCACCGTGTATTCGCCATGTTTGGAGTTTTCTTCTATTTTATAGAAACAGCCTTCGAACAACTTGCTTTCCGCTGCTTTCTTGTCGGCACAGATGGCTACCCAGTAGGTTTTGTGCTTTTCACCGTAGATGGCCGGACGCACGCACACCCAGAAGGCTTTTTCGTCCTCGTCATATACAACGTCGCCCACGGAGTAGTAGATATCGTCTTGCGACCTTGTCTTATCCCACGTAAAGCCAAAGAGGCCGTTTTCTTCTTGCACTTCGCTGGGCACAAAGCGGATTTGCGTGAGGTGGGGCACCTGCGGCACGTTGCAGTCGATAGTGGCGAGCAGGTCGCTCTGGTTCTTGGCAGTATACTGGTAGCTGATGTTGCCGGCGGTATAGGTGGCGCTTGCCTGCCCGCTCTCGATGGTGCCGCCGAGCGAGCGGAAGCAGTCTTCGGCCTCCATGATGTCGTCGATATAGACAGTGCGCACGTATGGGTTGGAAGCATCGAAGGAATAGCCGTAGGTGGGCTCGGCAGTGAAGGTCTGCCAGTTGGAGGGCAGTTCTTCGATGCCGCAGAGCTGGTTGAGTGCGCAGTAAGCGGCCATGGCTTCTTCGCTGAACACATCTTCGGTGTCGATTTCGTCGGCGTTGTCATCGTCGTCGGAGCATGCCGTGAACGCGAAATTGCAGCCCGCGAGGAGCGCGAGCAGGAGTAGGTACTTTTTCATTTTTTCTTAGATTAATGTGATAAACTGAACGCAAAAATAATCTTTTTTTCTAAAAAATCACAAAAAAACGGCGCAAAAACGCTTCTGTGTGCGTTTTTGCGCCGTTTTAATAGGGATTATGCGGTGTGTGGCCGATTATTCGGCGGAATAAACCGGACGAACACGGCACTTGTCGGAGACTGCACTTTGCTTCACATCTTTGCCGCCGGCCACGAAAGTGTAGTACTTGTTAGTATCGTCTGTGGAACGCGTAGAGCTCCAGAACGAGTTGTTGCTAGCCTTGGGCAAATAGAGAATGTTGCTCGAGTTGTCTTTGTCGGTATAGATGAAGCAAGCAGCTTTTTGTTTTTCGAAGTCGTGTGAGCCTTCCGTGATTTTTGCCGTTGCAAGCTTTTCAATCATCGTCTTGTTCGGCAAGCGCCAGCCGTAGCCCCAGCATACACGTGCGGGGTCGTAGTAGCCACCGCCCAAATCTTCCATCTTGGGCATGCTGGCATTGTAGAGGTCCGGACTGGTCTGCGTGAGCGTGTAGGCGGTGCCATACACTTCGCTGGCTTTGGAGGGCTTGTTCTTGGCGTAGAGGTCGATGGGCGACCAGCTGTAGCCACCAATAGAAACGCATGCAGATGACTGCGGACGGTCAACGTATTGATAGTCGCTCATGTCGATTTCATCGGGGTCGCTCGTGCTAAGGTTGGCACTGACATGGGTGCCGGTAGATTCTGCCATACCTTTCTTAAACACGGTCACGATGATACCGGTGTGGGACATAGAACTAGCGGTATTGGGCGCGGAGTAGTCGATGGCAGGCAATGCCACGTATGCGACATCGGCACCGGCTGATGCGAGCGTCACGGTGGAAACCTCGTCGGTAGTCTGCGTGGGCATCGTCATGCCGTTGGAGGCAGAAACAACGATAGAGCCGGAAGTGTTGATTTCGAGCGATTCCACATCCGACGGCAGTTTGATTTTAGCAACGCGAGAGAGCACCTTGGCATTAACCGACAAGTTGACTTTCGGCGCTTGTCCTGTTTCCGTCACATAGCTGTAGGTGTAAGCCTGGGCGGTTTCGGCAGTACCATCTTGGCCGTCAAATACGAGCGTCAGCGTCTGCTGGGCATCGTTGAACTGTGCATTGGGAGCATAGAAAATAGTCCACTTGGTTTTTTTATCGGTGGCGAATCCCAACTTCTTGTCGGGTTTAAAGGTGGCAGTGGCGCCATTATCTTCTATCGTGCCTTCCTGAGCAGAAAGTTTGCGCACCACCTTCTCATTCGTGGTGGGATTTTCAACCATAGCATAAATCTGGTCGCCCTCGTTCCAACCCTTGAACGTTGAATTGACAATTTTGGTCACCTTGATTTCTGTTGAATTAGCATATTCGCGATAGCGATAAATCGGGGTGTACCCATATATACTCTTCGTAGGGTCTGACTGCTCTGCTTGGGATGGATGGCGAAGTACCACTGCACGTTCCACAAATCCGGGAATATTGGTAGCCGTACGGCCGTAGGTGGTGGCTAATTTTGAGACATCGAAATAGTAAGGATCGTCGCCTCCACCTTCCGTTTCAAATTTGAATGTGTGCTGTTTAGGTGTAGCGTCTATAAAACCCGGTTCCTGATACGTCTCATAGTAGAGAGTCACATAATACGTACCACCATAACCCAACCAATTAGCATCTTCTTTCTCGTGTTTATGCCCCGTATGGAAGATACAAAGCGTGTCCGCCGTGAACACATCGGGGGGAATGTTGATTAATTCAAATAGAGACTTGTTCTTTTTTTCGCCGTCAGACCAAATGTCGGCTTTCCATGCCTCAGAAATCTGCTGCACCATCTCTTTGGTATAAGCTTCGCCCAATCCACCCAGATTACTTTTTTTATCTACATATTTGTCAGGATACGTTATGTAATACATCAACTGAGCAAAATTATTATGAAAATCCGCACTATGCGATTCAAGGTTTATGGGAACCCTATGAATCACTTTGTCTTTCCCCATACGTTTGGTGATGTTCTTCTTTTCTACCAAATTAAGAGAAACCCAATACGATGAAGTCACGGTATTGTTCCATGCCGAGCGCACGCAAATCCAATAACTTCCGTCTTTGTCTTTTACCACATCACCGGTATAGTAGAAAGGTAATTCTCCTGCTTTCCACGAATACGCACTTTTGTTCATATCAAGCGCCGATTCGGGCACAAGACGCAACTGGACAAGGTGGGGCATTTGCACCATCTCTATGTCGATGACGGCATAGAGGTCGCTCTGATTCTTTTCCGTATATGTAATGGTGTAATAACTATTGGTGAGCGTGGCCGACGTTTGGCCGTCTTCCAAAAATTTTCCGGTCATAGCGCAGAACACATTTCTTGCAGCAGCCAAATCGCCTACCGGAATCGTGCGAACGTACGCTTGCGCCTCGTTGAGCACATAGCCCACAGTGGGCTCTACCGTAAACGTTTTCCAATCGTTGGGCAAAGAATCAATTTCTGCACAATAACTCAACACAGTATAAACAGCCAAACCCTCTTCGGTGTATTTTCCGTAGGGGTCATACGCTTGAGCCCGCGCAGCCGCCTCTTGTGCGGCGCGCTCTTCATCGGAAATACCGTCGTCGGAACAAGAGCCGAGAACCATTGTGCCGCACAACAGCAGCGCGATTAAAAAAATGATTTTTTTCATTGTCGATTTATTTAAGAATATTAAATGCGTTGGCAAATTTACTAATAAATTTTATACAAACAAAAAAAATGGCACCAAACTGTTGTTCGTGCTAACAAGTTGAGTCAACAGGTGGTCCCAAGATTCCTCTTCCTCCATTGCATTACGCTTCAATTCTTCTTGCCGGCATCCCGCCGACACGCCACGTCTGCCTTTCTTGATTTCTTGCAGACTTTTTTGCTGTCTTTTGTCGCATTTTGTTGCATTTTGGGCGGCCACCCTCTACTTTTTCGATAAAAAAATATATTTTTATTCAAAAAAAAATAAAAATTCCACTTTTTTTTCTATCTTTGCCTCCGCAACCTACACATAGGCCCATAGATTTCGCCCCCGAAGGGGATGGCACAAAACGAGGGTCAACGCCAAGAACACACATTTAATTATCTTTTAATACAATTATGAAAAAAACTCTTTTTTTCTTTGTGGCATGCTTCGCAATGATGGCATCCACATTGGTCTCCTGCTCCGACAGCGATGACCTCGACGATAACAGTTACGTGAAAGTGTCGGACGCGATTTCCGCCAACGGCATCACGGTTGAACGCTTGGCCACCGTAGCCAGCCTGCCCGTCACCGCCAAGGGCCATTGGGTGGCAGTCGTACTGGAAGATGCAGCCGATTGGGTAAGAATCCTTGATGAAGATGCGATTTACACGGGCTCGCAGGAACTCTCCTTGGTCTTTGACCAAAACGACACCGGTGCCGGTCGCAAAGGCACCCTTGCCCTGCTCGACTCCGAAGGCAACGAATTGGATGTCCCCCTTCGCCAACTTGCCACCATCAACGGCGTAGAGCCTTCGAACGATGAAAATTCAACAGTCGTAGATTTCATGGAACAAGGCGTTGGATATGCTATCGATTACCAATATTTCCTCAACTTGTCCAGCCTGGCCGCCAAAGGCTCGTTCAACCCCCTGAAGTGCACCAAGCAGAACCCGCTGTTTAACAATGCAATGCTGGAACGGCAGAACAAAGTCGGTAAAGACGACGGTCACACGCTTTTCGTTGAACAACCCATAGCACAAACAAGCGCAGAAGGCAAAAACCTTGCCTCCTTGGTGCAATCGGACAAACATCTAAAGGCCAGCCTTTGCATCGAAATTGGTTTCGGATGTATCAATGCATCCGTGGAAGGAGAATATAATTCAAATGCAGAAGACACAAGCTCGACACTCAATTACACCGTCACCCGCGACCTTCCCATTCACGAATTCTATCTCCAGCCCATCAACATTCGCAATTTGATTGTCAACAATTCCTACGCCGCATGGAAAGACTCTATAGAATTGGCAGGTGAAGATGCTGTTGAAGAACTCGAGGATTGGTATGAAAAAATGAAAGAGAAGTATGCGGACAACAAGGAAAAATTATTGCGCATGATTAAATTAAAAGTTCAAAAAGTAGCCGGGCCTACCTATGGTAACATTTTGTCGGATGGATTTAAAGACCTGTATATGACATTTGAGGTTGCATGGGAAGAAGGCGATTCGGCTACTTGCAGAGCAGCACTTGAATCTATGGACAACTTCTTTGGTCCGTTCATCGCAGTGGGTGGCCAGTATGGCGGTGTTCTTAATATTGTACTTGCAGCAAAAGCAGCATCCCTCACCGGAACTACGGAGTTGGATGGTAAGGTCAAAGCAGATATCTGCGATGTCTTCAGCGCAAACGCAGAAGTTGAATACAAATCCACAGGTGCAGATTTCCTGAGAAATAGCGAATACGATATCAAAGTTGTTGGCGGCACTTACGACAAAGTGACCAAAGGGTGTGTGGCGTTCCTTGACAATTTCAAGACCAAAACAATCGAAAACGACGCCATCAAAGACCTGCAAGCAGTCATTGCAGAATGGGAACAATCCATCCAAGACAAGAAGAATGTGTCTATTGCCAGTTACACCTTCACCCCGATTTGGTCGTTCTTCACGGACAACCAAGCCGTATTCATCAAAAATTGGTTCCAAAGCCGTTACAAAGCAGACCAATTCTACGACCAATGGGTAAAACTGATGGGTAGTGAATCCGGTACGATTGACGAAGAAACCGTTAATAACCTGTTGAACTGGAAAGACAAATCCACCACGACAACTGAGTCCACAAAAACTACAACAAAACACTACGTAACACAATAAACAATCACACAACAAAACCGCACAAGCACGCACAGCCTCAGCGCTGTGTGTGCTCGCGTCGGTTTTTTCGCGCTTTAGCCAATTCAGGAAATTTTCAACAACACCTCTAAACAATCAAACAAGATGAAAAACAAACTCCTCTACCTGCTGCTCCTCCTCCCCGTCCTCTTCTGCGCCTGCTCCGATAGCGACGACGACGGCACAAAAGAGAAGGATGACACATTCTCAGATACCGAACTCGCGCAATACAGCAGCGTGGGCAAAATCCTCTATTGGTTGGCCGAGGTGGATGAAATGCCCGAAGACCTCTCGAGCGCCACGTACGAACCCACCATCGGCATCCCCCTCGATGCCGCCAATCCATTTGTGCGCACCGTGAAGTTGGACAGCCTGCAAGATGCGACGACCTACTTCGTAGATGCAGTGAGCACCTTAGAAAACCTGCTTGTGGAAACAGCCGATGGCTACTCACTCAGCCTCCTCAACTTGAAACTTGATACCTCCGGCAAGTTGCAAGACTTCGGCACCCTCGTCTTCCACAAGGAAACCGGTTCCACACGCATTGCCTACATTGATATCGACATCCCCTGCATCCCCAACCTCTCCCGTATCGACCTAGTATATAACACCGGCGACAACGATGGCTTCGAATCCCCATACAAAATGTACGACCTTGTTTATGTGGACGGCTGGAACTGGGAAACCGGAAACCACCGCGGTTATTTTATTTGTCTGAAAGAATCTACATGGCACGATGGTAATTCCAACGCCGGAATACTCGTCCGAGTGCGTGACGGCCAAGAAGGCAACTATCTGCCGAGCGAAGACTATGGCAACCGCGTTCCTTGGACCCGATGGAAGGAACGCGAAAAAGAAGAGAACGAGCAAAGTTCGAAAGGCAGGCACGAGATTGCAAATCTCTATTTAGCATTCAGGAAAGAAATTACAATTTCTGGATTGGTGTACAATTACCTAAACGGAGATAACCCAAACAAAAAGCCCTACGGGAATAAAGATGAAGGCCTGAAATACATCTTCCCCAACGGCTTCGACTTTCACAGCAAGAACGACGGCGGAGGTATTTATAACGGAGGCAACGATGCCGCCCTTGTCACCGACGGTTGGTATGGTGAACATGTTTGGTATCTCGCTCATTATTACCGCGTGTGTGAGTATTACGATGTGCCTAACGGATATAACATATATAGCGGAAGCGCAAATAGACAAGAGTTTTGGTGGATTTACGACAAAGAATGGAATAAATTTGCAAAAAAGAAACGGTTTTACACCGTTGACGGTATTCTATTTTGGAAAAACTCTTTATTTTCAGGTTGGAATGTATTCAAAGACTACAACCCTGTTTACAACAATGTTTATGATGAAAAAAATAAGCACACCTCTTAATTTATGAAACATAAACTATTCTACCTGCTGCTCCTCCCCTTCCTCTTCTGCGCCTGCTCCGACGACGACTTCTCCATCGACGATAATGGCTCTGACACAAGGGGTCCGTGGCGAGTGACGCTCGCAGAAGGAATGGACACCACCCTCACCTATCACGCACAATACGGTATCTTGAGCGTGCGCATAGACGGGCGTACCGAAGCCGATGGCGAAGTGTTAGTTTCCACCGAAAACGATTGGTTTGCCCTCGACCGCGAAACACTGCCGGACGACAACCTCGTCTGCTACAACTGTGAGGAGAACACCGACCGCCAACGCCAACTGACGCTGCGCTTCACGGCGGCCAACAATCCCTCGCACTATGGTATCATCACGCTCACGCAAATTTCGCCGAACGACGTTGACGACAACGAAGATTTAACCCCCTACGACTACGTGGGATATGGCTACAATGTCTATCAAGCCGCTTTCGACAAGCAAGCAATCTGCCAAAAAGAACCCATCCTTGAGACTACAGCCATCCGAGAATACTACTACGGACAAGACGTAGTGCAAAGGTCGCGATTGGCTGCCAGTTCCACCGACATTGTTTCGACCTATTCTCTGCACGAATACTCCACGACTCTCACCGAAAATGCCTCCAACAGCAAGCTTACCGGAGCCAAGCAGGATTGTTCAAGTATCCAAGCAGCTTTACAAGCCGGCAAGAAAATCGACGAACAAAATATCGGCCGCGGAAGTGTCTGCAAGATTGTGGGGGCACAAACCATCGACGAGGGATTTTTGAAACGCCAAATCGCAACCACGTCTGACCGCCCGTACTCTGAAAAGTTCGAAAAGGCCCTCAACCTAGTGCTTAACGAACATCGCAAAGGTAATATAGCCAGAAGGGATACTATTATCAGGTCTATGCTCTGCAGCTTTGGCACACATGTCATCATGCAAGCTTTCGTGGGAGGGCGTCTGGAATATTCCTTTACACTGGACAAGGAATTACCGGGAGGCGTCAACGAATTGATTGACGAAGAAATCAGATTTGCCTTTGGCACCTCAATGACCACCTCGACCGCCTCAGAACGCAAAGCCGTCACCTCCAACAAGAGCGCCGGCTTCAAAGTCATAGGGGGTAGCGATGCAGCACGCAAGGCGATGGAAGACAGCATCAAGAACCTCGACAGTTCGTCGCGCATAGCGCCCCAAACCATGACCGATTGGTTGGCCTCTATCGACTACAACGACAATAGTACGCTCGACATCGTCAAGTTCAAACTCGCTCCCATTTGGGATTTTGTGCCCCAAGAACTCAGAACTCCGTTTATGAACGAAGTTCTGGACATGGCAAATTCGTCCTCTTTCAAAATCGACGACAAATACACCGGCACCGACATCTACGAATTAGACCTCGGTTCGAACGTCACAAGTTTCAGCGACAACGATGCCAACGAATCACTTTGCCGCATCATCTACAACGGAGAAACACCTATCGCTGAAATATGCAGTGAATATGTTCCCAAAATACGAACCGACAAACGTGTGGTCGTTGTGTACCCCATCTTCAACCAAAAAATCAGAATGAACCAAGGCATTTTTCTTGGCGATGGAGTGCACAAGCCGGCCTATGTGGGATTTTCCGACAGCATCTCATACGTTGCATCGATTGATTCGCTCGCAAACACAACCGTTCTTAACAGAATCACCTACCTGCACGGCAACCTCTATTTGCACGACCCAACACTCAGGTACAGAGATAGCAAAGATGGCGAATTCAAAACATACGGCGACGTGTGTTCTCTGAGCGACGGAGGATACTGGTACTCCTATCCCATTGCGAAAATTGGCTCGGCTTTTTGGATAAGAAAAGACATTGGCCACGCAATGACGTTCGTAAAAAGTCCAAAAGACCCATCTGATACCTATTCAACGGACAAAATCCTACCCGAAAAGAAGGATCTCCAAGAAGGAGAAGACCAAGTTCTCTATGCCTTCCTACAAAACGACATGTGCTATATCCTTCAAATTACCAATGACTCTGTTTATGGTTATAAGCCAATTGAAGCAACCGGCCTAGAAGCCTATAATACGAAGTGGTATCTGCCCTCTCCCGAACAAGTCAAGAGCCTATATTCCTTCATCGGCTACAACAGTAAAGCACTCTTCCCCTCACAAGTGTCGGGATTCAATGCTAAATTCAACGGCTATTACGGTACGCGAGACATTCTGAACGGCAATGCGCAATTTAAGGATGACACTAACATATACAAAGTTCGCTACAAAGCCGACAACAATGGCAATACCACCATCAACGTGCTTGCAGCCAAGACTCCGGGGACTCGGGGGGCTAGCAGCCGCATTGACTGCCTGATGATTTTGCGCGACGACTACGATTTGTATCTATTCGACGACAATTCCACCCCTGGAGATGAAAGCACTTATTGGCAATCCAATTTCTATCCTGTTCGACTCGTTCGCGGAGCACACTTTATTTACCCCTCTCGCTCGTTCTGGACAGCTAGGAATATATATAAGCAGACCTATTAATACTAACCAATGAAAACGTTTCGCAGATTATACATCTTTCTTTGCATCGGCGTGCTATTGACCGGCTGTAGCGAAGACACTCTGCTAGAGGACGAAACCTCGCAAATATCCAAGCCCTCCGGTGTCTTCCAGTGGGCCAGGAGTGAAGACCAAAAGACCCAGTGGCGCTTCTTGATGACCAACGGCGTGGGCTACGGCTATGATGCCGTGAACGGTGGATATTGCAATTTTGACGACATCAAAGCACGCGTCATCGACCGCACACAATTCGACAAAGACTACCTCACCTCCACCGTCCAAGACATGATGAGCACCAAGCAAACAACCAGTTTCTCCCATAGAGACTATGTGGCAGAACTACGGTTCACGACGAAAGAGAGCATAAACATCTTCGGATTATATGGTAAAGAAAAACGCACAAATCACCACATCCTCGAGGACGGCGAGGGAAACTCGTTCTATTTAACGCTCGATGAATATTGCATCAAGTCGAAACAAAGCCTCAAAGTGCTCGATTTCGAATCAAACCTTACGCGTAGGCCCGAACTCCTCACGCAATCTTTCCGCGAGTCGGTGCAACACATCAAAGAAATGAACTACGCGCTTGCCACGGTCGATTCATTCATCAACGTTTATGGAACTCACGTCATTACGGAGGCATTTATAGGCGGCAAACTCTCGCTCACCCTCCAAAACAATGTCCTGCACTTCCACGACGAAAAACTAGACAGTGAACTGACAATATCTCAACTCATTGCCGCTTATAATGACCGAACAGAGAAAAGAGCCTCTGCTTATTCTAGTTATATGATTACCGAGAAGACTGCCATCTACCTGTCTGCTTTAGGCGGCGATCAAACCTACCTAAGCAGTTTCTTGGGTGAGGCAGACTCCGTCGGTGCACGCGAATACAACCTAGACGGAATTGAAAAGTGGCGTGAATCCATTAAATACGACCAACAAGACGAACTCACCAGCCAAATATTTCCGAATTCCACCGCTCAACTCATCGAAATGACGGTCACACCCATCTGGGAGTTTATAGAATACGTCAACGACACCGTTGCTGAGGTCGTGGAAGGAGCCATTAAGCAAGACGTGAGCTTCCAACTCCGCACCATCGACACGTCCGAATTATTCTGCACCTACTTCCCCGTCTCCTACAGTTCGCTCTCCTACCAATACCAACAAAATGGCACTTGGAAAACCGAGACCGTAGAAAACCCGGACAACGTGCTCATCGTTTGCAACGGACGCTATGTGGCACAAATCTCACGCGAAACAATCAATGGATACGAGATGTACGTGGCCTACCCCATCTACAGCGGTCGAATCAAACAGCCCTGCGGCCTTGGAGTGGCCGTTGATGGTAGCACAGCATGGAAAGTTTCGAGGATTAACGGTAAGTCGAAGCTCACCCCCCTAAGCGATGTGCCACAGACCTCCATGTTCTACATCAACGAAGGCGGCCTGTCGCTCACCGAATACAAAGAAGCCCCCTACGAAATAGCGACTCCCATTCCCTATATCGAAGTGGGACAAGGCGTGCGGCCCAATGGCAGCGTCTATGCCGAGCCTCTCCAACCCTACAAAAAAGAGGAAGACATGTTCATCGAATTCTCCGAGCCCTATAGTGGCACCATTGTAGGATACACAGACCTGCCGGCCGACAGTCTCCATGTGGCGCGCACCCTTTGGCAACGCAACGCAAACTACTACTACATCTACAATCCCACCGAACTCAGAGCCAACTAAAAAAACGATATAAAAATTCCAACAACCATGTCAAAATTCAAATTCTTTTGGCTGCTTATACTGCCGCTCTGCTTCTTCACTGCATGTAGCGACGATGATGACCCCGTAGAACCGGCCCCCACGACATTGTCATACGCCACCAAACAAGTGACCGTTGTGTTCATGCCCGATGCCCTCAACGATGCCGGCTTCAATTCCTATATTCTGCGTGCCGTAGCTGCCTTCTGCGACGGCGGCAAGTTGATTAACCACGAGTACGAAGACGATAACGACAGCGTTCAAATCGTCAACGCTCACCACAACACGGCCTACACTTTCTTCCGTCCTACAACAATGGACGAAATCTATGAATTCGTAGGCACCAAGTGGAAAGCAGACAATGTGAACCCCATCAGCGGACAACCCTACGAGCGCCGACTCCTCGTGCTCACCAGCCCCTACCAACTCCAAGAACTTCCCACCCTTTCCGAAGGCGAAGAGATTTTGCTTGTCGGCGCACAGAGTTCGGACAACCCCACCCTGAAATATCTGCAAATCGACAGCAAAGAAACTTTTCAAGAAACTGCCAAGTTTCTTTGGGGTATTGCCAAAACTAACTTCGAACAAGAGGAAAAGGCCTACACCACCGTCAAATACTACTGCCCGTTCGAAACACCCTATCTCACAGACGGCACTCTCGACGTGCTAACCGACTTGATAGGAGACCCCCTGCAGGTCAATCCGTACCCTAGCCAGGCAATGGTTTCCCTCTTCGGCCCCAACATGCCGTCGCTGTACTCATTTATCCACATCTACGGCGATACCGACAGCGAGACCGACACCATGCCCTTCGTAGTCACCGACCTGCGCCAATACGCCTCCCCCTATAGCTTCCCGTACTATTCCAAACTGACAACAAATACCGTCATGATTTCCTTCGACGTGGCAACCGGCGTCCCGGTCGAAGCCGCCGTCATCTATCGCCGATACGACAAGGCCCTCGTAGCATGGCTGGAAGATTGGGACAGCGGCAAAACGATGCCCCAAACCACACGCTTCAGCAACAAAGACAATATGGTGGAAGTCCTCAACAACTTCTAAGGTTAAGTGACAAGTAACAAAAAAACATACCAAAATAATGAAACGCATATATATAATGAGCCTGTTGCTGTGCGGCCTGTTGGGCTTCACGGCCTGCTCCGACGGCGAAGGAAGCAGTTCCGCCGAGATAAAGAACTACGAGGAAAGCGAAATCCAAGTAGATGTGATTCTTCCCAAAGACGTTTGGAACGACTATCAGAACGCCGTGACGTGGGCCCAAGAAAACATTGAAAAAGCCCAGCAAGGACTCGCCAAACGCGTCAAACTCAAACTGAATTGGGTCGACGAAGACAACACCGACCTGCAGGCCTACGGCAGAAAACTCAAATCGCGCGCCGGCTCCGACACGGTGCAAGTGATTATTGGACCCTACCATTCCTCAAACGACTCTCTCCTGCTACCCTATTGCGTGGACGAAAATTTGAAAATGCCCTTAATCGCCCCCTCTGCTTCGTCGGCCGAACTGCAGCGCATCTATGCCGGCTCCGAGAACGTCTGGTTCCTCACCGAGAGCGACATCACCCAATGCGAAATCATGCTCACCACGGCCAAAAACCTCCTCGCAAAACAAGTAGTGCTCTATTACTCCAACGACAATTATGGCCTCTCCTTCCGCGACTGGTTCGGCTATCAAGCCACCGAATTGTCCCTCGACATTGCCGGCATCAAAGAGTATAAATCCTCCTCCAACCTCGGAGACGAAATCGGACAAATAGCCACCGCCGCCCAAGACTCCATCGCCTTCCTCTTTGCCCTCTCCTCCGAAGATGCCTGCATCGACGTCTGCAAAAAAATCGAAGAGGCCCGATACAACGACAAAATACCTTATTCCGCCCACATCAACTTCCTCATGACCGATGTAGCCGCCTCGAGTAAGGTCATCAAAAGCGTAGACTGGATGTACGGCCTCATGCCATCGGCCGCTCCACGCACCGGCTTCAACGAACTCTACGATATGCACTACAACCGCACGCCCTACATTGGCGAAAGCCAATTCTACGACGCACTCACCATGATTGCGCTCGGCGGACTGGCACGTGCATACGGACTCACCCCCACCATCGACGGCAAAGCTCAAAATGCCGAACGCATCAACGAACAAATGCGCGCGCTGGTCACCAGTTCCAACACGCAAACCACATGGGACGCCGACGGACTCAACCAAGCCGCCTACCTCATCTCACGCGGCTACTACCCCGACATCACAGGCGCATCGAGCGACCTTGAATTCGACGTTAAAACCCACACCAAGGCGCTCTCCACCACCTACGCCTTCTACGTGTGCGAAAATGGCATCACCTATCCCCTGCGCTACCTCAGCACAGCCGGCACCTCCGGCTCCGAAAGCACCGAATCCATCTGGCAATGGGATAGCTTTAAAGACCAAATCTTCAACGAAGTAGGCATCGTCGAAAAAGAACTGCCCAGAACCGACCAACGCTGGGCCATCGTGGCCAGTTCATCCAACGAATGGAAAGACTACCGCCACCAAGCCGACGCCTTCGCCATGTACTCCATGCTCATCGACAACGGCTACGACCCCGACCACATCATCCTCATCGTTGAAGACAATCTGGCCTACGACAGCCGCAACCAAGAGTACGCCGGCAAAATCTTCATCGAAAACAACCTGCAGAGCGAAGTGAAACGCGGCGTCACCCCCGACTACAAATTCTCCTCGCTCCAACCCGACGACATTCGCGCTATCCTCAACGGCGAAAAGAGCGAACGCCTGCCCAAGGTCATCGAATCCGATGCCGACGACAACGTGCTCTTCTTCTGGAGCGGACACGGAGTCGAACAAGCAGGCATGGTTTGGAGTTCCTCTGTGGGCAACTACTACACCGGCGCCATGATGAAGGAAGCCGTACAACAAATGAGCGACAACAACCGCTTCCGCCGTATGATGCTCGCCATCGAAACCTGCTTCAGCGGACTCATCGGCCAAGCCATCGAAGGCATCCCCAACGTGATTGCCCTCACCGCCGCCAATGCCTACGAAACCTCCAAAGCCGACGTTTACTCCTCCCCCGACGGCCTCGACCTCGGCGTCTATCTGTCGAATGCCTTTGCACGCAAGTTCCGCAGCGACATCAACGAAAACCACAAAATCACCATTCACGACTTGTGGTACGACCTCGCCAAACTCACCAAAGGTAGCCACGTCACGCTCTACAACTATCGCAACTACGGTAGCACCACCAAAAACGACATGAGCGACTACTTCAAATAAAACGAACTTTTCTGACAACATACTCGTGGCACAGAGGCTTTCTGTGCCACGAGTTTTGTTTATTCAGACAAAATTCTTATTTTTGCTTATACAACATAGCTAATGACGGAAGATACCTTCCTTTGGGCAACCGTGTTCTGACGATAATGAAAGCGAATTTGCGTGAGACTATAGCCATTGGGATGCTCCGCCCCTCCGAAAT
>Ga0065711_1041806_pt1 | contig 15865 bp, 8 predicted proteins | sample Hoacrofraction12_FD_59098 | JGI IMG/M metagenome (GOLD analysis project Ga0065711, IMG submission 59098) | Hoatzin crop microbial communities from Cojedes, Venezuela - Epithelial fraction 12 v2 (version 2) | ecosystem: Host-associated > Birds > Digestive system > Esophagus > Crop | place...
GGGGGGGGGGGGGTGGACATTCCCCACTGGTCAGGGCAAACTCGTGAGTGCTTGGAGCTGACGTGGTCTTCCTAGGGAGTGGTTAGGATGTTAAGGTTGATGAGGTCTAAACATCTTGTGAAAGAATGATACCTGTGGGACAGAACTTCTTGTGGAAGTCAAGTGTACCATGCTACATGATTTTTTTCATTTTTATTTAGTTTCATTAGTCTATTTGGAAGAATTAAATGTGAAGGTCAATACAGTAAATACGGACTGCGACACGATCTCCTGGGACCTGCGTGGTCTGTTCCTGCCGTGATCTGTGGGGGGCAGTGCCCTTCTTTCTGTTTTGTCAGCTGATGAAGAGAGGTCCCTGAAGGGGTGCATAGCTTCGCAGAGTGATGCAGGCTTGCCTGCCAGCCTTCCCTGGCTGCTCCTGAGGCTTCCTTCCGACTTTCACTGGGAGATGTTGGGAAATCCAATGGGAAAACTGCCAATATTGGGCGAGGCTCTGATGGAGTGCTGATGCTGAAGCGGCTTTGTTTATATAAAACCTCATCTTTCTAAACTACCTTTCATCCGAGTATTTGCTAGTGATGTTTGTCTATACCTATGACTTGGATTTTGTGTCCTGTGAGACAGGTACCTGTCCTGTGCCTGGCAGAAACAAAGACTATGTGAATGTCACTGAGGTAGTTTCCCTTTATCTTGTCCCAATTGCTTTATTTACGAGTGTAGAGTGAGAAAAGAGTATTGTTCCAGAAAACAATCTAGAAAGGCATTAAAGAGCAGATCTGAAGCCTCTGCCCTTTAAAGGCGAAGCAAATGAGGTGTGGCTTTAGGCAATTTTGATCCTTAAAACAAAGTCTCTCATCTCTCGAGTTTATTTCACTCCCCCTCCCCTAATCGGGATGGCAAATGTTATAATCAAAATCAGGTCACAAGAGACCGATGCATGAAGGAGCAGCTGTTGCATGCGCTCATGCACAATATTTCTGTGCTAGAAAGGATTCATTTAGTCGGTGTAATATATATGGAAATGTGCAGCAGGAGCATTGCTGGAAAGAATCCGTTGTAGTCATACGGGCTTGACAAAGCTGATCTTTGATTTGTGGGTTTTACGTGCTTTTTCCCTTTTATGGTGTGTCAGATCAACATCTGCAATCTACCTTTCAGTTAGCGTTACTTGACTGGACTTAATCTGTCTGTATATGCCTCTTTTAGACATGTCTGAATGCAACACCTTCAGCACTGAAAGCAAGAACTAAATGAAGGCTACGGCAGGGAGTTGTAAAGAAAGAAAAAATCCTGCTGCAGAGGCATTCTGGATGAGCAGATAAAGGAGGCGGAATAAAGGGAATGAAGTTGGAGGACTGTTTCAGAGGTGTTATAATGTTCTTAAAAATCTGAGCTAAAAGGGATTTTTTTTTTTTCTCAAGTAGAATTTTCTGTGTTTTAATCTCAAAAAGCCTTTTGGGGAGTTCCTTAGTACCAAAAGCTTTTTTGCCCCCACCTTTTCTTTATTGTTATGTCCTTTGAAGTTCTCTTCAAAAGATGAAGCCAAACTTCCCATTTATTCTACAGACTGTAATGAATATCCAGCTTTGTTTAAGCAGTTAGCTTGGTGGGGTGATTGCTGTTGCTATTTAAAACAAAAAAAAAGTTCCAAAATCCTGAGCGGTTTAGACATGTTTTGAAAAAACACGAAGCCAACAGCTGTGCATTGGGCTAATCTGACAGTGTAGCAGCTGTCATAACAAAGGCAGAGCTGGTTCAAACACAGCTCCTTTGTCTAGTGATTGAAAATGATTTGAAGGAAAAGATTATTTACTGGTTCTGCTGCGTGGAGCTGTGGGGCTGGAGAAGTGACTGTTCACTTGTTTTTTCGTGTGTGATCCCCAACAGATGAATGGGCTCTTAACGGCTTCTTTTGAAACGTGTTTCGGTGCTCAGCTCTGCTGCTCGCTGCTGCCTTGGTTTGCAGTCCCTCTGTGTTTCGGGAACCACGCTACGTAGGTGCCCACCTGGGTGCTGCTGGGGTGATGGCAAGCCATTTCAGCATTCACGCAAACCACATCTGAAAGCAAAGAATGTCCCAGTGAATGCACAAGAGGATAGTTAAGCAATGTGACTTGTAAAGATGTCCTAAACTGGAGCTTTTTAAAGTATCAAATTATGCAACCTGGTATAGATATCTTGGGCTAATTCACTTGTATTTTAAGGCCCTTATTTCCCCTTTCTCCTCATTCAGACAGAAGTGCTGGAGTAACCTTTGAAACAAAAGCCTTTGAAGTCACAGCACCCTGTGCCCCTGGCTGTACTGAAGTAAGTAATGTGCTAATGCGTGAATATTTTATGTATCTTGTAGATAAATGAAAGAAATTGCAAGTTGATATAAACTCATCTTCTTTGTATTAGCTCATGACAAATGCAGTAATTACCTCCAATCAGTGAATTATAGCATCTTTCTGTGGTTTGCCTTTTACTTTCTTGAGTGCTCTTTTGTCAAGGAGTGAGTATTTGTTAAACTCATAGTTCTTCTACAGCTGCTTCACTGAAGAAGTACTTTGTTATGCCCTTGGAAAACATATTGACCTTTAATAACATAGTGAAAGTCATTGGTGTTTCGTCAGTCCATCTTGCTGCTTTCTCTTTTCTTTTTTAGTCTTCTTCCCTTGAAATGTGTGAATGTCGTGTGAAGCTTGTATTGCCTGATGAAGACTACATTCTTCTTAAGATAACAGCAGAGGAAAGTGTCTATCTGTACTTGATAAACGTTAATTTTGTTATGCCTTAATATCTAGCAATCTCTAAATCTAGAAGTGAACTTGAATTGGGCTTCCATCATGATTTGCTGTCTCCTACTTCTGACTTTCTAGCAATGACTATTAAAGGAAGCCAGGTCCATTTGTGGCCACAGAACAAGAAACTGGGCTTATTTGTACTCTGTCTGTTCGGACAATCTAGTAGCTTTCAATGTGTACTGGAGGTGTTCATAAGAATAATTGTGAAACTAGTGCCCTACAAATGAAAATTAGTGCTACTTCATGATGGGCCATGTCTCTTGTATATTAGCTTTCTAAATGTAAAAGAATTGGATAAAGGATTGCTGATTAAGAATAGAGTACATATCAGGTGACTAATTAGTGATAAATACAAACTGTCTTGAGGATTGCTTTGCTCCTTACTTATGGAATGTAAATTATTTCAGTCTTTTAGTTACATATGTTTAAATCATCTTTGCATTGTAAATGTATATGTAGACTTGTCACAGGTGGAAAAATCATAAGAAGTTTCTAATTTAAATCAGCATGAATAACGAGAACATTGTCTGCGTTGTATGGTGTTCAGGAGTCTGTGGTAACTCACAATGAGAGAGGCTTTAACTACATCCCCCCAGCCTGCATTAATGAGCCTGTCTTGGACTACTAACAGGTGGAAGAACAACAGCCGGAGGACGAAATGCCCACAGACCGGACGCAGGGACAAGAAGGATCAGCTGGCAGCGGTTTCCGCAGCAGTCTCAAGGCTGCTTGCAGGAAGAAGGTATTACAGCATTGTTAACTTACAATAGTCACCTTTCTGAGCATAAAACACTTCCGAGGCACAACCCTCAGGCTAGAGCCCCATCCAACTGGTACGATGAGTCATGGAATCTCATTTCGCTTACTCATACAGCAGTGCAGAAGCGTGTCCCTTGGTCTCTTAGTCTTAAGTTTGGAAATCTTCCATCTTATCTGAACTTATCTAACATGCACTTCACAGTATGGTGTAAGGATCCTGAGTCAACTCTGAGCAAATGAGTTTGCTCATACCGGAAGAATTCTGGCAGGGTAGCCAGATGTTCCCCTCAAGGCATTCCACTTCCTTCTCAACATAGCGTGTAACCTAGAAGATGGCTATCTTAAATATTCTCTTCAAAAGGGATTGCCATCTTCTTTAGACAAACTTTTTCATGTAGGATAAATTCCATTTAGCATTTAAAATTCAGCCATGGATCATCTTGGAACAGGAGATTCTGAGTGGGTCTCTTTGCCCAAGCACTTACATGTGTAGTGTTAAAGGTAAGTAATCTGTTGAAAAGAGCAATATTTAGGCTTCAGCCCTGGAGACAGGCCCCGTTGCATAATGTTAAAGATGGTGGCTAAATCTTTGCAGGGCATGGCTATCAGTGTCTTTGGCACAAGACTTCTCTCTCTTGGTGGCACCCAGCACAATGGGACTCCAGTCCTGAGTGAGGCCTTGGTCGTTAATGGAACAGAGAAGCTGATTATAGCACCATTTTCCTTGCATGTTGAGCTGCTGTGATTACACGATGTGTCCAGAGGCAAAATACTGTTTATTGTGCATTATTCACTGACTTGTGCAATAAATCAGTTTATAGTATTTCTTTTTGCAGCAGGATGGTGCACAGTTACGCGATACACTGAACACCAATTAATATTCCAGTGGCATCCATGCCAGACAGAGCAGACCGCAGGCAACCAGCCTTTATTTTAACCTAATCTCTTGGAGATTTTAAGTACTTCCCAAAGACTTTTTTTTTCTCTCTGCAGAAGAACAATCCACTTTAAATGAGATTATTTCAAGGCAGCTTCCATTCACTGCTTCGCTTCTCATCAAGAAATAACACGATGTTTCTTATGTCTGGGCGCCATCCCTATTAGACTCCTGCGATCACTGACATGCATTTACTCTTTCTCATTAGCTTTCTTCTGATAACACCAGGACCTCAAAAGATGAAGCATCCTCCCCCTTGAAATTAAGGTGGCCTTGCTCTAGTGATCTGCAGCTTGTTTGGTAGCTTTGCTTGCTCAAAATGAAAAGCTTATGCATTAAGCTCACTGAATCTCTCTCCCTACTACTTTTTTCAGCAGAGGAGTGGAACATCTAGTGACAGAGCGGACAAAGATGGCCAACGTCACGTTTGGTTTTCTGATTCTTTGCCTCCTGAAGAAATCAGGTACTGTGTACTGAACCTGTCTTTTCCCCTTGTCATCAACCACCTTTCCTTTGGCTTGTTTTTCCATTTTTGGAGAAGTTCCCTCATGGTTATCTGAGGATTAACATACTTGAAAGCACAGGGTTTGTGGGAATTTTTGTTTAGAAAAGAAACCTTTAGCAGAGAAATTTCTAGAACTAGATGCAAAAGACTTTCTGAAGTTGAAGAGTAGTTTAAGTGCAACATTTGAGTTTCGCCTGGGATTCCTGTGAGCCCACTGCCACGAGATGGTAACAAAGAAACTGCGTTGTGCTGCTGAATCTGCCCGGCTATTCAGCAACTTCTGCCGTTCCCTGTGTCTGAGCAAAAATGACGCTTGGGCAGTTGTGCCGATTTGTAACGGCACTTTTTGATGTTCAGAAAAACTGATTTCTTGTAAAGGCATTGTCTGGCTGCCGGGACACCACTTCATAAACCTGTTTCAAGAGGGCATTAGAGTGAGACTAACAATTGGGGGGGGCACTTCTTTTAATGGTTGAACTTCAGGTAGGTTGTAGGTGTGGGTGGCCTTTTTACAATTTACTGCTTAGATACGGAAAGCAGGGTAGTCTCTGCAGACTCCTTAGTCTCTTTCAGGTTTGAGCTCCTTTTTACAGCTTTGAAAATGCACTCCTATTCTTCAGAGTTTTGCGTGGACAGAAGAGGGAACCCTGGGAGACTGTCTCCTGCTGCTGTTAGAAAATCATGAAAGTGGTTTTGGTGGGTTTTTTTCTTGCATGGGAATACATGAATCAAAAGGGGTCCTGACCTGTAGATCTTACTTTAGCTAGAGGCCAACCAGAGCAGCATGCTTCTAGTGCTACTTTGCTATCAGTTCTGCAGCTGCAAATGGCAAGCAAGTCCCAGACCGCCATGCCTGTACCTCCTTGCATGCCCTGTCCCAGACACCTTTCCTGAGGTGCAAGAGGTCTCTAGTAGGAGAGTGGAGCAGCACTGGGTTATCCCTCTGTGCTAGTTGCACAGAGGTGATACTTAGGTTAATTTCAAGATTGTTGTTTTATAACCAGAAGACTTGCTTTGTGGTTGTGTGTGTTTGTTTTGTTTATTTTTTATTCTGCCCTAATTGCAAGATTCCTTTTTTGCTTAATGGCAGGTTTCCATGTCTAAAAGATAACAGATGTTGGCTCTGGAAGGTCAGTGATGAGAATTCAGGTTACCTGAAACAACTTTTTATCTTCCCTCACAGATCCATCAGGAAAAGACTAAAGGATAAGAGGAGGCAGTCACCAGCTCAGAGGAATATGAAGACAGCTGAAGTGGGAAAAGACACCTTGGTGTTGGAAATCGGGAAGAACCGAGCAGAAGAGATCAGTGGAATTTTGCTATTCATGGCTGTCCAGTTGATGATCTTTACCATCGTATTTACCTTCACTTGTGCAATTACTAAAGGCTAATACAAACAGTCTGCTCATAAACCTCTTCCTGGGAAGAAAATAAAAGCACTGTCCTGATGACGTCAGCAGTGTTTAGTGATGACTACAAAACTCCAGAATGCACTTTTTTTCTCCCTACTGCTTGTGTACAAGCTCTCCAGGCAGTGCATTAAAAGGTTAGTAGAAGGGTGAAAATGGCCTGTGACCTATCTTTGCTTGGTGCTCATTGTATACAGTAGTTCCTAATTCTTGAAAATGTGACTTGCTATACGGTTTCTCCTTTGCTGAAGCCAAGTTTGCACATTTTGTGCCCCAGCTAGAGAGTTTATATGCTCAAAATTGTTCAGAGTTCTGCATGGCTTGTTTTTTCCTAAGCTGCCTGTGGCTGGGATTACTGCATAACTGAGAATTTGTAGCTTCTCTAAGCTCTGGTTATATCTGAGAAATACCAAATATAAATGGAGGGAACAAATTACTTGGCAAGACAGGTAATGGCTCTAGCATAATACAAGCTGTGACTGATCAGGGGAGGAGTTAATATATCTTAACCACTTCTGAATAAAAAACATTCTTGCCTCTTCAAGTCTAAAAATAATACTGAAAAGGGGGGAATGGTGGAAGCGAGGATCTCCTGTTGTTGGCCTGCCACTCTTTGTCTGAAGAGGACCTATTTTGTGTGCAATGTTCTTGTAAATCATGACATGTCAATTTAAATGACTTATGGGTTAAGATCAGGCTGAAACCTCTTAGTATGTTCTCACAGGAGAAATGCAGAACCTCGAGCCTGGCACATAGTCTGAAGAGCAGCACTGCAGCACCCTAAAATTGCTGAAGGCATTTGATTTAAAAAGTGCTGATTTTTCTCCTGTTGTCTGTGCCTGCTTGGCCAAGAAAGCAAATTTTGTATCCTTAGACTTGACACTGGTTTAGGAGGGGAATCCTCCCTGTGTAAGTCAACATGGTAAGGTAGGGGTGCGAGATACTGAATGGTTTCTTTGGCTTCGAAGACATTTTGCTTCATCTTTAAGATGTGTGCACTTTGTAATCTTCACCTCAAATCTTGGCTGTGGCTTTAATGTGAGGCTAGAGGTTACCTCTTTTTCTAAGTAGGACAAGTGGTAATAAATGAAAAAAAGCAGTTTGATTTCTGTAACAGTGTAAGTAAGTGGAATTAAGGTAGCTGGCTTTCCACCAAGGTGTGGTGTTGGCGCTCTGGCTTCAGATGGTTGCTGCTTTGAAGCTCATTTTCCAGTTTAGCAAGCACGATGAAAGCTGGAATGTGCTATGTTTTTACTTAGTGTTGCATTCATAGGAAAATAATGTTTAGCTGCTTCAAATTGCTATGTACATACCATCGCTTCCCTGTTAAGTAACTGACAGACCCTGTCAGTTCTACTTCACACTTCAAGGCTTTGCTCTTGGCTGCTTAGGTGCCCCACTCTGTCCAGCCATCTTGTGCTTCCTCTGCAAAACCTTGTCCTGAATGACCCAGCTGCTGCGTGGTAGCTTTGAGCTGGGTACTCAGAGGAGGGCTGCAGTCACGCCGTTCCTCTGAACTAACTTCTGAGCCTGTTCTGACTTGGAAACGAAGCTGCCATTTATTCCTCTCATTTGAACGTGTATGAAATGAGGTGGCATTCCTCTTGCTTAGCATCAGCCATCTCTCCTGGAGTGCACTGTGAGGTACCTGGCATCTATTTTCCCTTTGTGTTTTTCTATCCCAAATTTACTGAATTATTCTAGTCCCTCCTTCCAGTTGAGGATGCCAAAGCATTGGCTCCAGGGACAAGGATTTTTTAAATCCTCCTGGCAATGGATAACAAAAACATTGATCGCCTGCTGTTCAACATGCTAGGGGAGTGTGCACTCGTGTTGAAGGACATGCGCTGTTCTGATACATTATATACAAAATAATCATTGCCGCCCAACACTGTTTTATTGGGTCTTTTCTTTGATACAAATGCTTAGAGGGCAAATGTTCCTAATGACTTATCCTAAAAAAAAAAAAAAGAATGGAGACTTAGACCATATTCCTGGGCACATTAGGTGCTGCAGCATAAGCCGTGCTTGGAAAAGAAACTCCAGCTCTGGCTCTTGGGTAGCACAGGAGGTAGACTTGCTGGGTTTGCTGAAAAGGTCAATTAGCCCCGGTTTCCTTCCAGCCTCAGATGGTGGTACCAACTCCCTGTTACTGCCTGACCTCTTCAAGAAGATTGTACTGAGCTGTAAGTCTCATTAATATTGGTTTTAGATTAAAAATGTGTTCCTCTCAGCTCAAAATGGGGAGACAAGCAGCTTCCTCCACCCCCAGAGACATTTGGTTTGTGCCAAGGCTCCTCCAGCTCAGTGGAAGTGAGTGAGGCAGTGTAGTGACCTTGCCAGAATGGAGCAGGAACCAATCCTCCTTCCCTGGGGACCTAGCTTAGCACATGCTGTGCTTGTTTGCTTTATTGAACTGATCAGCAAAACAAATAAACATCATGTTGGTATTGTCTGTGCTGGGAGAAGGCAAGTTGTGCCCACCTCGTGACCTGGCTCCCAGTTAGCTGCAATCCCAGCTACTGAAAATTATAGGTAAAGGGCGTACCTACTTTTGGGGGACTATCTTTAATATATATGATAACTAAATTTGTTTTCTTTGGCAGACAGACGTAGCTAAGATGCAAGGTAAGAAAATAAGGATTGCAGCTCTGCTCTGTTCTTGCCTGCTGTGTGCAGAGGGGGGTGTCGAGGACCGCACTGGGACTGCTAGGGATGAAGCCATGGGTCACCACGGGGTACAGCGAGACACTTCCAGATACAGCAACCTTACTCAGTGGGTGAAACCCTGCACAGGTAGCATACTTTTTCTTCTAGAAAACAGATCCATTAATTCGTTTGGAAATACAGATGTAGAAAGAACTCGTGCCCTCTTCTAACTGGGTGCTTCTTTTTCCTACAGCATATTGCGTTAGAGCAGCTCTTCCCGCTGGGTTTGGCTTTCTTTTCTGTTAGGAAGATGCATGGGAGAGGACAGCGCTGCCTCCCTGGAGGTTACAGACTTTGTCTGGTTTTAGTCAGCAAATGTGAGGTCTGGATCCACTTTATTTTGGCAGAGGCAATGAACAGTTATTAGCTGTTCTGCTCTAGAACTAGTGTGAAGGCAAGGCGTCATGTCAGGTGATCGGGTTGATTTTGGGTTTTGATGTAAAATTACTTTACACTTACAGCATACCGTGATTTAAGAGGTCCCAGTAAGGTCTGCAATCTGCACTGGTTTCCCAGCGCCTGGAAGCAAAAGATCACCAGTAGTGCTGGCCCTGCTTAGTGCCAGGGATCACAGATGTTTGCTGTTGAGTCTGAACTGAGATCAATTGATTTGACAAACAAATCTAGCTCGGCTCTGTGCAATCTCAGGTAGGTCTTCCATATCTGGGAATTTAGAGAATAAAAAGACATAGGGTGCCGGTTTCCTGGGCTGCCAAAGGCTTCGCCCCTCCTTGGGAAGCAACCTTGCATTGGGCTGCTGTAGGAAGGGACTCGCTGCCTCTCGCTGAAATGGCCACTCCTTGGAAACTCAGCCGTTGCAGTAGGTGTAACCATAAAAGGCTTGTGTTTAACAAAATGCTAATGCCCGAGAGCACGGATAGGCTTTCTTTGAAATCTGACAGGGTTACGAGTCCTTATGATGAATGCAAGGCATGCTAATGGCTCACGTGCTGGTAGGAGCTTCCAGCAGTTTTAGATTGCTAAACTTGGCCGAGGTTGCCCGTGTCCTCGTGGCATGGGGTGGGGGCTGCTGTGTCTTAGCCCAGCTCCAGTTGTTGGCATTTAGGATGAAATCTGCATGTGGCATCATCTACTGAGGAAAGATGATGATGCTTAAAACTGAGCTAGAAGATCTTACCCTAAAGGAGGGATTGAAGTTAGATGGGTTGGTCTGGAATTTCCTTTTTATCCAGGAGGTAGAAAACCCGCAGGTATTTCCATTCTTCCCTGTAAAAGAGAACTCCAGTAGGGTGGGATTTAAGGACCCCATTACTCATGGGGATTTGTGCCTTTCACATGTGGCATCTCTAGATCTAAAGGAGAACTGGACTTGGCACCAGAGAAAATACTTGTTCCAGTTGCTGTTCTGCAGTTTTTTCCTCCTCTTGCCTGAACTGTCTCACTTCACGGTCTGTGTGCCCAGCCCCTCTTGCCCGCTTGGCTAAATTCCCTTGCAAGCGTGGACAGGACAACTGACGACCTGGCGTCCCACTCCTGCCCACCTCCTCCAGCTTGGCAGCTACCCCCTGCCCGCGTCCCGGGCAGCTCGAGACCCTGCGGGCGGCTGGCAGGTGGCTGTTGGCAGCTCTCCCCCATGTCTCTAATTTTATGTGCTGCAGCCTTCTGCACTAGAGACCTGTCAGCAAGGATCTGTGCTTGGCAGAAATAGCGATGGGAGGGTAACGATAGCAAAATGGATGCTAAATGGGGAGCAGCAGAAGTGCTGTAGCAGTGAGGTCAGTTATAACCATCTTTCCTGTACCCCTTCTCTCTCGGAGACACCCCGGGGTGGTTAGATGGGTGAGACAATCTCCTCTCCCTTCTGCATCTACCTTGCTCCTGGGCATGGTTTTTCACCACCGCTGCAGCCATCTGAGCGGCTCGGGATCCCTCATCGCTTCCCTGGCCCTTCGCTCCGTGCAGCCGTGCTGGAGACCTCGCTGGTGCAGAAGCAATCTTCCAACCAGTCTGTAAGGAGATGGGGAACGCAGAAGGGAGCCACTGGTCAGAGGTGCCTGGCAAGCCGTCGGGGTCCAGCCAAGCTGGAAACGCTCTGCTGCGGATGGACGCACACAGGGGCTTTGGTGACTTGTCACGAAAGCCTCACGCGACAGAGGCAAGAACAGAACTGCTTAATCCTGGGAGAACTGGGCAAAAGTACATAGCTGCAGATTAATATGTTTGCCCATGAACTGAACTTTGGGGATCAGCAAAACAAAGAGGAGAGAAATTCAGAGAAATAAGTGTTTCATCATGGCAACCTTCGAAACAAAGCGTCTTGACTTCTGAAAGCATTTCATTTTCAAACCAGACTCTCTTTTTTTTTTAAAGCACAAAATGATTCAACATTCAACTCCCAAAGGAAAGAAAAACAATATTCTCTGCTGTTTAAATGAAAAATTTTGGGGCAGATTAGGAGTTAATTCACCAAAATCTATTACTTTTTTTTAAATAGAAAATCAGAATTATACACTGAGCTTTTTTTACCCACATCCCCCTTTCAAATCCATTCTTTACACAATCTGCTCTTGTCTCTTATCGCTGCCTGGTCCATGAATGATTAACCTCTGCTTCCTTTGAAGACAGAGAACAAACCGCCGCCGCTCGCAGTCCCTTTTCTTACTCAGGCATTCAGCTCTCGGAGCTAGACGTGGTCTGTGGAAAGCCCCAGGCACTTTGTACCCTGCGCTGGAATACACGGGCTCTGGCTGGACCGGTCAGGCAGGCAGATGAGATTTTTTCGTTACTGGAGACCCTCTCTTTGTGAAAGCAGAAGAGCTGCAGTGTCAGATACCAGCAGACTGCTGCTTTATTTCAGTATTCTGTTAACCGTGCGTGGAGATCGGCCCTTCCCAGCCCTGCCGTGTCTTGTATAAACCCTCTTCCTGGGAACAAACAGCTTTTTTCCAGTTGTATGTAAACATAGACTTATGCTTTGTTTTCATAAAAAGTATACAGAGCCAGATGCATCCGTAGCCTAACTAGTTGGACAGCTTAAAGCTCTTTCATGCTGCTGATTAAATTCTGCTAACTGTAGCTAATTTGAATGTTGCTGTGCCTGTGTGTTGGGTTTTTCTTTCTTTTTTTTCCCAGCAACTGTCTCTTCAAAGTGCTGTCTGCCCTGAAATGATGTCTCCCTGGGTTTGTCAAGTGGGCAGACACAGCTGGTGGACTTCTCCCCATGGGTTAAATATTCTGATTGAGAGATGCTGAAGCTCTTGGCTCCTGTCTCCGTGCATTAAGGTGACTATCTGCACTGTAACCAGCTCGGGGCCCTGAAGGAGGGAGAATTAATTAATTAACTAGTTAATTAACTGTCAGGTTGCCAAAGCTCTGGAAGAAATGACAGGGCAGGGCTGAATGCTGTCTCTAGTCCCCCTGCATTGCTCTCCGCTGCTTGTGCCAAAGCGTGGTCTGCCCTGGTCGGTGGTGCTGGGGGTTGTGTGCTCCAGCCACGGCTGGCAGCAGGATGGGCACCAGCAGGTCTTGGCCCTCTTGCAGTTTTTTCTCCTTGATATAAAAGATCCTGATCTCTTCTAAAAGAAAAGCCTTATACTGAGCTTCTGGGGGTGCTTTTTGCTGCTTTTCCCTATTTTCTTATCTCCTGGCCTGCTAGCTGCTGTTCAACACGCCTTTTGCGAACGCTTGGAAGCGGTCTGGTCAAGAGGTCTGGTTGGATTGTGTTGGCTCAACCAGAAGCAATGCAGGTGAGAGATGAAAACAGAACATTTGGCTTATTTGTGTAACTTGCAGGAATCCCTGCAACTCTCCTGCTGTTCCCATGGAAACAGATGTTGAATTGCAGGAAACTGCTACAGGTTTTCAGGACCTTTTTTTTTAACAGTGACACCTCCTTTATCATTTCCAAGCAGCCTGGAGAATTCTTTCCCTTGCCGAGGCACAAATCTGGAGTGTCCTTGGGCCTTCCTTGTCTTACAAGTTCCTCGAGGTATCCCAGGAGGTCTCCTTAGTGGCAAGCAAGATGCTTCCAGGAGAAGATGCCATCGGGAGGAAGGTAAACTCCGCTTTCCTCATGGCGTAGGCTGCCTGGCGAGGGTGGGTTTGTTTCCCCAGCCAGCGATGGGAAGCAGAGCATGTCCCCCTCTCCTCCTTCCCAGTATGAGCCCTGCACCGTGGGAAGGGCTCGCTGGCCACCAGCATGTAATGCTGTGCAATTCTCACTGTTCAAAAAGCAGCAGCGGAGCGAGGCCAGCGCCCGCCTTTGTGTGAGGACTGGGGGCTCTGCATAAGCCCGTCCTTCCGAGGCTGACGGGTATTTTCCAGCCTGTCAGGTCGGACTCATCCCCCAGGCAGGCAGGGACTGAACACCTGGAGCTTTGTGGCCAAGCTGCCATACCTGTCTCTGTGCTTTTAACCAGTTTAAACTCTCCCTCTTCCCCTCCCGTCAGCCCTCATTTCTCTGGTCTTTTGCAGGTGTTGACATGGTGCAGGCTGTTCTTCGTGGGAACGTAAGGCTGCTTCCATCTAAGAAATTACACTGGCCAGTGAAACATCATAAAGGGTACTTTTTTGTTTTTAATTGTGTGAATTAAATGCTTATGAAGATAAAAGAATGTGTTTTACTAGCAATTATTAGCATTGGCTATGTAGGACGATGAGGACAAGGATTATCAAGGCTTCTTGGCAGAGGTCTGCCAGGGCCCTGCTCTGGCAGCACCATCTCTGCTCCCTGGTTTATCGCCATCCCTCACGTTTCTGCTACCAGCCAGAGGCCCCGGCTGACCCAGGATCCCCACTCACCGAGGGCTGTACACACAGCATCGGGGGGCCCAACAGCAGCCACGAACCCACTGTGAAGGGGGCAGACAAAAACCAGGAAGGAAAACAAAAAGGAGATGAAGGGCGTGAGATCAAACAGCAATGTAAACCACCAACCAAAAAAAAAAAGAAAAACCCCACAAAAAAATCTAAACTAACTCTCTGAAATCCTACCTGGGCCCAAACCCAGTGTCCTGCTTGGGCAAAGCAGGAGCTCCTGAAGGGTTTGAAACACTGACCTGCTGTTGTGTTTCAGTGGGTTCTGTAAACCAGTTTATCACCAGTTTTAAAATGGAAATTGCTCTGTAATATGGTTGCAAGGGTCACCCATCGCTGTGCAGCTTTGAGCCCATCACAGGAGCCCCATGGTTTAATGTGGGGATGGAGATGAGCTGCTGACCCTGTGGCTTGAGCAGCAGCTGAGCTCCCCAGCCTGCCCTGGGCTGTGTCCTGCAGCCTCCCCTTTCCTTCCCTGAGCCCCCTACCCCCATGAAGCTGAGCTTTCTGCAGTCAGCTCTTCATGGGTTCAAGAAGACCTCTAGTGATGTTTCTTTTTACCTCCTGGGTTGTAAGCAGGGAGCTTGCAAGCTTGCTGGAAACCTTTGTTCAGAGCTGCCTGGACTCATCTGTAAACAGTCTGGTAAATAGTAATAACTTATAAATACTAAGTATACAATAACGCCAGACTGCTAATAGCCCCCCAGTTAAAATCCAGTTTGATAGGGTCTTCTAAAATTTCTTAAGAGGTGAATGCCTTTGTAATGAACATCTTAATGTTAGATTGGCCCTGCGCTTGAGGTTTTTATTTAAATGCAAATTGAATCCTCCCACTGGAAAGCTAACAGGAGATTAAAATAGCTGGTAGGGGATGAGAATTTGCTTTATGTAGAGTCATTTCACTCAAGTTGTTGTTGATTTCCTCATTTTTCTTATTTTATGGCTAGAGCTGCCTGAGAATAGTTTCCTCTCTCAACCAGCATGAGCTATGGGCAAGAATAAACCTTTTCTGGGTTGTTACGGCCCTGAAATTGGGTCAACACTGAGGGGCTTTTGCAGGCCAGGGCTGGACTTCAAACCTCCTGCAGCCGCCTCCAGAGACAGTCACTGGGCCAGGCTCTGGGGAAGCAGCCAGGGGAGAACCAGCCCCCCTGAGACGAAAACCCGCGACTCCTCCAGCTCTGGAAGCTATGGGTTCAAAGGCTGTTGAGTGCTCGAGCACCTGGTGCTCAGGTACCAGCAGTGACCCAAGTCACACGTGCTCACAGCTCTGCATCGGTGGGGAAAGCTGTATGAGCACAGCGCTGGAAGGAGCAGAGATCCCTAGGGGGGGTCGGGGACTTCCAGAGCTCAGGGGGTTCCTGAAGGATTAGAAACATCTGTGGGGCTGAGCTGCAAATGCATCTCTGGGGAGGAGCTTTGAAGCTTGATGGAAGATGTGTTGAAAGGATATTTCTCTTTTGGCTTTTGCTTAGAAATGATTTTTCTGCAAAGTTATTCTGCAACACTTCTAGAAGAAGAGTAGAGATGCAGGTCAGGGAAGTGAAAGCCTGGATGACTAGCAGCCTGGGAAAAGGGGGCCCGAAGCAGTCTGGGAGCAAAGCACGCTCTTCATGGGATGCCTGGAGCCAGGGCTGCAGGGAGCAGAAGCTCTGGGCTCACTGCTGCCCGAACTGCCCCTTGTTTCCCTGTGGTGGGTGTCCATGGGGTGCATGGCCATCACATGTGCACACGGGTGCTGGGCTTGTCTCTCCCTGAGCCACAGCCAGTCACAGAATCCCAGAATGTTAGGGGCTGGAAGGGACCTCTGTGGGTCACCCAGCCCAACCCCCTGCCCAAGCAGGGTCACCCAGAGCAGGCTGCACAGCACCAAATCCAGGCGGGGCTGGAATATCTCCAGAGAAGGAGACTCCACAGCCCCTCTGGGCAGCCTGTGCCAGGGCTCCGTCACCCTCAGAGGGAAGAAGTTCTTCCTCATCTTCAG
>Ga0065711_1041807_pt1 | contig 15865 bp, 11 predicted proteins | sample Hoacrofraction12_FD_59098 | JGI IMG/M metagenome (GOLD analysis project Ga0065711, IMG submission 59098) | Hoatzin crop microbial communities from Cojedes, Venezuela - Epithelial fraction 12 v2 (version 2) | ecosystem: Host-associated > Birds > Digestive system > Esophagus > Crop | place...
TTTTTTTTTTTTTTTTTTTTTTAATAACTGACAAAACACTTATATTTCTAAGAAGAATTTTATAACACCCTTATTACTCAGACACCTCACCCTTTTGTGCGTGGGCATTTCATCGCACACTCAACACAAACCCCAAATACTTCCCAAGCAGAGCAGAACTCCCCAGAGAAGCTGCTCCCACCCCATCAGTCCTGAACCGGGCCCAGTAAGCTGAGATCAATTCTCATCCTCTTGTTACTGAGTTCAGTCAGCCCTTCAGTGTTGCTCAGTATCATTTTGAGAAAAGTATTTCTTAAAGCAAGCAAAAGCAACCAAAAGAATTAATGAGCTACACTACAACAAAAAGTATAGTCTACTGGTGTCTATCTAGCACTTCTCAACATAAGGCAAGATAAAAAACCATCTCACTTCATTTACTAGTTTCTTTTCATAGTTTTCACGAACATTTTAAAGGACTGTTAATTTGTCTCCAAGCCAGATAAAAAACCTGCCATTGCTAACACAAGATAAAAGGTCTAACTGTAGTGGTTGCCATTAGAAAGCCTTTATTATGGCTTTGTTAGTATAGCTACTGCTACTACCACATAATGAGACAAAGTGTGTCACTAGATATGCACACCTTACTCGAGAATCAAAACTCCCTGAATAAATAATCTTCTTGTAACAAGTGACAGACCAGATTTGGGTCTCACGCTCACAATGAACAGGGTTTTATGAGTGCAACACGTGGGAAGCCTTGATAAAAGTGAATACTTCTGTAAGAGATGATTTTCTGGATCTTGTCAGGAAAGTTGTCTTCTGTTCAAGCCTATCCTCAGAGAAGTACAGAACTTCAAAAGCATAGTAAAACTTTAAATTTTTTTTTAACAGAACTCTAGTCTGTAACTCCAAATGTCCTGACCCCTTCTGTTTATCTAGAGATAACTACGATATTAAAACCAAACAGACCAGACATAAGAGCTAGAAGTAGCATTTTAATGAAAAAAGATAAGAATTCCAGAAAACACACACAACAAAGGTTAGATGTAGAATGTGTTAAAAAAATAATACATATAAAGTACATATATTAAAAACCATCCTTGCTTTCTCCAGTGAAATTTTCTGCTCTGTAGAAGTGTCCACTCCACTGCATGATTTTTTTTATATACCATGAATACTGAAGAATCAATTACTGACCAAGAAAGTGTGTATATTTATATACATAAATACACATTTTAAAATACATAAAACAAAAAAGCTGCTAAGTACTTTTACACTTCGTATAATTTCCTTAATTTGTATTATATCGTGTACGTTACCAGAGTCTCACTGGATTGTGCACATCAGTTTAGATATGAATAATCTTGGCCTTTTCTGGACTTGCACACATTTGTAACAAGGTGGTTCCTCAGGGAACCAGCTGAGGGAGACTAAGATCATTGTTCCGTTTTCCACTAAAACCCTACCTCAGTCAGCCTATAAAAATTAGATTCCATACTCATCGAGAACTTCTAAATGTGTGATCCTTCCCTCATGCTACACTTTCTGCTGTCTGCATCCCAAATATAGAAACAAACACTTGTACTCCCCTATTTACATTACTGTAGCTGCAAGAAAAGGAACTTCAAATCTGTGTGCAGCCCATGAGTTACTACTGTTCTACAAGTCCACAGCTGAGCACAGGAAAAGGAGGACGCATTTTATTAGAAAAGAGATTCTGTTTGTTTCTTTGGACAGCAAAACCTTAAAGCAGCCAGGGGTTTAAAGTGCTGGAATTGGTCCCAATGAAGACAAATTAGAAAGCTGCAAGCAGAGAAGATAGTCTATAAGGCATCTTAAATTGCATTCAATGCATTGCATGGCTTTGCGCAACGTAAGTCTTACTGCTGTGGACATGAGGTACCTGTTAATTTTGTTTGAATACATAGGATTGCAAAGAAACCTTTTTAAAAAAAAACAAACTAGCAATGACAAAATATAAAACAAATGCATCTGCCCACAATGTTTTATGTACGATACTTTCCTCTATTCCTGCTCATCTTTCCACTGTACAGATATAATTGCATGGATAAAGTTTCATAATGACAGCTTAATTCAACCCCTAAAGCCACACAAGTTACAAACCCATCTCTATACTCATATTCTAGAGGATAAAGCAACACAATTTTTAAATGTAAGGCAGGACAAGCCAGAAAAAGCAGGCCACCTCAGGCTATAACATATGAATCCAGATGAAAACCAGCACTAAGTTAATACCACATGTAAAAAACAAAGTTACTAACAAGGCAGCAATACATTCAGAAACACAGTCCACTTGATTAGCTTGATACTACTACGCCAAGCTATTCCATCAAGCAAAATGTTTAGTTTTGTTTGGTGGTTTGTTTTTAAAATCTGAAGCATGCCAAACTTTCTAAATAAAGCTAGTACAATCAGATGTAGGAAACCAGCAGCTGATTTCATCACTTTGAGAGCACTACGCTTCCTCTCCTCTCCACCTATCTCCAGTGAAGGCAGCTTTGGAAGCTGTTTCCTGTTCATCCGTCCAACAGGTACAGATCAGACAGTGGAAACTGGTTCCATTACATTAAATTACTGATATATTTCACCCTGATTTTCCACTAGGATGAGTCTTTTGCAAGCAAAGACAAGCTTGATCTGTGTTCCACGTTAACTACACATGAACCCATTCTCAAGTGGAAGCCCCATTGCGTCACTTAACTTCCAAGCTTGTAAGATCTCCTCTGAGCTTAACACACCTCCTTCGCTTTTAATATAGGGCAGATTTTCATCTGGTGATGTTGAAACATGGACAGGGTTAGCTTGTCTTTGTCTTCAAAAAGCTGGGTAAATCATTATTAGCTGAGCTTTGTCTCAAAGCCCATCCAAAATTTGGTGGCCTTGTTACCAAATGGATGATTCAAAGCAATAAGCACAAACCCATTCTCAAAGAGTTCAAGAGAAATCAGCAACGTGCTTGATAATTGGCCCCAAAACAGACTGCAAGTAGCAGTGATTCTGATCAATGCCAGCCTACACTGGATCTAGTGCAGCGAGTTAAGACAGAATGAAATGAGTTTAAATTGTACTCATTTAAAACTAGATATTTTAGATGAAAATCAGAATGGAGAATTCATACCAAGCCTTTATTGCCACGGCTACTGCTCGAAATATTTAATGCTATTTTATTGTAAGAGTGAAGTACATGACAACTGTATGCATATTATTTGTTAGCTTTATTGTACTGATGACAGTAGGAAATACTCTTATTTGTTCAGTCATTGAATTAATTGCTATTGCCTTTTTTTGACCCTTAAAAAAAGACACTCATTTTGTTTGCTCTATTAACTCTCAAAGTGTCAGATTCAGTAAAAACTCAACTTTCCACTCTGCACATATCACCTCCAAACCCCTGGTTTTAGGCCTTTAAAGATCAAAAAGACTGATAAGGCTTTCAAAGAATCTCTCCCAGTTTATTTACTTTTTTTTAACATTCTCTTGTTAGATATGGTTTTAACTAGAATGAAAAATACTGCAAACTATTGTCCTATACCCAAAGCATCCAGAGCACACACATTCACCTGTACTTGGTCATCATGTCTGCTGCACACAAAGAAACAGCAACTTATGAATGAGAACAGACACTTCATTTTGTCTTTAGGAATTCACCTCTGAAGTATGTTTATTCACTGACATACCAGACATGAAGAAATGACCTGGTATTTTACCTAAAATTAGCTAACAGTTTATTACACTCAGTCACCCATACAAATATCCATATATTCATATATCCATAGAATATGATATATTTCTCTTCTTTTCCCCATCCCAGCAAAAAATAAGTAACCAAACAAAAAACACTGAAGAAAAACATATCTATTCCTATTCTGCTTGTTACCCAAGTCATTTGGGGAAAAAAGTCTCAACAGTGCCTGAAAAAAAGAGATACCACTATTTTAATGATCTTCATCTAGAGGAAAATAAAATAATGCATCGATCGAGACATCAGTGGGCTAAAACTCCACAGCAATACCTTGCTTCTGTAACACCCACTTCCTCAGACTGTTACTTTTGCACCTTTAACAGGATGATAAATGCTTTTCAAGCAGTAGCCAGGACTTCAAGAAGCCTGGATCCTTTAAAACTCACCAAAATAAATAAGAACCCAGACCTACCTACCTTAGATATTTCTGGCTCCACTTGTTGTCTCTTGGGTGTCTCTTTTGACTCAGGCCCTTTTGGAGTACTAGTGTTCTTAACAGAGGGCGATTCAACTCCCTCACCTTCAAGTTGCAGATTAATACCTTCTGTGGAGACAGGGTGATCAATACCATTTGGATTCAGATTGCAATGGATAGCTGGGAAAAAAATATGAGACAGAGAAAACACTGCTTAGGAAAGAAGAACCCAATGTTACAAACTCACCACGAAGTACTAAGAAGTGCCACGTGGTAACCAGAGCTATGCCAGATCATGGCAAAAGAACTGTCGGTGCCTTGACATGAATTCCCGGTGAGATACTTGAGAAAGAAAATCAGAGGCAATGCAGCACCGCATAAGGCTGTTTAGTGCAGGCTACTGTGTTGAATTGTGCTCTGCCAGATTCACTACAGCGTCCAGGACCTTTACCTTACAGCTTTTACTAGGGTACGACAATATATCCCATATATTCATTGTTCAGCCATACCTTTTTTCTTTTCTAGGCAAGCAATTAAAGTTTTTCTATTACATTTTCAATTACTACAACATTCTAGGTCCTAAACAATGTGGGGTAAGTAAGCTGTGCTCAGCAAGCCAGCAAGTCGGTCTCTGCAGAGAGTAATGACTTACCCAGCTGATTATCTCTCTCCTTCAGCACTTTGTACCACTGCAAATTACCACCTACACCATCCTAACAAGCAAGAGGGATGTAGTCTCTAGGAGCCTATAATGAGGTGTGGACTAATGACAGCAGAATAAGGAAACACAACTAGAGGCAAAAAAAAAAACAAATGCAAACCATACCATAGAAATGCACGTTTAGAACTATGGCAGTAGTTTAATCGTTTTCTCTCCAAAATTTCTCAGTTCCAGCATTCACACAGAGAGCAGCCTCAACAACCCTCTTGGCACACGTAGGGATTTTAAAATGCATGGATCCCGAGGCAACTTCCCCTTCATGCAAGTATCCGATTTTTGCACTAATGTTCCCGGGTAACTGCGCTACTTTTAGCGCTACTCATAATTAATGGTCCCAACTTCCCCTGGACGCAAAAGAACTTTGTCCAGATACCGTGGTGCAACGTTTGACAGACCTGAATAGAAACCCAAAACACAATGTAAAGCCAAAATAAAAACTGCCCTTTTACTCCTGCTTGGCTTAGAAGCAAAGGGTGGGGAGCAGGGGAAGGAATGAGAACTGCCAGTTTCCACCAGCTACAGATCAGCCCTTGAAAGTCTCTCACGGGAAATGGGCTTAAGCAGCTCGAGCAGGCAAAGGGTCCTTCAGCTACAGCACCTTTTGAAAATCCATTCACCTGAAATGCCAGAGTCTTCACTGAAAACTTTGAGCCTAAATTACAGCAATTCCTTGGCGCAAAATTAAAGCAAAGGCCAAAAAGTTGTCCTTTTCTCCTTGGTATTTTTAAAAACATCCAAATATTTGTAAGAGATAAGTGATCTGTCCAAGTACTACAATACCTACATCTGCAAGCTAGGGATGGAAACACCTCAAGTCAAAGGAAGATGATGAAGGGTAATTCATTAACAACACCGACTGATGGAAAGCAGTAAAGAATTACAACAGGTTTTATTACAAATTGAAGCCACTTTCTGTAGAAAAGTAGAAAAATCTGCCCACAGAAAACCAGTAAACAAAACTGAAAATGGGAAGTGAACTAAATTTCAGTTTCATTGTGAGCAGATGTCGGGGAACTCAAAGGCCTGATCAGGGTTAGTCCTGGACTACTTCTACCACTACGGGAAAGAGGCAGAGATCCCTCTCCAAATAGTCAATTCTTCAGCAGACGGCACGAAAGGGAGAGAAGGAGGAATCACTAGACTACATCATGGCCAGAGCTGAACCCTGCAGAGCCCTGCTTCTGGGGAAGGAAGCAGAAGAGGTGAACCATGCAGAGATTCTGGAGGTGAGGCAGGGTTTCTACTGGCTACTCCAGAGACCTTCACAGGAGAAGGATTTCCAGTTAAAATGTCTCCTTTCTATTCTCCATTTGCTAAGGCCTTGCATGGAGTGTTCTGATTTTGCTTTAAAAGCACTGAAAACCCTCCGAGATTTTTGGGAACTCCTGGATTTCCCCTTCAGGCACAAATTTCTCAAAACCAAGAGCATTTCTTCTTTTAAAATGGGAAAAAAGCACATAAGGGGTCTGCAGCAGTCTGCCTGGCTGTTGTTCTTACCTGCCGTCTTCCCATCTCATTTCAGTACGACAGGCATCTGCAACTCCTTCCTGATACCCAGAGAGCTGCTACAGAGCCTCATTTCCCAAACCAACTCCAAGGACCTCTCTCCTAAGACGAGCTGCAGCTCTTCTGCTTGCAAGTCTCTTTCTTTCCTTGTTCAGACCAATTCTGTAGGTTGGCTGGAGGCAATGCAAAACCAAATCCCATCGTTCTGGCATGGCCTCTCACGGGTGAGGAGGGCAAAACAGATGACTGTCTTCAGGTCATTCCTTTCCTCCTACTCATTTTCCCAGCCACACCACTGAGTCAATCCAAAACATAAATAACCTTATATAATATAAACTCATTATATATATATATATATATAAAAATTATAACCTTAATAATGTTAGTAGAGGCATTTCCTAACTTTTAAGTCCTTTATTTCTTGGTAAACTCCATACATACCCCTTCCTGGATTTTGCTTTTGTTATGGTTACAAGACTGCGATGGAACTGAACTTGAACACAGCTGCTGCTCAATTTTTCTGTTGCAGGACCTCTTTCTGTGTCAGAGAAAATGCAAAATCCTTTTTTACTTTTGCAGTGCAGCTAACAGGCTTTACCTTCTCTGACTGTATTGCTGTTAATGGGGAAGTCTCCAGAATCTGGCAAGCTGTTATGATAAAGGGAGTCTTTGGGGCTTTTAAGCTCCCATGGGAGGTTTCAGAGATACTACTGTGTGGTTTATATTTACATCAGTGTGTCTTATGACACCAAAAAACTCTCTCTCTCTCCTAGATCATATCCACCTATAATTATCTATCATCTCCTCTAGATCATATTTACCTACCTGAATAATGACTACTTTGCTTATCCTCCAGACCACAGAAAAGATGGATGTCATCCACCAAGACAGACTTTTTGCAGCCCAGTGAGGATGGACACTGCTCTGTTAGTAGCCAAACTAATCCCTCCTTCACAAAAAATGGGAGATATCCTAGCCACCCTGTAGAAGTACTCCCACCACTCCGTGCTTCAGCAAGAGCTGGAAATTAACAATGAAAGACACTTGGTATGGAATGCGGTCCGTAAAAATACCTCCAGCTGTCCCCTGCAAGGATCTTACCTAGCTGAATAGGAAGACTTCTGCATACACCTTTGAAATGCTAACACACCTCAGCAGCATCCAGAACCAGGCAGGTTTTGGCTTGTCAGACCCTTTCCAGTGCTCACTAGAGAGAAATCCCCAAGCACAGTGGGACTTCGCACTGCCTGGAAGGACACTGCCAGCAGCAAGCTTCCTGCGGATTGCAGCCTCCTCCCTTCCCAGTGCTCCCGAACAACACAGGTCAGCGAGGAGGGTGGCAGGGGGCGGACAAGGAAAGCTTTCTGGGTTACTGCACTGATTTACCAAGCATTTCAGGGAGCAAATGATCCAGGTTTCCAGTAACATGGTAGCATAAGCATCACCTGGATGGCTTAAAAAAAAAGTAACATGGCAAGATAATGCTTGACTCTTAGCCCATCCTTCTTTCAAGAGTAATGAACATTAGTGCTGTTTCAGCAATGCGTTATAGTGTGCTCCTTCAGGATACAAAAGAGAGAGAAGAAATTGGAGAGGCTGCCAGCAATTACATACGTGCCCATGACCTTTTTATTGAAAAGAAACACAGACTGCCTCAGGAAAGACTTCTGAAGTTGCTGATATTGCAGGGGGTGAGGGGGAAGATAACTTTTATTTCCTACGGGTAGAGGGAGAAGGAAAGAGTTCATCTCTCTCCTTCACGCCATCACAGTCCTGGCTTACCATCCACCCAGACTGCATCTGTTCCTTAAGGAAGACACACCTAGAACAAGAGCTTCAGCATGGGGAGACAGCAGACCACAGGGCAGGAGCAAACAAAAGCAGAGCTGAGGATAAATATCTCAGTCACTCGGCAAAGTTAATCGCTCTTTGTCATGAGCCATCTTCAGGTGGCCAGCTCTGTTGTTTCCCTCTAGTGCTGCCTCCAACTCTCAGCTACACATAGGGTAAGAAGACAAGAATATTTGCTTGCATGGGTCTGTTATTTCCTGTTACCACACAGAAATACATATTTCCATTAAAATGTCAATACGAGCCACAATTGCTCCCTTTCAAGGTTTGTTAAAAGCAGGGAAAGATGTCAACGTTTGGTCAATAATAACATATTCTCTTGTTAAATCAGCACCTGATATAATTTTAGCTAGATAAGGCCAGCTCTAAACTCCGGATTGACTATGCAAAACTAAACGGCTGGGGGGCTGCCAGCACCCAGGGTTAACGTCCTGTAGTACTGAGTCCAAGCAGCTTGTAGAAAAGCAAGATGAAACACCAGCTTTATCACAACCCAACTGCTCTGACCCTTTTCACTGATTCTCTTAAATCTCTTTCAGGACTTGATGGCATTCATCTGGAAAAGATTCTACCTACAGATAAAGTAATTTTTTGCTAAAATACTTGTCCTGGTTCTTACTTCTCATTACCCTGGTATTAGCTAATGCTAACTCACACCACCCTCTGCATTCAGACCTTTTCCCCACACCGTTTCTTTGACAATATCTCTACTGTCTCATCACGTCTTTGCCAAATTAAATCCACCTCATCATTCCCAGATTTTAGAAGTCCATCAAGACACCAAACCCTACCTCCAAATCAGCTGATAGTATCCACTAGGTATCAGCAATATCATTAGATTTTGAAACAGAGCCTCTTCCAATAGTTTTCCATACAATCTCAATATTCATATGTCATCCATATGCCTCAGTAAATACAACTCTTCATACAGTTTCAGAGCACTTAAATTCTCCTTTCCCTGCTGAAAAGCCCACCTAACAGTTGATGAATGCTGCGTCTCTCTTCATGCTTCCCAACAATTGTCACTTAACTTGGACTGGAAGCTCTCTGTGGTGAGAACTTGTTTTCTTTTGGGGAGGGAGGGTGGCTGTTCTGTCCAGCTCTGACTCCACAGCAGCCAGCACATGACAAATGGTGCTGGCAGACACAATAACACAGATCCACAGATTACATTTGCAAAACAAACTATTATTTAAAACAAAGGTACTTAAGTGCTCTTGTACTCTTAGCTCAATGGTAGAGCTGAATCTACAGGAAAATAACCACTTTTCCAGAACTTTAAAGAAAAGATTGCTGAGATCTCCCAAGTTAAAAATGACCATATCTGTCCTAACAAACTAGGGAAGGAACAAAATTAATGCAATAAACAGTGTATTTTTTCCACATGCTAGAACACAAACCCAAGTCCTTTCCATGTACACGGAGCAAAAGAATCTGTTGCCCTGCAGAAGCCGATACGTGTGTGCCGAGCTCCATGCCCACGCAGACCCCTTATGGCAGACCCCTTACGGTAGGCGTATGCAGTTTGAAAGGAGAGCTCGCAGGGCAACGCGAACGCTCGGCTCCCCTCGCTGCCTCCCTCCCAGGTGGCAAGCAGCCAAGAGACAGCTTGTCTGAACACGCTTGATGGTGCACAAAAGTCACCAGGAGCCACAGTAAGTTACTGGCATCTGGGGGCAAGCCTTGCATTTTACTAGAGGGTACTCTGTGAATCCTGTCTTGAGAGCAGCCTGAAGGCACTCTTCAAAACATATCCTTGATGTATCCAAAGTTTTGCATGGGCAGATGGAAAGCCTTCGTCTCTCCATCTGTAGGCACACGGCTTAGCAGATCAAACCTATGATCAATTGCTGCCTCTGTAATCTCTACTGCCTACTGTGTGAAACATTTCATAACTACTTGTTTCAGTGGGAATACTGCTGGCTGCTTAAAATTTTAAGCAGATCAATTAAGGCTATATTAAAGCATATTTGGCAAGTGCTTGAGTTACATGCAATAACAATTGCTCTATTCTAAAAAGTGATCGAGTAAAAATAGCATCTTCTTACTCATCTGCCCTGTTCTGTGTGCATCACAGTCACATGCTAGTGTTTGCTGTTCAGAGACAAAAAGCAGGCATGGGAGATACCCATCCAACCTCTAACAATCCTTACAAAACTTTCATGTGTCAAATACTGGCAAACACGTGAGCTCCATTTTATGTATTCATGCCACAGAATACTAGGAGGTCAGTCCACCTGCTGCTCCCACCACAAAACGCCATGTTGTGAAAAACAGACAGAAGTTAGTCTATAGAGCTAGAACATCAACAAACTCAAGCTGGACACAGCAGGGACCTTACAAAAAAGGATCCAAATATCTTTCCAGTCACTTCAAGTCTTCATGACGGTCATGAAGATTTAACAGGTCTTTCAGGAAAGCAGATCCTGCAAGACCTTTGGACAGCAGCTCTCACTGGACCTGTTCCTTCCATCTCTGCCCAGTTCTTTTTCAAAAACAAAGAAAATCTCCAAACACGCAAAATTCCACTGTCAACTCTTTCAGTCAGGCTTCTGTACACTTCCATTGTTGCATTTCAGTACCAAATAGCCAAACAACACCCCTGGGTCTTTTTGCTTGCTGTCATTCACAACCTGCTTTAACAGAGTTGATCAGATTCAGGGAGACATTCACATTGAGATCTCGTTCCAGAGCGAGAGGGCTGCTCACGCTGACCAAACAAGCAAGAAGGATCCACACTGCAAAGTCCTTCCTGTATTTCCAGAAGCTTGTACTTCACTAGTAATTCTGAATATCCCTAGAAAACACGGGATTATTTCAAAGATTATGTCTGACCTGAGCAGTTAGTACCACTTCTACAATACTAAAAAACAAGATTAAAAACAGCTAATAAAGATCATCTTCATTTGTATCATAAAATTTAGGATTACTTTGGCTACTTTATGTGGCAGAAAGTTCTGCCACAGTCATCAATTTCTTTAATTCCTATGGATGGTCCATCTGCCTCATCATTCACTTTCTAGTTTTGAGAAATTTTCTGGCTTTCACCTATAGGAATTACTTCTCCATACGGTCCTACCTCCAGCTAATGTAAGTTGGCACAGTTCCCCCAACCCATCACTTTGGACCAAGTTTCACATGAGCCCAACCTGCTGCCTATGTTGCCAACTAGTAAATACTGCTGGCAACTTGACGAAGCAGCTTCAAGATTTTGCCCACTCTGTTTCTCAAATCTGTCTATCTAATGGCCACCAAATGAGCAGCATTCACACAGAGCAAAGCAGCTCACCAAACCAGGCAGGACCATTTCTACTTCAGTACAGTTAACATGAATTTATCAGAAACCTCCTGTAAGGATGAATTCTCAAAGTACTTAGCTAGAGTAATACTGGTGTCTAGCTATCTGCTTCTGGTAGTCAGTATCAAAACTCAGCATTAAGCAATTAGGAATAGGCTGTGCCAAAAGCCAGGCCAGCCCCGAGCTGTGGGGTGCTTTGTGAACTGCTGCTACTGATGAGCTGTACCCGTAAGTCTGAGTTCAAAGCTCAGGCACAGACAGCAAGGCTTGGCAGACACAGCAGCACACTGCTGCACCAGCAGGTCCATCCAGAGAGCTGCTTGTCTTTCGAGCCTCTCTATTCTAACTGTTAAATTGAATAATCCAGTAGATGATTAACAAACAGTAAACTTCTTACATGGTATGAACTTTACAACCAAGAGTTTGTTCAAGTAGTGGGACGTGCCCTGCAGCTGGGAGGTATCTGAAGGGTGAGAGAAGGGACAGCTCTGCAGCAAGGAAGTGAGCGATGAACCGGGTCAAGATGGGCAGAGAGGGCAGAGCAGAGGGGAGACAGGTGTAGGAGGATGACAGAGACAGAAGGGGGCAAAGCATTCAGAGGAGGGGTGTTCATTTTAGCTTGTAGCTAAATTTTACAGCTTGTAGCTGTAAATTATGTATTTTGTCTCTTTTACCCTGTTAGATTTATCATCAGTAAGACAAAAATTGAAGTAACTGCACTCCTGATGCAGCTATCTCTGAACCTCTCTAGATGGACAACTGTGTAGTCATCCCACAGTACCAAGCCAATTACCACTACAAGACATTCACTCTCTCCAGAAACAATGAAAAACTGCCCAAAATGAATCCCAAACACAGAAAGAGAAAAAATGTGAAATAATCTACTGCATTCCACATACATCTCTGACACACACCTCAGCTGTAAGAGGCAGCTGATGGTAGTGAGTCTTGTACAGCATCAGAAATATACCAAGAAACCAGAATGAGTAACTTAGAAGTTCCATCCACAATCAAACTGAAATCATAATTTGGTTGAAGGCCATGCAAATCTTGAGTGTACACAGAGAAGAAAGATTCCTTAGTTGTCTACAGAACAGAAACACTAAGCCCAGAATAAGAAATCCTTTTCTTGCACGGGTTAAGTTTGCCTTTTAAGACTCTCATCCCACCACGATGTGTGTAGACTTAAGTTTACTCAGCTAAGAAATTTGTGTGTGCATTTCTAACAATTTTCCTGCTGGAAATTACTTATTTTATGCATGGCAATACCCACTTGCCATCCCTTATCTCATAGACTTTAGCAAATGCTGTAAACATACAAGACGGTTTCTGTTACACCTGCTCTTCAGGAGACAGACTGCACATTATCACTACGCTAGATGGACCTTGGAGCCTCAGCAATGCAACGTCTGCCTTTTTATCATGAAATCCTGTTGCTGTTACAAAGTAGGCACAATGACTGGACAGCCAAATTATTTCTGAAGCATTTTCTCATTCCGGTTTAATAAATGTACAGGTGGTACCAGCAGCACTTGAACTCACACTGGCAACAGAGAGGCTCATTGAAAAATGGACCAATTCAATTAATAAGTAAGGCAAGTCTAACAAATCCTCCACAAGTATAGAGGAAGAGATGAATACTGGCAAAGAAGGGGACTAGTGAGCTATGCAATTAGCTCAGAGGAAAATGGATCTCAGTGAACAAAGTAATACAGATCAGTAAGTAACATGCATCATATGTACACAGGAACATAACTGAGCAATGGATTACAGTAGAAAATAATTAGTAATTTGTTTTGCAAACTAATTTCATCCTCTGTTAATAAGGAGGCTTGTGCGAGCACCTACAAAGCTTCTCCTGGAAAGTGAAACAACAACTCTGGATTTCACGTTTGAGATGCACAGATTTGCAATCAAAGAGGGTGCTACAGGAGAAAAGAATTTTAAGCATGAAAAAACAAAAAAAACCTATGGGTAGGTCGAGAGGAACAGACCTAAAGTAACGCTTTCTCTGAAGGAAAAATATCCACCACGCATTGCAATTGTCAGTCACCAACTGATGTAGGCAAACTCTAGACTAGGTACCGCTGTTTGTTGCCCTCTGAGGATTCCACAGTGAATATGGAGAGGAAGTAGATAGAAAAGATAAAGAACACACTTGCATAAGAAACAAGTTTTCATTAGTTCCACTATTCCTGGAAGAAACTTGTCTTGCAATCACTGCTTAGAAGATTAGCTAGTCACACTCCACCGCAAATTATATTTCTAACAATGCCTCATCTCAAGTCCTAATAGCACTACTATTCAATTCTATAATCAGCCAGCAGTACATCAGAAACCTTTTCTAAACACTAGTGAGCCTATGCAGCATACAAATAATGCCTCAGACACACACAGGTTAAGTCTTTATTACGGCATTAGTGGTGCACTGTCCCAGACGTGCATCACAGATCTCTGCCTATATCCTACTCATGAAAGCTGGTGTCTGCCTAACACATGGCACAGAAATGGCTGCAATTCAGTTGTCGATCCAGGCTTTATTCCTCATCCCATGAATGATGCACAAAATCATCAAAATGCAAAGGAAAATGCATTTATTCATTCTCACTAGCCTAACTAGTTTGCAATCTGGCAACTGACTTCTGGTTTCAGTCCTGGCTTTCTCTCAACTGCCTAAAAGTTACCTCCTTTATCATTGTTTGAGGCTACTTCTTCCCCTGCACATTTAACTGAAGAGCTTGGAAATGCCTTCTTTCCTTTCCTCAGTAAAATTCTTCACCTCCTACTGCTTACTCATACCACTGTATCCTACTCACTCTAGTACCCCAGCTGATTTGTGTAGCGACAAACCGTTAGCTGAGAGCATGCAATTATTTTGCTAGAGGAAAATCCAGGAGAAAGCCTCTATTTACACACATTACAATTCTTCTTTCTTTATGTTTCTGAAAGAGCATTATTAAAAGTCTCTTTCTTGCTTTTACTAGGTTATTTGCAGAGAAGCAAATCAATTCAACTAAAACTCCCTCCAGCAAAAAAAAAAAACAACCACACAAACAAAACTCAAAAAACCCAACAACAAAAAAGCCATAAAAATCAGGGCACAGGAGAGAAAATGAGCAGGGGAATGGAGCAAAGTAATGATCTGAATGTTCAGCTGAAAAGTGTGAGCTAGCAAGGCTCCATACTATATAGAGACAGACAGGACTGCACAGAAGACAAGCTACAATCCACCCCAAACGTCTTCCTCAAGCCCCTGAAGTCGCTGAGGGTGAGATTTGTAGATCCAATCTGCTTCAGGCACTCCTGAAGGTCTCTCTCCGACCATATTTCACCTTGTTTATGCAGGTCAGTACAGCAGTTGCCAGCCCTGTCTGCTGTGGGGAACTGGTATTTTCCAGGACAGCATTTCTACAGCTGCCGCCTAATGCAGGGCCCTCCTTCCCCCCTGCCATCCCACTGACCTGCCACAGCAGACAGTTCCTCTTACAGAACAGCATCAGTTCTTTTATACATTGGGAAAAAGAGAGCTACATATCTTATGCATCACAACACTGTCTGTTAACTTCTTTATAGCTCAAAGCCCAATTCCCCATCTCCTCTCTGTGTTTCTGAGTTGTCTTGGCTGAATTCTCAAGCTCTTGTGGTGAGAAGAATTGTTCTGAATGCCCACAAGATGAGCCAGACTTAGTCACAAAAGTGATCAGGCTGGGTCAGACTAAAAGTCTACCCCTTTAAGCCATTGCTTAAGGAAACAGTGTGAGAGCAGGGCACACATGTATTGATCCTTCCTTGGCAGGTCAGGAATGACTGAAGGCGGAAAGCTGCACCTGGGGAACTGCGTTAGATGAAAAACTAACTCCTTTTTTTATTTTAAGCACAACACCTACAGCGTCATTGTTCTGCCTTGTGAACTAGTTCCTTTTTCACCTCTCCAAACCATTCATCAATGTCTATGGATTCTCTCCATGGTCACCTCTTTTCCAAACAAAAGAATCAGAATCTGTCACCTGCCCTCAGAGAACATACCACATCTCTGACCAGCCAACCGCCCTTTTCTGTATCCTTTTCAGTCCTGTCCCTTTTTTGTATCCTTTTCAGTCCTGTCCCTTTTTTGGGGTGTGGCAAGGAAAACCGTAGGGAGCATTCAAAATACAAGAGCAATACGCAATGATATAGAAACAAAGATGTTTCTTGCCTTGTTCACAGAATCACAGAATGGTAGGGGTTGGAAGGGACCTCTGTGGGTCATCTAGTCCAACCCCCCTGCCGAAGCAGGGTCACCTACACCAGGCTGCACAGGACCTTGTCCAGGTGGGTCTTGAATATCTCCAG
>Ga0065711_1007421_pt1 | contig 15863 bp, 7 predicted proteins | sample Hoacrofraction12_FD_59098 | JGI IMG/M metagenome (GOLD analysis project Ga0065711, IMG submission 59098) | Hoatzin crop microbial communities from Cojedes, Venezuela - Epithelial fraction 12 v2 (version 2) | ecosystem: Host-associated > Birds > Digestive system > Esophagus > Crop | place...
TGCTTCCTTATATCCGATATTTAGAGGGTAGGGGTACCATATATCTCCTTTTTCCGTTACCGTGCCACCCATTTTCAGGAAGGCTTTCCACTCAACGTCGCTCACCTTAGAGCGCTTTACGGGTCTCCAGTATTTTCCATTACCATCGATGATACCATGTCCCGTAATAGATATATTTTTCTTGTTATTGGCGCTTATAGCGGGTACACATCTTTTCTGTTTCTCTCCATCCTTGATGCTCACGTAGAGGTTTTTGTCAGGCGAGAAAAGGATGATAGCACCATGTTTAACGTGAAGGTCTATATTATCCTCCAGAGCGATAGGCCCTGTGAACCATACGCCTGCAGGTACGTCGAGATGTCCTCCGCCTTTCGCCTTCAGATCGGCGATAGCCTTAGCGAAGGCCTCGGTACACAGAGTCGCTCCATCGCCCACGGCACCATAATCAGTTATGTTAACCCTTGTGTCAGGTATAACGGGAACGGCGACCTGTTTCAGTTCTACAGGTGTATTCTCGTAGAATGTGGCATAATCCGTAGCCCGTGTATACGTTGTTACCAGAAGTAACAGCATCGCTGTCAGCATTTTCTTTGTCATATATATTTATATTGAAAATTAATCTATCCAAGTGCAAATTTACTCATATTTTTTTGTATGCGTCAAAATGGAAGCGTAATTTTATCTTGAAAGTATAAAAAAGGCAAGAATATCCCTAAGATACCTTAATTGTATCTTTTACACCTTTATATTTTTTCCACTCTTTTAAAAAATATAAAAATTAATAATTGTCTGATAGGCAGCGATTTATAAAAAATCATCACAAAAAATAATCCACTTTTTTTTGTAATTACGAGAAAACGATTGGAAAGTCGTATAACTTTGCAAATGAAATTTTGACGAAGACCAAATATCTTAAAATCGAACTCTAGCGATGAGGCAATTGAGACAAAAAAATTGTGTTAATTAAATCCTAAACAGTTAAATTTACATAGTAAAGATAAATGTGTCTAGGGACTAAACTAAAAAAATTACGAAGCGAGATATAATTTTAAATCATTAATTTATTAACAAGATAAGGTATGAATAAAAGCAGGTTATTGTTGATGTTAGTCGCACTATTTATGTCGCTAGCATCGTATGCCCAAGTTTCGGGTACAGTGATTGACGAGAACGGAGAGACCATCATCGGTGCTACTGTTCTTGAGAAGTCTCAACCTCAGAATGCTACCATCACAGATTTTGACGGTAACTTCACACTCAATGTCAAGGAGGGAGAGACGATAGTAATATCCTACATCGGTTTCAAGACAAAGGAGGTGCAGGCTACGAACCAGATGCAGGTTACTCTCGTACCGGATGACAAGGTGCTCGACGAGGTCGTTGTCATCGGTTACGGTGTACAGAAAAAAAGCGTGGTGACAGCATCTATTGCAAAGGTCAGTGCTGAGGACCTTGCAGGTAAGACGCGTCTGCGTGCTGAGGATGCCCTGAAGGGTATGGCAGCTGGTGTCAACGTCACCTCTTCATCAGGACAGCCTGGTGCCAAGTCTATGATACGCATACGTGGTATCGGTACCATCAACGACTCCGACCCTTTGTATATCATCGATGGAATGCCGACAGACCAGAATGGTATGGAAGCGGTGAACCCATACGATATCGAGAGTATCGAGGTACTGAAGGATGCTGCCTCGGGTGCTATCTACGGTGCCAGAGCTGCTAACGGCGTCATTCTTGTCACTACTAAAAAAGGTAAGTTGGGTAAGGCCAGTATCAACTACAACTTCTCCATGGGTTGGCAGAGTGCATGGAGAAAGAAAGATGTTACCAGTGCCACCGACTATGCGATACTACAGAACGAGAAGTATGTCAACGCAGGTTTGTCGCCTCTTTATGCCGATCCGTATAACCTGACCGATGCCAACGGTGATGCAATAAAGGGTTTTGGTACCAACTGGCAGGATCTGCTCTTCAACGACAATGCGCCGATAACACAGCATGATGTTTCTATAAGCGGTGCCTCAGAGAGAGTGAACTATTACCTGTCATTGGGATACTTTAAACAGGATGGTATTGTGGGAGGTAACTACGGACAGTCTAACTACGACAGATTAACCATGAGGTCTAACAACCAGTTCACGCTCTTCGATTCATCGAAGGAGAGAAACTTCCTCAATAAGCTCGACATCGGTGTAAACGTATCATATATGCGCGTACACAGTACGGGTGTCGAGGCTAACTCTACATGGGGATCACCTCTCGGTTCTGCTCTCTACCTGGCTCCCACGCTGCCCGTGACATTGAAGGGCGACATCGCACAGAGTATGATAGAGCAGTACTCGGCCTATGATCTCTTCACAGACGCCAACGGCAATCCTTATACCATTCCAGGTTACATCGGATCATACAACGAACAGAACAACCCTATAGCGATGATGATGGTGAACCCCACAAAGGGATGGTCGCATAAGCTTATGCCGAAGTTCTCAATTGACCTACAGTTGTGGGATAACTTGAAATACCACTTCACATACAGCGCAGAGCTATCCTTCTGGGGCAGCGATGGAGCAACACTGCAGAAGTACTATCTCTCGGGTAACAATAACGCAGACCATACTTCTGCCAGCTCATACAAGGGAAATTCTAGCACATGGCAGATAGAAAACACGTTAACATACGACAAGACATTCGGAAAACATACCATCGGAGTGGTTCTCGGACAGTCGGCTCTTAAATACAAGGGCGATGAGCTCGGAGGTTCACACTGGTATCTGGTGAATACAGACAAACCGTCTATCAATTATACATCAGGCGGTGATATCGAGTTCTCATACGATGCCGATGGCAATATCATAGGCGCAAAGAGTCTGGTGGGCGTATATGGCGGTCCATACACAGAGCACAGACTGTCATCACTTTTCGCACGTCTGTCATACAACTATGACGAGAGATACATGATACAGGCTACAGTACGTAGAGACGGTTCCAGCCGTTTCGGAAGCAATCATAAGTACGGTACCTTCCCTTCATTCTCTTTAGGATGGAATATCATGAACGAGAAATTCATGGAGAAAACACGTTCTTGGTTGGCTAACCTTAAGCTACGTGCCAGTTGGGGTAAGAACGGTAACGATAATATCGGTGACTTCGCTTATACGGCACTCACCTCTATGGGAGGATCGAGCAACTACTACTTCGGTCGTAGCGCATCGATGCTATACGGAAGCAAGGCCAATAGACTGGCTAACGAGGATTTGAAGTGGGAAGAGAGTGAACAGACAGACCTCGGTCTCGACGTGGGTCTGTTCAACAATGCGCTCACCTTCACGGTTGATTACTTCATTAAGAAGACCAACGGTATGATTATAGAGATGCCGATACCATCGTACGTTGGAGAGAACAGTCCTCTAGCTAACGTGGGTGACATGGAGAACAGCGGTTGGGAGTTTGAACTCGGATACAAGTGGAACATCGCCGACGCACGCTTCCATGTAAAAGGTAATGCATCGTATCTGCACAACGAGTTGAAGAACCTCGGTAACGATACCGGTTTCCTCAACTTCGGAATTAACCAATTCAGTGATGGTGGTACGAGAGCTGAAAACGGACAACCATTCCCTTTCTTCTACGGCTATAAGACCGACGGAGTATTCCAGAATATGGCAGAGGTGTACGCTTATACCAATGCTAACGGTGAAATGATAATGCCTGATGCTCAGCCCGGTGACTTGCGCTTCGTGGATGTAAATGGTGACGGAAAGATAACGAGCGATGACCGTACCAATATCGGTAACCCTACACCTAGTTGGACGTTCGGTCTCAATCTTGACGCTGAATGGAAAGGTTTTGACTTCTCTGTCTTCTTCCAAGGAGTGACAGGGGTGGATATTTTCGACGCCACATACCGTCAGGATATAGCATCGGGTAATTATCCCACATGGATGCTCAGCAGATGGACAGGCGAGGGCACAAGCAACAGAGTGCCTATTCTCAAACAGGGCGATTCAAAGAACTGGGTCATCAGTGACCTCTATGTACAGGACGGCAGTTACCTAAGATTGAAGAACATCACTCTAGGATATACGCTGCCACAACGACTCACACAGCATCTGAGAATAAGCAGACTAAGAGTGTATGCACGTGCTGAGAATCTCTTCACATGGACTAAGTACTGGGGATTCGACCCCGAGATAGGTACCAGCAGTACATCTCTAGGTGTTGACTACGGTGTATATCCGCAGGCCAGAACATATACCATCGGATTTAACGTGTCATTATAAGCAAAAGGTATAACGATAAAGAACAGAAAGATATGAAAAAGATATTTGTATATATGGCAACAGCACTCCTCTGCACGTCATGCGGAGACGATTTCCTGGAGGTAGAGAATCCTACAGGCGAACCTCTAGAGGAGTATTATACTACTGACGAGACTCTCAGTGAGGCTCTCACATCTGCATACGCACCGCTACACTGGCCCGATTGGGACAACGTGGCATACAACGACCTCACCATCGATGCGGAGATACTGGGCGACGACTTTTGGGTGGGTGGATCCAGTATTACCGACAATCAGCACTGGCATAAGCTCTTCAACTTCGAGGGTGACGGCAATAATACGTTGGCTACACTTTGGACAGACTTCTATTCCGGAATTAAACGTTGTAACGACGTCATCAAATACTGTTCTTGGGGTGGGGGTACAGAGGCCAACCGTAACTTATACACTATGCAGGCGAGGCTGTTGAGAGTGTACTATTACAATATTCTGTGGCACTACTATGGTAACGTGCCTTTCTATCTCGAAAACCTTTCAATACCGTATACAGCACCACAGCTTACAGCTGACGAGATATATGAGCAATTGATACCGGAGTTGGAGGAGATAATAGCTTCTGACGTATTGCCAATGAGATGGGAGAACGCTGAGGCTGGCAGAGTGTCACGAGCTATGGGATATATGCTCTATGCCGAGATGGTTATGTATCAGAACGATACAGAACGATACCCGAAGGTACTGGCTTATATGAAAGAGCTTATAGCATCATCTGAGTACTCGCTCAACAGCAGTTTTGCTAACCTCTGGGAGGAAAGCGGTGAGTGGTGCTCGGAGTCAATCTTCGAGATCAACTACAACGATGATCAGGCACAGCGCGACTGGGGTGAAGCAGCTCTCAATGCCGGTGGCTCTGTACTGCCCACACTGATATCACCAAACCAATGGCCCGGTGGTGACGGTTGGGATGCCGGTCAGGACGGATGGGGATTCCTGCCCATGCGACTGGAGACATATAATATGTTTGACGAGAACGACCTACGTCGTGACGCTACCTGTTGGGACGTACGAGGTGTAAGTTATAACGAGAGATATCAGGACACGCATATTTGGTTGGCTAAGTACCGTCCGTTCTCAGATAATAATAAGGACTGTCCAACATCGAAGAACCTGAACTATAACAACAACAAACGTATATACCGTTATGCTGAGACATTGCTCAACGCAGCCGAGCTGTTGTTGGCAACAGGCGGCAGTAACAGTGAGGCGCTGGGGTATGTCAACCAGGTACGTAACCGCGCAGGACTGACTAACCTCACATCGCTGACTGAGGATGACATCCTCAACGAGCGTCACCTCGAATTCTGTGGCGAGGGAAAGAGATACTTCGACCTTGTGCGAACAGGTAATGCCGCAACCACACTCGTGCCAGACAGCTATGGATATCGCACAAACTCATGGACAGAAAGCAAGAAGCATATACCTCTGGCACAGTCAGAGCTCGATGCTGACCCGACCCTAGTTCAGAATAATTACTAATAGCATCATCATTAAATTATACTACAATGAGAACAATATATAATAAGATAATGACTATGATGCACCATGGAGTGACCATCGTCACCATTATAATGGGCATCGCAATGATGGCAGCCTGTTCACCGGAATCCTTCGATGGAGCCAATCAAAACGGCATTCCGGTAGCAGCAGATTACAATTTTACGGTATCGGTGAACCAAGAGTCGAATACCGCTACATTCCAATTCACCGAGACTGCGGGCGTATATCCTATCTGGATAATCGACGGAGCATATTATTCAACACTCAACGAGGTGAGCTACGCTAATACTGAGGCTGGCACACATACCGTGGAGTTGAAGATAGGCAACAGAAACGGATTCAGTCAGGGTAGTGTGGCACAGACGTTTACATTCAACGAGACGAAGATAGACTACACCTCTGAATTCAAGAAGATAACAGGTAAGGAGTGGCGCATAGACAATAAAGAGGCGGCACACCTGGCATGTGGTCCAGTAGGTACTGACGGAGCAGGATGGTGGGCAGCATCGGCAGACGAGAAGAGCGAAACGGGTCTTTACGATGACCGTATCACCTTCACCGCCGACAACCAGAATGGTGGCACATACTCATACAGTCCAGGTGAGGACGGACTTACATACGTCAATACAGCTACCACACTATGGGGAGCTAGCGACGCTGACTGGGACGCCACAATAGGTGCACAGACATCGACATGGCAGTTCGTCGTGGACGACTGGACAGACTCTGAGGGCAACGTGAGCAAGGTGACATACATCCAACTCGGTGCCAACACTGCATTCCCGTATATCAGCAGCGATGAACAGTATCAGAACCCGAAATTCAGGGTAGAGAGTCTATCAGCAAAGAAACTCGTGCTCGTTTACGATAAACCTGATGGATCCATAGCATGGAGATTTATATTTACCAGTGAGGCTGAGGAAAAAGCTTTCGAAGGTTTCGATCCTAACAGTGACTGTAATTTGTTCAAGAGCTGCAATTACGATATTTCCTTCTGGTATGCCGACGAGAACTGGAGTCAGCTTGCTGACCCAGAACTCACTACAGGTACTAACACATGGAGCATCTACCTGCCTACAGCAAATACACAACAGTGGCAGACACAGATGGCATTTAAGACAGATATGACGACCAACGCTGTCACTAACTATGACTTCTCGGTACTGATAACATCAGATAAGGATATCAATGGTGCTACGGTAAAACTCACTCAGACTGACAACGATGACATCTACTTCTTTACAGACCAAATAGACCTCAAGGCAAACGAGGAGTATGTGTTCTACAAGAGCAATATGACAGGCATCGACATCACCAACGTGAAACTAGTGCTCGACTTCGGCGGTTGCCAGGAAGGTACCACCATAGACATCAGTAATATCGTACTCAAGGAGAATAGTTGCGACGACGGAACCGTGCTGCCTTCAGAGGAAGAGAAAACCGTAGAAACAATGGATTGGGATTATACAGCATCCGACAATCTGTGGCTGCCTATCTACGAAAGTCAGTTGGCACCAGCATTCTGGTATGCACCGGGATGGAGTCAGATAGCAGATCCTACATACTCACAGTCGGGTGACGTTTACACAGTGACTCTACATGAGGCCACAACAGACCAGTGGATGGCACAGATGCACTACGACACCAACCTTAGTGCTAAACAGAGCGATAAGTACAACTTCTACTGTGTACTGGAGAGCGATGCAGATCATCCTGGTGTGACAGTAAAACTGACCGATGCAGCGAGCGATGACAACTTCTTCTTTGCCGACAGAGTACCTCTCACAGCAGGCGAGGAATATGTATACAAAAAGGAAGGTGTATCACTACCTAATGGCGATGCAGAGGCTCTGAATCTCTTTTTCGATTTCGGAGGTAACGCTGCTGGAACTACTATCAAGATTTCGAAGATATATCTCGTAAAACAGCAAGATATGAGTTACGACTCAGAGTCAAACTTATGGAAGGCTATTGATGAGAGTAACCCCACACCGGCATTCTGGTATGCACCAGGATGGAGTCAGATAGCAGATCCTACATGGACACAGGACGGTAACGAGTGGACAGTGGTGCTGCCTGAGGCTACAACAGACCAGTGGATGGCACAGATGCATATAGATACGCAGCTGAGTGCTAAGCAGAGTGACACCTACAACTTCCGTTGCGTTCTTGTGGCAGATGCTGACCAACCGGGTGTTACAGTGAAACTGACCGATGCAGCGAGTGACGACAACTACTTCTTCGCAGAAAGAGTACCATTGACAGCTGACGAAGAGTACGTGTTCGAGCGTACAGGTGTAACTCTTGGTACAGGCGATGCAGAGGCTCTGAACCTATTCTTCGATTTCGGAGGAAATCCTGCGAACTCAAAGATTAGTATTAAGGAGATTTATTTCGGAAAAGCTCAATAGGATAAATGTTACGGAATGCTCCCGCTGAGATCAGTTCAGCTGAGGAGTGGGAGCATTCTGTTGATGTTTATTAGTTCGTAAATAATTATCAATATGAAAAAGACGATGATTTTTAATGCAATAATAGCAGCAACCCTAGCTTTATGTGGGTGTGGCTCCGACGATAACAACGATGATTATTCGTCAACAGCATATACAGTTACCACGTCTGTGGAGTCGATAGCAGCTCCTGCAGAGGGCGGCACATACACCGTCAGCGTTTCCACAACAGGAAAGGAGTGGAACGCATATAGCGATGACGACTTTATCACAGTGGCACGAGGTAGCTCCACAGCGGCAAATTCGGGAACCATCACCGTGACTATACCTGAGAACTCATATACTTACGAACGTACTGGTAAAGTGGTAGTGATGTCGGGTTCTACGCGTAAGAATATAGAAGTGACACAGTCGGCAGCGGCAACAGCGGCTTACGATGCCCCAGAGGGCTATGAGTTGGTATGGAACGATGAATTCAACAGCGGGTCGGAGCTAAATAGCAACGACTGGACGCATGAGGTACAGAACTCGTACTGGGTGAATAATGAGTTGCAGAACTATGTAAACCATAAGACTCCCGATGGAGATGTGGTGACAGAGATTAAGAACGGCACACTGCGCATACACTGTCTGAAAGAAAATGGTAAGATATATTCTGGGCGTGTATATGCCAAGGTTACAGAGGGTTGGACATACGGATACATTGAGGCTTCGATAAAACTGCCTAGCGGCAAAGGTACGTGGCCTGCTTTCTGGATGATGCCCGTCAACTTCAAGTCATGGCCTGACGATGGTGAGATAGATATCATGGAAGAGGTGGGATACCGTCCAAACTATGTGTCTTCATCGCTGCATGCCAATTCACATGTACATTCCAACAACACTCAGGTGACGGCAGAGAAATACTGTAGCACGGCGGAGGGAGAGTTTCATACCTACGCCATCCTTTGGACTGCGGATAACATCACAACATACGTTGACGGTGAACAGATACTGAGTTATGACAACCGTGGTCTCGGTACTGATGATTGGCCTTACAACGCGCCCTTTTATGTAATACTCAACCTCGCATGGGGAGGTGACTGGGGTGGTATCCAAGGCGTGGATGAGAGCAAGTTGCCGGTTACTATGGAAGTGGATTACGTGAGGGTTTTTCAAAAGAAATAGGATAGGATTAGTATCTGAAAAGAAAGCAACCTTTAGGTAACAACAAATTCCGTTTAACAGTAAAGGAAAATTGTTATAAAGAGAATAAACAGTGAATATTAAAAGGATATCATTTGCAATTTTGAACTTTACTCTGGCAGTGTCGGCGCTAGCGCAACAACCTGTATACCTTGACTACTCGAAACCCGTCGAGCAGCGTATCGAGGATATACTCCAGAGACTCACTCTCGACGAGAAGATAGCGTTGATACATGCACAGAGTAAGTTCAGTAGCCCTGGCGTAGGACGACTCGGAATACCGGATTTCTGGACCGACGACGGTCCTCATGGTGTACGTCCCGACGTGCTATGGGACGAGTGGGAGCAGGCCGGTCAGACTAATGATTCGTGCGTGGCATTTCCTGCCCTCACCTGTCTTGCTGCTTCATGGAACCCCGATCTCGGCATTCTCTATGGCAAGAGTCTCGGTGAGGAAGCTAGATATCGTGGTAAGGATATGATGCTAGGACCAGGCGTCAATATCAACCGTACTCCTCTCGGGGGACGTAATTTCGAGTATTTCGGTGAGGACCCGTATCTTACATCATCAATGGTGGTGCCTTATATACAGGGTCTGCAATCGATGGGCGTATCGGCATGCGTCAAGCACTTCGCACTTAACAATGACGAGGAGTACCGTCATCAGGTCAACGTTATTGTCAGCGACAGGGCTCTTCACGAGATATACCTGCCATCATTCAAAGCAGCTGTGCAGAAGGCTGGTACCTGGGCTGTGATGGGCGCATATAACCTCTATCATAATCAACATACTGGTCATAACGGTTTCCTTATCAATAAAATACTGAAAGGCGACTGGCAGTTTGACGGAGTATTGGTGAGTGATTGGGGAGGTACCCATGACACGGAGGAATCTATCGTAAATGGGCTAGACATGGAGTTTGGTACGTGGACAGACGGTCTCTCATGGGGTGCCAGCAACGCCTATGACAACTACTATCTGGCACAGCCGTACAAGAAACTCATTCTGGAGGGCAAGCACGGCACGAAGGAACTCGATGATAAGGTGCGACGTATCCTCCGACTCTTTTATCGTACTACGATGGCGCAGGACCGTCCGCGAGGTTTCATTTGTTCTGAGGATCACTATAAGTCCGCGCTGAAGATAGCTCAAGACGGTATAGTGCTGTTGAAGAACGACAAACAGTTGTTACCTCTCGATCCACAGAAAGTGAAGAGTATCCTCGTGGTGGGTGAGAACGCCATAAAGATGATGACAGTGGGAGGTGGATCTTCATCACTCAAGGTACAGAAGGAAATATTGCCTCTCGATGGTATCAAGGCGAGGTTTAGCAACGCCACTATCGACTATGCCAGAGGATATGTCGGTGACACCATACAGAGCTACAACGGTGTCACTATGGGTCGTAGCCTCTATGACCTACGTCCTGCCGACGAACTCATGGCTGAGGCTGTGGAGAAAGCCCGTAAGGTAGATGTGGTGATAATGGTGGGTGGTCTCAATAAGAGCGACCATCAGGACTGCGAGGGGCACGACCGTGAGCAGTATGGACTACCTTATGGTCAGGACAAGCTTATCGAGGCACTGTCGAAGGCTAATAAAAATCTAATCTACGTGAACATATCGGGAAACGCAGTGGAGGCTCCGTGGCTGGATAGTGTAGGTGCCATGTTACAGGCTTGGTTCCTCGGATCTGAATCGGGTGAGGCCATAGCATCTGTCATCGCAGGCGACGTAAATCCGTCGGGTAAGTTACCATACACATGGTATAAGACCCTCAACGATTGTCCAGCTCACTCCCTTAACAGCTTCCCCGGCACATGGCGTGCAGACCATAAGGTGATAGATGAGGAGTATAAGGAAGGAATATACGTGGGTTACAGATGGGTGGATAAGCAGAATGTGACGCCGACATTCCCGTTTGGTTACGGATTGAGTTATACCCAATTCAAGATAGGTAACGTGACAGCCGACAAGAGTGCTATGACAGAAGACGGTACGATAACGTTTACGGTAAATGTAAAGAATACAGGCAATAAGGCTGGCGCAGAGACAGTGCAGTTGTATGTAAGCGACCTTAAGAGTAGTATCGACAGACCTATCAAAGAGTTGAAAGGTTTCAAAAAGGAGTATCTACAGCCTGGTGAGAATAAAAATGTTAGTATTACTATTGATAAGGATGCTTTAAGCTTCTATGACGAGACAAAACAGGAGTGGACGGCTGAGGCCGGCGAGTTTGAAGCTTTGGTTGGAAACTCTTCGGAGAACATTGTTTCTAGATATAAATTTAGTTTGAAGTAAAGAGGATATAAAAAATCGTAATTCTATGAGGAAATTATTTTCAGTATTCCTTTTGTTCCTGATGACAATATCTGCATCAGCAAAGGAAAAACAAATAAAGCCGATGAAGGAGTTTGTCGATGAATTGTTGTCGAAGATGACGATAGAGGAGAAGATCGGTCAACTCAACCTTCAGGTTGCAGGTGATATTACCACGGGATCACCGCAGGATACTGAGGTGAGAGGTATCATCGCAGAGGGTAATATGGGAGGTATCTTTAACCTGAAAGGTACCGAACTGATACGTAGTCTGCAGAAGATAGCAGTGGAGAAGACACGTCTTGGCATCCCTCTCATTGTGGGAATGGACGTAATACACGGTTATGAGACCATCTTCCCAATACCTATAGCGTTGTCATGTTCGTGGGACACTGCAGCAATCCGTCAGGTGGCACGTATATCGGCTGTAGAGGCTACGGCCGATGGCATCAACTGGGTATTCTCGCCTATGGTAGATATTGCCCTTGATCCACGTTGGGGACGTATGGCAGAAGGTTCCGGTGAGGACCCCTATCTAGGCAGTGCCATCGCCGAGGCCTATGTGAAGGGTTATCAGCGCGAGAAATCTGTTCAGGGCAGTGAGATATATGCTATCGACGAGGCTATGGTATCGGTGAAGCATTTCGCCCTATATGGTGCTTCAGAGGCCGGTCGCGACTACAACCTCGTTGACATGAGTCACATCCGCATGTACAACCAATATTTTCCCCCTTATAAGGCAGCCCTTGACGCTGGCGCAGGCTCGTTTATGTCGGCTTTCAATCTTATCGACGGTTATCATGCGACGGCTTGTCCTTGGTTGCTCACAGATGTGTTGCGTAAACAGTGGAATTTCAACGGTTTCGTCGTTACCGATTACGGTGCTATCGGCGAAATGCCCACCAATGGTTTTGGTGACCTCAAGCACTGTAGCGCCATCTCTCTGAAGGCCGGTACCGATATGGACATGTGCTCCAGAGGTTACGTCACCACGATGTTGCAGTCGCTCAAGGATGGTACTGTTACAGAGGAGCAAATCAACACAGCTTGCCGTCGTGTATTGGAGGCAAAATATAAGTTGGGCCTTTTCCATGATCCTTATCGATATCTGAATCCAAAGCGCAGAGCAACAGATATATACACTGACGCCAATCGCAAGATATCACGTGATATCGCACCAGAGACCTTCGTGCTATTGAAGAATGACAACAATCTGTTGCCTCTGAAGAAAGAGGGCAAGATAGCTCTGATAGGTCCGTTGGCCAACGACCGTAAGAACATTGCCGGCACATGGTGTGTGGCATACACGCCGGAGCGTTATCCCACCATCAAGGAAGGTATGGAGAAGGCTCTGAAAGGCAAGGCTGAACTATTGTATGCCCAAGGTTCCAACCTCACACGTGACGAAGCCCTGCAAAAAGCAGCGGAATTTGGTAAGAACATCTCTCGTGGGGACGACGAGCAGATGAAGACCGAGGCACTGCGCATCGCCAAAGAGGCAGATGTGATAGTTTGTGCCATGGGTGAGTGTGCCGACTTTACCGGTGAGAGTTCCAGTAGAGCGATGTTGGAGATGCCAGATGTGCAGAGAGAACTACTCGAGGAACTCGTGAAGATAGGAAAACCTATCGTGCTGCTCAACTTCTCCGGTCGTTCCACCGTGATGACATGGGAACAGGAGCATATACCAGCCATCATGAACGTGTGGTTCGCTGGTTCTGAGGCCGGTGATGCTATCGCTGACGTACTCTTCGGCGAGAAGTCACCTAGTGGCAAACTCACCACTACCTTCCCACAGGTTGAGGGACAGATACCGTTGTACTATAATCATATCGCCACAGGTAGGCCAGTGCCGGAAAATGCTGATAAATACTATAAGTACCGCAGCAACTACCTTGATGTGCGCAACGATCCGTTGTATCCTTTCGGTTATGGACTCAGCTATGCCTCGTTTGAGTATTCAGATCCCGTGGTGAGCGATAAGACAGATAAGTCATTTAAGGTGTCGTGTACCGTTCGCAATACCTCCAACCGTGATGCCGACGAGATAGTGCAGATGTATATACACGACATCGCTTGCACTGTGAGTCGTCCTGTAAAAGAACTGAAGGGTTTCCGCCGTATACATCTCAAGGCCGGAGAGTCGCAGACTGTGACCTTCGATGTTACGGAGAAAGAGCTCGGATATTTAGATGCAGAGGGTAACCTAGTGTTTGAACCTGGTGAGTTCGAGGTTATGACTGGACCGAATAGTAGGGATTTAAAAAGATTGAAGGTTAATTTGTAAATTTTATTTTTTTTCTATATCTTTGCATTTGATTTTAACTTAAAACCAAATGCGAAGCTGGATATTACTGATTTTTACAACTATCATAACAACTGCTGCAAGCGCCCAGGATTACGAGTCTTTATACCAAAGAGTCGATGAGGCGCTTGAGCATTTTCCCGAGTATGTGGCAAAGCGAGAATCTCGCATTGCAACGGCTCTAGAGGTATACAGAAAAGAGGAAGACCCGGCGAGGAAGTATGATAAAGCCTTTGCGCTATATGACCTGTATCGACCCTTCGTCAACGATTCGGCTATGTTCTTTCTGAAGGAATGCGTGCTTTTAGCCCATGAGATTGGTGACCGTTCCAAAGAGGTGTACTGCGGAGCCCTGTTGAGTCTGCACTGCAGTAAGGTAGGTATGTATAACGAGGCTTTGGAGATGCTCGACTCCATAAACATCCACGGAGCTGACAAGATAGCCCTCGGTACGTATTACGAGGCCTATAAAAACGTGTATAACGAGTTGGCATACTACACCAGTTTGGACGATTTTAAGGAGAAATATCATACAAAAGCGAATGAGTATGACAAGCAGATGTTGGCAAACCTTCCCGCAGACAATCCTTCGTGTATGCTCAGTAGGGAGTCGGCAGCGATGTATGGTGGCGATCTTGATGCCTCGATGAAGATAAACGAGGAGTGGATGAATACCTTGGAGAAGGGCTCGCATCCATACGCCCTTGCCGCACTGTATCGGTATCTGGAGTATAAGGCACGAAGGGACACGCTGCAGATGATGACATGGGTGGTGGAGTCGGTGGTGACCGACCTTGAGAATGGTGTGATGGACTTGGGCTCTATGTGGGAGTTGGCTAATGAGCTGATGCAGAAAGGCGATATAGACCGTTCGTCACGATATATATTGCAGACCAGCGACTGTGCCAACAGGTTTGGTAGCCGTCAAAGGAAATGGCAGATCGCACCTTTGTTGACGAGCATCACAGACATGTATAAAGCACAGAGTGAGAGTACTACCTCGAAACTGCAAATTATGTTGGCTTTGGCTTCTGTGTTGGCTTTGATACTGCTTATCCTCTCGATTTTTATTCACCGCAGAAACAGACAGTTGACAGTGGCACGAAACGAACTCAACGACACCAACAGCCGTCTGGCACTGCTCAATACAGATTTGAAGTCAGCAAACGACCAGTTGGCGGATAAGAACAAGGAGTTTGTACAACTGAACGCGCAACTATCGGAGTCGAATCGTGTTAAAGAGGAATATATCGGGCGTTTCATAAGTCTTTGTTCGCAGTATATAACGAAACTCGACAGCTATCGCAAGATGGTGAACAAGAAGATAAAGAATCACGAGTATGATGAGTTGTTCCGTAGTACGCGTTCGTCGGATCTGAAGGACGCGGAGCAGGAGGAGCTATTCGAGAATTTCGATTCCATCTTCCTGCACCTCTTCCCGTCGTTTGTCAATGACTTCAATAATTTGTTAGTGCCCGAAGAACGCATACAATTGAAAGAAGAGCATCGTCTCACTCCCACGCTTCGCATTTTTGCCCTCATTCGTCTAGGCATAGAGGACTCCTCAAAAATCGCTGAATTCCTTGACTACAGCGTCAACACAATATACAACTATCGTGCGAGGGTTAAGAATGGTGCCCTCGATAATCGCGATGATTTTGAGAAAAAGGTGAAGGAATTGGGTAGATTGCGGTCGAACTGATTCTTTCAATATAGTCAACCTGAATCAGAAAAGGACAAATAGTTCAAGATTTCTTTACCATTATG
>Ga0065711_1041808_pt1 | contig 15863 bp, 13 predicted proteins | sample Hoacrofraction12_FD_59098 | JGI IMG/M metagenome (GOLD analysis project Ga0065711, IMG submission 59098) | Hoatzin crop microbial communities from Cojedes, Venezuela - Epithelial fraction 12 v2 (version 2) | ecosystem: Host-associated > Birds > Digestive system > Esophagus > Crop | place...
TGCTCTTGTTGAAATTCATGATGTTCTTGTTGCCTTCTTCCTTCTGTCTGAGTGGCTGCCCTTCCGTGAGTGTCTTAACTCTTCCCTCCAACTTCACCTGCAAGGGTAAGAAATGCCAAAGAAGCTGAAACCCGAGAACAACATAATTTCTTTTTTATCTCTGCATAGAATATTATGCATGGACTGGTCTGTAAAGCGTTTGTTCTCTAAAGTATTTGCAGTGTTGAAAGGGTGACATCATTCCTGACCATCTTCTTGCTGTCTGCATCCCCGCATCAATTCTGCCATGGGTTCTACAGCTGAGATCTGACCAGCTGCCAGGACAAGGGAGGAAAGCCCCACACCACCCTGCCCTGATGTGCAGCATCGGTACACGGCTTTTAGACGTGCTGCAGTGCCTGATGTCGTACGAATGAGCTTTAGAAGTGACATTCGGTCACTGCAGTCTCTGTGCTGCGATGAAAACAGAACCCAGTCGTTTCTGCGAGGGACTGTGGGACAGCTTTAGCAGTGAAACACTGTCCAGAAAAATAAGAAATGGGCTGGAGGGAGAAGAGCTGCCTGGGCTACCTCCTTGTAAGCAGCAAAGGATTTCTTTTGGAGGGTGGATCATATGGTCAGATGAGTCTGAGAGAACTCTGCCTTGGATCACAGTTATTGTAACACCGGTGTTTTATCACCATTTCTTAAGTGAGGAATCTGGACCTGAATAAGACCAGAGAGGTCTTGACTGTTTTCCTTCAGGATGAATTACAAAACTTTTTATGTCATATCACTGCCCAAATCTTGAGCGGTGCTGCAGGGCTGCCCACCGCTCCCAGGGAACTTATCCAGCACATCTGGGCAGATGCTGGGGGGGTTCAGGAGTGATGGCAGGCACAGTCCAATGGGTCACTACTTCCAACACTGGGCTTCCCTGTGCACCCAGAGCTCTGCTTCCACACCTGCGCACGCATCAGTTTGCTAGGAAGCAATGCCACACCTTGCTGTGTTTAATGCCCAATGGTGTTTCTCCAGGCATCCCACAGATCCCCTGCCTGCTTTCAGGTTCCTGGCTGAGCCAGGCTCTGGTGATGTGGAGCCCCGTTCCTTGGGTCCAAGGGGAGAACGGTGGTGTCCTCTCTGTGAGATGTGTATATATGTATGAGCATGCACGGGGAAAAAATAGTGTTCCTCCTCCAGAAAGAAAGGAATGACCTTCTCCTCCCTGCTTGCAACCTGCTGATGTGTCCAACCGTGCAAATGGGGCTCTTCAGCTGCCCCTTAACACTTCACCACGTGCCAGAGAGGATGGGAGAGGAAGCGAAGGACGTTATTTCCTTGCAAAGACCAGGCTCCCATTCTCAATCACCACGAACAAGGCCACTGAAGCAGGCCGGGCCCTCCCAGGTCATGCTGGAGGAGAGCAGAGGCTCCCACCTTTCCTCCCAACAGCTGAAGTCAGGACTTGCTCCGCAAACTAGACCGATAAATGTCGGGGCAGCAGGAGGTGAGTGCAATCAAGTGCGAGAGCCTGAGTTATAGCGGTAACCTGCTGAATTCCTGGGTCACAAAGTAATTTACAGAACAACCCTAATGTCATTCAGTAATTATTCAGACAGCCCGGACCCCGAGGGGCACAGCCTCCCGCTGGGCGCGTTATTAATACCATCAACAAGCAGCAGGATGTTGGTGTGAAGAAAAGAACCACAACACAAGTGTGCGAACCTGAGGGGCAAATGGAAACCGGTATTAACGGGATATTGTACTGCTCCCTAACGAGCAAAAAAATCTATCTATATCTAACTTATCCTAGCAAGTCGTTCAGCGAAACATGAGTGTGTCCCCTAACGCTGGCGGTGGAGGTTGCTCGCGGCAGCTTGCAGCAGAAGGGGAGGAGGATCGGTGTGTTGGTGGCTGCCCGTTGATATCTCCCAGCCCCTGCGATAGTCCCCATGGTGACTGAACGGGGGGGGAGGTGGTTTCCAGGCGCCCCAGAATAATTTAAATTAATATCCAAGGAACAATGTAAACCTTCTCTTTGACGTGGCGTGGGAATAGGCAGTCACAGCGCTCGAACTGGGTCAGCTGGAAAGGAAGGTAATGCCGCAGCCCGGGATTTGATCAGCGGAGTAAGCCAGGGGCTCGACCTCTGCTATCTCAGTCCCTCCCTTCTTCTCCCCGCCCCCCCATCCCATCCTCCAAACCATCTAGAAATGAGGGAAGATTCCCCTCAGAAACTTCTTTCTGAATGGAGAGTTCCTGGATGAAGAGGACATATATGAAACCTCAGAACGGGTGTAGAGGGCAATGTCTTCTCTGGCACCTATGGACCCCAGCACATGGGTGCCAGGAGGGGCAAGGGGCTACGGGGTAGCATTGCCACAACTGCAATTTTAAACCTTTTTCCATCACTGCTTTGGGTTTTGTGGTGCTTCTGCACCCAGCTGGAGCTCTATGTGGCCTAAAGTTTGCTGCAAAGGTGCAAGACGGAATTATGTGGGCAAAACCTGAAGTGAGTGAAGCCCAAAGTAGCCCTTGAGTTGTTTCGCAGCTGGGAAATGACAGTGGAGGGCTACTTACTACGTTGCTTTGATCTGGTACGTACCGCTCACAAACAGACATGGAAAACCTCCCTGGGTTTGACCCTTCCTTACACAGAGGAGCACATGGTTTATTTAAACATGAGGGGTAAATATATCTCAAGGGCATCTAAAGGATCAGAGAAGGCTTCCTGGCCATTATCTCAGGGATAAATAGCAGATGTTGGTTTACAGCAGAAGAAATTTTCCCTCAGAGCTGTGTCCTTAACACAGTAACAGAGCTGGGCTGTTGCCTCAGGCACTACCTGAGGCGGTGGGCCCATGTCCTCATCTGATCCACCATGTGCACTGGAGAGAGGTCTCTGTCAGGGACCAGAAAGCAACTGTTGCCCCCCGTCCCTCTGCACCAGCGGGCATGGAGCCCTCCTGGAGCATCACTCTGGCCACAGACTGAGGTTGTTACAGGAGACGTAGCATCAGCACTTTGACTTGGGGTATGAGATAACTCGGTGGTTCTCTTTGGTCCTTAAAAGGGCAAAACGGGTAAATCTCCACAAAATTGTGCAGCAAAAAGCAGCTGGCCAGCTTACCGGATCATGGGCTGCCAGAGCACGGTCTGGAAGGCTGTCACCTCCCCAGTGGAGACAGAGTGGACCAGTGCCTGGGACCAGTCTCCACATTTCCCATCAGAAACCAAAGTGCGGCGTGTGGCTCCCTTTTCCCATCTGTCACAACTTGGGCCGGTTCACTGCTTTTTCACAGCTTAGGTAGAATTCAGATGGCTGTTTAACTAAAACAGAATTAGAGCAGGGGTCCAGCAGCTGATAGATGTCCATCTGCCCAGGAGACATGCTCGTGGGCCACCAGACTGGAGACCTCCAGAAGTCCAGCAGGAAGGCGTTTAATGTACTTAGGGGGTGCAGGGATAGGCAGTCTTATGGCTGGATGGATGCCCCATCACTGGAAATTTTCAAGGTCGGGTTTGAGCAACCTGATGTAAAGAAAGATGTCTCTGCCCATGGCAGGGGGATTGGACTAGATGATCTTTGAAGGTCCCTTCCAACCAAACCATTCTATGGTTCTGTGGTTCTACGAAACACATGCAGACAGGATCTCCAGCTGGGAATCGGGGGATCTAGGATCGACAAGTGTGTCCTACACCCATGGTGAGCAGCTACAGCCTGAGGTTTAAGAAGCAGCTCAGCTATACAATCTGCTTCACCGGCCACAAACGACTCCTCTTTCTGCGGCCTTTTTCAATGTTTGGCCGGTGCTCGTTCTCAGTTTTTGATTTAGCTTTGCTTTTACGCTGCCAGTGCCCAGCAGGCAGACGGGAGGGCTCCAGAGCACCGCGGGCATCAGAGGCAGGAGGTCCGGAGGGCTCTGAGGGTAGTTATAGACTCTGGGCCCTTCCTCTCGTTCACAGTTTAGCAATAAATTGCTAGTGACGTCCACCCCCATCTAACCTCTCTCCCTGACTTCTCCCGCACGTCCCACCGCCAGAAGTAACCGTAATTTTGTGCCGCTTTTCTTAGCAGGACGCACGAAAAAGGGGCGAGAGATGCGTGATTCGGATGTTACCACCGCCGCTGCCTAAGAACAGGATCACCAAAATACTTCTGTTTTCCCTTTTGTGCTTTTGGACGGATGTTGCTGCTGATATTCCCTCAATTCCCGTGGAAAACAGAGTGTTTTATCCGTATTCCCCAAGTGCCCAATACAAATGCAAATCAGCTCCGGGTGGTAGACCTTGGTTTGTTTTTTTTCCCTGGCTGCCCAGCATCACTTGGCAGGGCTTTTCTCACTTGTTTCTTTTCCTCCTTTTCCTTGAGCCAGCGTGTCCCAAGCGAGGTCCGCAGGAGGGTCAGAGACCTGCTCCATTCCCACACCTCTGCCCTCCTCTTCCTCCTCCTCCTGACGCCCAGCTTGTTTAAAGCCTTTGTGTTTATTAAACAGAAAGAGCCAAAGAGCTAAAACCAAACCAGGACTTGCTCAGATTCCCTAAAATAATGGTCAGGTGGGCCACACCAGTCCCAGATGAGAACATTGGGGCATTTTATGTTACTGCTTTTCTTCCTCTCCGCAGGATTCATCTCTGGGATAAAATCACATAGGAGATCACAGCTGCAGGAGTCAAGATCAGAGGGAGGAAGGTGACTCTGAACTTTCCCATCACTTTAAATAGGTCAGGGCTTTTTAGCTAGTAAAATACCTGAGAGACTCCTAAATCCCCCAGAAGTGGGATTTTAACCTGGGAGGCTGGTGAGAGTAACTGGTGCTCTAAACCCTCAGGCCAAAGCAGGTGTCTACTCACTTAGAAAATTCATGATTCCTTAAAAAGTACCAATTGTCAGTAGACTAGGCTGCCGGCTTAAAGCCATGCCTGCCATTTCTTCTCTGGAGTTTGCACATTTTCTTCCGTGCCCAAATTTCAGACTGACACAGACTCTCTGTGCCCTCAGAGTCCCTTGACTTTTAAAAGAAATGAATTTTAATTGTATTTAAAGCTGAACAGATCAGCAGATGATGTCAAATGCGCACAGGATGACTGCAAGGAGAAGTTGAAAACGAGACATCAACATCAAAATTCAGCTCCAGCAATCCAGGTCCTGCAACCCCAGGCTGAGCATCGCGGCCAGGCATGGCTGCCAGCTCAGTCAGGATCCATCTCTTCCTCCCATGGGTTTCAGATCAACCAAGCACTTAAATATACACTTCACTTCGAGTGCATGAGCAGCTCCCACTTACTGAGATGTTCCTGCAATGGGCTTAGCGTTTAGGATGTTCTTACACCCCAGCGAAGGGCTGGCGAAGCCCGTGCGGGGACAGGGGATTCCGTTTCCTTCCCTGCTTGGGTCCACCGAGGTGCTTGAGGTCCCGTGAGTCTGCTGAGCCGGTGGCCCTGGCTGCATGCCGCGGTGTTTGGGCCCACGAGGCGGCCCGAGCTGTCTGCTGGGAGCCTCCGAGCTCGGGTGGGAGACCCACGGGGCCCGATCCCCCACCCGCACCGCTCTGTTGCCATCGCCCATCTGCCCGGCGCCGATGCGCAGCGGCTCGTTCTGCCCTGAACGCCGCAGCTGAGCCCAGTCCTAAAAAAAAGACCTCACAGTTAAAAAAATCATTTGTGTGGGTTTCGTTTTTTTTTTCTTCCCCCCCCTTTTCATCGTCTTTCCTGCTGCTATTCATTTGGCATGAAATAACCTTCCAGATCAATCCGGAAGGGGTCATGCGAAACTGTTGCTGTTTTCCCACTGCTAATTGCTGGGCTGAAATCCCATTCGAACCGCCCCGAATGCGCGGGCTGATGCTCCTCAGCGAAGCGCCTACCAGGTATTTTCCCCCACAGGCTTTTCTCTTCCTGCGAACCCCCCCAGGCCTGGCTGGTGGGCTGTTTGTGGGACAATGGCGTCGCCACAGTACGCCGGGTTTCCGAAGCAGAGCCGTGCTTTGGCAGGAATCGAGCGCTGCCAAGTTTCACAGGGCCGGCGGGGAGGTTGGGTACTCGCGGACCCAGAAATGAAGCAGTTAATTGCCCTACTGGGAAGGAGGAAATTTCTTGTAAAAATCCAGAATCTGGCTGAACAATGTGGCCTTTTATTTTTCAGGCTTGGAATCAAGCCTGGCTGCCCTTGTAAACAAAGAAAGGAAAGAATCACTGAACCAACCCAACACATAAAAACTGACCATGTCTGTCTTTGAAGTTCCCTTTATGTTGTTTGGAAAACTTGGGATTACAGAGGGGGTTTTTTCTTTTTTTTTTTCTTTTTTTTTTTAAGCAAAATAGGAATGGGAGTTAAAGGAAACTTTTTCTTTAACAGAGCAGAAGTCATTAATTAAGTATCCCATTCAACCCCGAGGCACCGGCTCATCAATCAGATTTCTTATTAGCATTCTGATGACCCGCCTGACCCCCCGTCTCTGTACTGTCTGCATGACGACACGGAAAACCAGACCACACACCGAACGGAGGAGGATTATTCGACGCTTTTCCTTACTCGGGGAGGGGGGGCGGAACCGAGCCGGGAAGAGGAATGATGACTGACATTGTTGTTTTGGGTTGAGGCAAGTCAACGAGCGTCTCCCGGGTGGATGACGTGAGACGTGTCCTGGTGGCTTTGCTGGTGTGTGCACAGGGCTGCTCCAGGGCCAGGACCTACAGCTTGGTGCCATTGCAGGGTCTCTCTGCGCCCGTCATGGCCACGCTAGGCTCAGATGCTGAGTGAAGAATGGGATTTTAGCGTGCTCACCACCATGCTCTTGCCCTTGGGTAACCCCGGTCAGGAAACCATTGGCTCCTGAAAATGTGCTGGCAGCTTTGGGCCCTCTAAGTAGGCTGTGTCCTCACGGAGGGTAAGGAGCCCACCTTGCCAGTCCTCCAGCCTTTAGCCATCCAGGTTATTCCAGTTACAAGTAATGGGCACACACACGCACAGAGCACGTAGCCAGGGCTGACCCGACCGATGCCAGGGAAAGAGGTGGTCGGCGGAGGGAGGCAGCACTGGGAGATAAAGCAGAATCGTAGAACTGAATCTCACAACGATCATGAGCTGCTTACGTGTGGAGCCGCACGACACGGAGGAAGCAAGGCAGCGTGAACAATGTGCCCGTGCGAGTGCCGTGGTGATGGATGCAGGAACATGGCGCTGCTCGTAGGGCGGCTTGCTACCAAGAGCCGGCTGAGGTTTCGAAATCAGATTGCTTTTACCAAGTGTTCTTCTCAAAAGAAAAAAATATTTTTTTTTTTTTTAATGTGGAGGCTGTTTTCCTGGCAATATAGAAAATTGTTTCAATATATCCTACTTATTCACTTTTCTCTCTTTTTCTCTTTTTCAAAGGCAAGCCTACCATGCTGTGTGTGGTGAACAGAAAAACTGGAAAATGTGGATAATACTGTATAAATTTTCGGAAGTAATTTGGGGGTTGAACTTTTTTAAAAATTTATTAGTTCTTTTTGATTTCCTTTAGTTGGAAGGGATTGTACCTGACCAAGTGTGACATATTCTGCTTAAAGTCGTGCAGCCCTGGATAGTTGCTATCACAGCTCATCTCTGAATTTAAGCAATATTACCTGAGTCACACCAGAACCTGGTCAGGATTAGGCACCTTGAGGGGTGTGAGCCTCAAGGTTTGGCCCAACAAGAAATGTCCCTCTGGACAGGGAATTATATCTGATCTCCAGCTAAAACCCCAATGGATAAAGCATCTTTGTCCTTGGGGCTCATCCAAAGAGGGTTGCTGCCCCAACTGAAGGGGACACCAGGGAATGTCTTGGGGACTCAAGGACGTCTGTCAGTCATTGCTGATGGAGGAGGAGATGGGGAGGATGGAGGTGAGGGGGCAGCAGTCTGGTATTTCATGTTAAACACCAAAGCAGCATTGGCAGCAGATACCTGACGCCAGGGCTTCCCTTCCCAGGCAGGCGCCTTTGGCATCTCTGTCCGAATGGATCCTGAGTTATTGGACACCAGTGTGAGGGCTGCAAGTCAACTTCTTCTGCACTGTGTTTTTAATTTAGTATTTTATTTTCCTTCTGCTGCATAGTGAGGCTTGGGGAACTTCACAGCATCATCTGAGATTTTACTGCTATTGCAGAAGCCTAGGCACCGACATTGCAGGTCTCCCCTCCTCTGGGGCATGTTATGGTTGTTGATTTGGTCTTTTGTGCTGCAGTTGATTCCCTGTGGTCCAGAGTGTGTAGTGCCATGTGAAGTGGCTGCTCTGCATAACCTTCTGAACTGCAACACGAACTTCGTGTCCTTCGTGCCAGAGAAGACCCTTGGGAAGAGCTGTAAGAATGGGATGAGCGCAGAGCAACGCTCACCCAACACTGTCCCCATCCTCCCAAAATCCGCAGCTTGGGGAGCTCTGGCTGCGTGGCTGTCTGGGCTCCATGACCCAAATAGTGTCTTCTGGTCCTGTATAAGCCTAAACACAAACCACACAGGCCCCAAGTGCCAGATTTTGGCTGATGTCACAGGGGCATAGCCACCCTCTCCTTGGCCAGTAACTCTGGACCGGGGCCAGCAGAATCAGCTCGGACAAGGATTAGGGCAAGCCAGAAATTAGACTATTAGTCAAAGTGGCTGGAAACCAGGTCCCTGGGCTACCAGCACAGGTACTTCCTACATGTCTTCAGAAAGGGATCTGTGTCTCCCATGCACTTTAAAAAGGTCATATTTTTGCTTGGTGATGAGAAGAGCTGGCAGCCCTTAATGTCATGCCGCCGATGCCTGGCTCAAGGCATCCTCAGAAAGTCACCTTTGGCCTCAGGTACCCTCTCCTCGTAATCCAGAGGGGTCCTGAGGGAGCATTACCCCCTTGGGTTACTGCTGGACCTTTCTACATGGCCCTTCATGTCATGGGGCGAATCACGGGCGGTGGATATCAGACTGCGAGGCTCACCTCCACGCCTCCATCGCAGCAGATTACTGGTGTGTATTTTGCATCTGGGAAACACAGAAAGGAATCAAACCTATTACATATTGAAATGATAAGGGTGTGGTGTAGATATTGATAACTAAGTCTAGTTTTCATGGTCCTTGTGAACCAAAGTAGTGCTTGATCCAGTTCCTCCCTGAAGTATCTGCTGTGGCCTGTGACTGTCAGTGGTCTTTGTGTGCTGTGCCACGCTATTCAATACTCAGCATATTTTGAATTTAGATCAGCTGCAATGTCAGATATTTCTCTGATGATGTCATTTCTTCCAACAGAGTGGCCTGGGAAGCAGCAAGTAAAAAAAACAAAACAGGGAGGGAAGAATGTGTATTGGGTAGATACTGTCACAAAAGAGACCAGATGGGGAGAGACTTGCTGCGTGGAAGACCTAAAAAATGCACCAAGGGCTGTGAGGAATAGGGCTCAAATCCCTTCCATTTCTCTACAGTGCAGCAAACAAGGAGGTGAGTTTGACCGGGTACAAGTTTGGCGGCTGCTGATCTGCTGCCGGACCATCTGACAGAGTGATCAGATGTTGTTTGCAAAGCCTGCATAAATTAAATTCCATGTAGACGGAAGAAATTGAAACAGGATCTCTGGTGCCAGCAGCTCCTCTTATCGCTTTGTAGCCTGTTCGCATTCCCTGGCAGATAATCACCATGACTAACATTTATCTGACACAGCCAGTTTTGCTACAAAAATCTGTTTTCCGACCTCAGCCGACTATTCACAGAAGTGACAGCCCCACCTCCGATGGTATGAATGCTAACAAAGCTCTCCTAGGAAATAGACGGGTTTGGGGGACACTCTATATAGTCAAAATAAGAGGCAAGGAGTGCTCCAGAGAGCTGGATGGAGGGGTTGAGTGCTTTTTATTTCTCCGTCTTAGTATTTGTGATAGTTTCCTTCATCTGATTTATTCCTTTTGCTGTTGTGTGTTGCGTCCAAATATAGAAAGACTTTGGGCAGCTGGATGGCCACGCTGGCGAAAGAGCTACCTGCCATGCTCTTCATGCCAGCTTGACTTCTGCTCTTTCTCTGCTATTTTCTAATCTGTATTTCAAGAGGCCCATAAGGTAGGGAGAGCTGGTACGAGTGTTTGGTAATGAGGTGAAGGGCACTGGGGAATTGATCAGGGTTCAGATGAACCCGGCAAGATTGGAAAAGGAGAGGTCTGACTTTGAGCAGCTCCTCAAGCTGTTCACCATGGGGCTGCACATGGTGCTGGCTCCAGTTGGTGACAGGAGCTGGGGCTGAGACAGGGGAAGAAGGAAGGACCAGGGCGATGCACACAGGTCTACCTGTGGCTCGTTAGCTCTGCTGCCCAGACCAATACACTTTCCTGTCCCGCATTTCCACAGATCTCCACTCAAGTCATGTGCACTATGAATCCGCAGTTTATCCTCTCAGGCCACAGACTGGGCAGCAGGGCAAGGAGCGCTTGCTGGCTAGACGGAGGAACCTATATCCACAACAAATTTTTTAAGCACTTGAGAGTTAACATATCTTTCTCAAGAACTGAAATCTCCAAGTGGATCTGCCCATCCCTTCCAAAAGTCTGTTGTTTGTTTTTGTTTCTTTGAGTCTTTCTACCCTCTTTCTCCTCCTGATTCTTCCTCCATGAAGCCCATACTGTCCCATGAGGCCATATGACGCTTCTAAGGAAAATCCACCTTTCAATAGTGTTTCTAGGCTGCATGTTTGCTCCATAGTGGTCCTCACCTGAAGATCAGGGCTGCATGCCCTAGACTTCAGAGGGATGGCTTAAAGATGGTCCCTTGCAAAAAAAAATCACCAGATTTCCTCCAAGCAGGATTAAATAAACTGCCCCTGGGCAAAATTGAGTGCACAATTTTTGTATTTCCATATCTTGCATGTTTGGCTGTTTGTGAGGGGTACCAGGCTCAGAACTGGCTCGAGTCATTGGCAAAAGTGTCCATCTGACCTGCGTCTGAGGATGTAGCCTGAATCCCCTCATCCCTCAGGGTTTTCCGGTGGTTTCTCTTCCTCTTTGTGCTGCCACCACTAGAATTTTGCCTATATTGATGACTCTCTGCACCCAAGTTGAATGAGTTCTCCATATTCCTATTCAGATCCTTAAAAGTACCATCAGTAGGCCCAAAAGAAATAATTCAAAGCCCTACCCCAGAGACAATCTTGCCCTTCCTTACCTTCATTCTTCTAGAGTGTCCAGCCGTACAGACAGGGCTTACCACGTCCGGCAACTATTTGCTGCAATGTCTGTACCTTCTTGACATGAGGCTAACTGCGGATATTTTCAGATCTTGTTAAGCTTAATAGGAGAGATTAGATGACCTCGGGAATTTGTAGAGAGATGCTCTGCATTTTCTCATTCCAGTTTTGGTCCCAGTCTGGTCTAAATCTGTAAGGAACAGAAACAGTTACTGGCTGGGAGTTCTCTCCCTCAAAAGGAGTGTGGTGACCTCTGAGTGGCTAAAAAGGGTTTTCAGGACATTTTGGGCAATTGTCCTGCACTGATTTGACACCTGTAGCTCCAAAGGACGTGGGGCCGAGTTGGCAGGTGCCTGGAGTTTTTAAGATCTGGGTGGGATTAGTTTGATTAGGTTGATCATGGGGACTCCCTTCAAGGTCAGAGGGAAAACAGGTAATCATGAGGCAGGATCACTAAAACAAGTCAGAAAAGTCACTCTGGAGCTGCCCGTTTCTCTCCACTAAGAAGAGAGTTGAGGATGAGAAGCTCACGTGAGGTACTCTTCGACAACCATGGTCAGTGGCTTTTGGGTTTTTTAATTGCTTGTCAGTATTTGTATTTGGCAACCTGGTGGGCAGCATCTTGTGGTCTTTACTGAGGTCCTTACTGGGGTGAATTATGGCTGTGGGGATGGCTGTGCCCATGTGCTGGCTGCAATAGCAACGGAGGGAGCCCTGAGACCCTTGCACGGGTCACCCGAGGGAGGGTGAGCAGTGTAGAGCCCCTCCATCCTCCAGCTGGGAGCACCAAAGGGAAGGCAAGAGGGTTAACACAGGGCAAAAAGGGCAAAGCTTGAATGCCCAAAAAGGGCAAAGCTTGAATGCCTTGCCCAAAACGTGCCTTGCGCGACTCCAGCATCGCCCGCCACGCGTGCCCGTTGGGATGCGCGAGCAGGAGCGGCTGCGTTCCCAGCTCCGGGCGCGCAGCGATATGACGGCGTGCCAAAGGGTCTTCAGGGGCTGGGGAGGGGGGATGGAAAATCCTGGCATAGAATTTAAAATGTGCTCTAACCTTTTCTGCAAACTGAAAGCAAGAAAAATGCTCATAAAACTACTCTTTGTGCCCAGAAAGAAGTCTGGTTTTATACTGTTGCTAAGTTCCTTATTGTTTTCTGGGTGTTTTTTGTGTTTCTGTGGCAGCCTTTTCTGTGGGCCTCTTTCAGTGACTTAGCTATATTGGCCTGCAGATAATTAGATCAGTGCTATCATTTTCACTGTCCTTTTTCCTCTGGGGCTATTTGCATGATAATGGCAGTTTGTGCGACTCGCTCCCTCCGTCTCCCTCTCTCTTTTAACAAGGCGCCATTTCTAAACATGAAATAATTCAGGGGACAATCTGCGAGCGGCTCTGTCAAGAAAAGACTGGAAACATCTGGTTAAGAAAACATTCCTGGTAACCAAAAATAAAACATTTTTGTTAGCTATAGCTTTCCAAAAAAAAGTTTTGGTTTTTTCTTTCGCAGTATTTTTAGCTTATGTGTATTTGCTGTATGCAAATCTCCAAACCAAGGTATGCTCCCGCTCTGGGTGGGTATGTGTGGATAATGATTTATGATGTGTTTATCTAGATAATTTACAGACAAGTAAGATATCAAGATTTAAACTCTTAATGAATCCTACGAACATTTGAAAGGTAGCTGTGTTCCACAGCATGGTTTTGAACCCCTCTTGCCATGAACAAAGTTTTCCGTTCAGCAAGACATGCCCAGACCTGAGCATGAGAGTAAACCCACTGAAATCCAGAGGCTGACATGGGTGGCTGATGCTTGGGTTGTGCTGAGTAAGGGTCTGGGGTTTTCCCAGAGAGTTCCTGAGAATATGTTCCTGAGAATGCATCTGGGTCAAGAGCGCGCCAAAGACGCGCTTTGCGCAGGAGCATCGACTCCTGCCATCCCCACGTCCTACAGACCATGTCCATCTCGGCCTGCAGACTGCGCTGCACCACCGAGAAGGTTGTTTCTGCTGTAAGCAAGGGGTCTTGGGACCAATTCCTGCTCCTGACGGGATTAAACTCCTTGAAGACGTACCTCAGCAGGGGAGAAAACAAATGGTGAAAAAATTAAAGGGTGTTAATAAAATCTGTGCTGGTATCAGAAGCTCATGGAATTTATTTGATATTTGGATTTCCCCACAGCAGCTCAGCAAGGGGCATCAGCTGTCCTACACCTGATGGTTTTTGATATGGATCTGTCAGATCGTCACGTCGCCGTGACAAAAACATATTCCTGGCCCAGAACTCAGAGGCCTCCTCGGAGCAGCCCAGCACTGCAGTGGATGGGTGGTGAGGCTGGGAATAGAAAATTGTATTTGCCTGTTTAGTTAAGCTTATTAAAAATGGCTTGATCCTTTCTAACGGGCAATTTTCAAGGGGCAAACCTGGTCATAGTTTTGATAACATTTTTAATTAAAAATAAAGAAATTAAAAATTCCACAATTGTCCTTTTTAATGAAAAAAAAAATTATTGGAAAGAAAATGGGTTTAACCTTTTAAATACTGGGACACGGTGGTGACCAGCATTTTTAAAGATGATCCCGTGCTGCAAATATCTCATAATGATTGTAACACACCAGAAAACAAATTTCCTTTCAGTAAACACCTGCGAGGATTAGTCTCTGCTCTTGTCTGCTATGAGATCATACAGCTCCCACCATTTCAGAACCTGAGCCCCAGCCGTCTCCCTGGTGTGGACACAGAGGAGATGGTCCCAGAGCAGCTTCTGCAGGCAGAGGCCACCTTGTTGCCAGCGTCATCACGTTATGGATCCATTAGCTGAGCTGCATTGGGTTTGTTTAAGAGACATAAAGGAATAAGAAGAGCTCTGATAGCACTGCCATGGTCACAGGTACCTGAAGACACCTCTGAGTCAGAGACTCTTCAGCATGGTTGAGGCATCATTGGAGAGCTACCTGGGGTGGGAGAGAGGGCTGAGCCCAGGCCACAGGACAGCTGGAAGGACAAGCAGAGCTTAGCTCATAGCTCCACAGAGGTAAGATGCCACATGTTGTATGAAGACTTTGACATGGGGTTTCCTGGCTCAGGAAAGTAGATTATTCCCAAATGGAGGGCAAAGAGACAAGGACTGGCCCACCAGAGTTAGGGGAGTTGCTGATGCTCAGCAATTCCAAAAATCAGGTCCGTTTATTGGGGTTATTCATCACTTGATGAAAGTCAGTGGAAATGGCTTCACTGGGAGTTGGACCAGGTCCTTACATCAGAGCATAAATAACAACTGAGAAGATGTCCTTCTGAAGCACCGGCACCACGCTGCATGTGACCATGGACCACACACCAAGCAGCCCCCAGCCCTCCCATGTTCTCCCCCATGCTGCGGATGGTGCACAGCCGGACCTCTGAGAAACACCTCAGTGCCTGTTGTTTCAGTGACCATTTTGAGATACGTGAAGAGTATTTCGCTGCATTTGCTAAACCCTCGCTGCTTGCATCAGGTAAGGTTTGAGGAGCTCCTGTCCTCCCCAAAGCCTTGCAGCACCTCCCAGCAAAGCCTGTCAGGAACCATGAGATCAAATAAACTGGTTCCAGCCGAGCAAACAGGGATTAGTGGAAGGACAGTGTGCAACAAGCAAGACTGTGCTTGACATTAGTTGCTATTTGTTTGCATTTCACATTTCATTTCCACCTAGCTAAGCTCTTCCACACAGCCCCCTGCGCGACTAGGCAAAATAAAGGAATGAATTTGATCTCAAACCCCACACATTTACCTTCAGAAATGTCTCTAAGTGAAGATAAAACCCTGCAAATTTCAAGGAATACACAAGGACTGAGGTAAAACAACATGAAAAAATATTTCTCAATAATATGAAAAGTAATTTAGTTTCTTATTCGTTTCAAGTATATGTAAATGTTTCCTCAAAGCATATGTCTACCAGCAGCCAAGTGTCGGACTAAGAGCAAGGGCTTACTGAAATGAAATTACGATTTCCACCCCCAAAAGTCTTTCCTGAAGAGGCAAGAGGTGGTTTTTGCACAGCTCTTGTAGCGGTGACAGAGAGCCACAGCCCAAGCGCTGCGTTCAGGAAAGCAGCCCACAAAACTTCTCAAATGAGCTATTTTTGTGGCAGAGAAGTTCATGTTATCACAGCTTTGGGGGGATTTTGATCTATACCAGTTTTTTTTTAATCAAGCCATAAATAATTCTGCAAAGTTTAGGTGGAAGACTGATACATTACAGCTCACACTTTTCTGGGGTGCACTAAGAAGACTGTGGCCAGCAGGTCGAGGGAGGTTCTCCTCCCCCTCTACTCTGCCCTAGTGAGACCCCATCCGGAGTACTGTGTCCAGTTCTGGGCTCCCCAGTTCAAGAAAGATGAGGAGCTACTGGAGAGAGTCCAGCGGAGGGCTACGAGGATGATGAAGGGACAAGTGCATCTCTCCTATGAGGAGAGGCTGAGAGAGCTGGGCTTGTTCAGCCTGAAGAAGAGAAGGCTGAGAGGGGACCCTAGAAATGCCTATAAATATCTGAAGGGTGGGTGTCAGGAGGATGGGGCCAGACTCTTTTCAGTGGTGCCCAGCGACAGGACAAAGGGCAACTGGCACAAACTGAAGCAGAGGAAGTTCCGTCTGAACATGAGGAAGAACTTCTTCCCTCTGAGGGTGACGGAGCACTGGAACAGGCTGCCCAGGGAGGTTGTGAAGTCTCCTTCTCTGGAGATATT
>Ga0065711_1041810_pt1 | contig 15862 bp, 10 predicted proteins | sample Hoacrofraction12_FD_59098 | JGI IMG/M metagenome (GOLD analysis project Ga0065711, IMG submission 59098) | Hoatzin crop microbial communities from Cojedes, Venezuela - Epithelial fraction 12 v2 (version 2) | ecosystem: Host-associated > Birds > Digestive system > Esophagus > Crop | place...
TTTTTTTTTTTTTTTTTTTTTCCCAGTGCTTCTCCTGTCAGTGAATGGTTTTTCCAGCCTTCTCTTCCCCTGAGGCTGGTTGGCGCATTTCATATTTATGCATTCATTGCTGTGCCAGTCCCCAAGGATGAAAGGCAAACCTGGGGCAACCCCACTTCTGGATTTGCTAGTGCGCTGGTCCCACACTAAGCCTGGGGAACTGTGATAGCTGAAATACCAAACTCTCACGGTTCTTCATGCCTTTCTCTTCCCTGGGATCCCAAATATACATCACTTTGGTTCTGAGGACTAGCTGGGGACACCACTTCCCAGTAAATGCCACAGGGTGCAGATGGCACTGTGTCCCCCAAGGACCCTTCCAAGCCATCTTGCCTACTCTTATATGATCACTTTCCAAGCCCACAGTGATATCTGCTTAAGAAAAGGGTTTTGGTCTTGGTGATAAATCCATGGATATGTATGCTACTGAACAAATACTAAGCAAAAGCCATCATTGCATAATGAGATCTGCATCCATTTCAACCAAAGGAGGTGGCAACCACATGGCTGGATTGTATCATTGGGTCCTCCCTCACACTATGCTCACCTGGCTGTGTCTGCACTGCTGAGACATGATGGATGGTGCTTGGGATTGCAGTGAGGTGTAATGATTCATTCTCAGAGTTGGGAGAGCTTTCCTGTCCACCTGGGTACATGGGAAAGTCATTCACTGGCGAATGGCACTTGAGCATTTTAGCACATGTAGAAGTTGTGCATAAGGTTTTAGTCTCCGCATTCAGTCAAGGCTGCTTGTAGCGCAGCTTGTCTTGGGTGACAGATTTCTTGAGTATGAATGTGAATAATGTCTGGCAATAAATAGGGTAAATTCACACATTTTTTTTTAGCTTTTAATTATTAGACATTATTTTAAAATCCATTATCCCTGATCTTATTTGGGGAAAAAAGATAGATGATTATGATGTTCATAAATCCAGTCTAGAAATCATTCTTTCAGTGCCTCTTAGGATAAAACTTGGGATGACAATTCATAAAGCTTTCATTCTTCAGTAACTTACTCCCTGACTTAGCTGGAAGACCCATAGCCTGGGATACAAGAACAATATATCTGACAGGAGACTGGTGAGTGATCACTCTTGAAAGAAGACTAGAAATATAATAACTTGGATTTTTTTCATTGCAAAGATAAATAATAATTTGACAGGAGATGTCATTACTGTTTAATGACTTTGTCTGAACAGAACAATTGAAGGAAATATGTTTGCTCTTCCTCATCCCTTGCCATTTCCATGATGTCATTAGGTCTGGCCATAACAAGTGGAAAGTTAAAACATAGGAAAGGCAATGCCTGCAGGGCAAAATATACACAGCAGTGCACGGTAGCAACAATGTGTATCACTAGTACAGACATTAAGGTATCAAGGTTTATCCAGAGAACAGAAAATGTGAAGGAAGTTTCAGTGGAGGTATTTTACATTAACTTATACAGTAACTGAGCCATCATAATGATGACTTAGCAAAAACACTGCCACATCCGGCAAAAATGAAGAAGTTTGTACATGTCTAGGAATTTTAGTTGCTTAGACTTCTTTGCTAAGTTTTTGTTTTTCTTTCCTGTATGTGGAGCATCTGCTGCAGAAAAGCAACTGCCTGGCTGTCAACATGCGCCTGCTCTGGCACCACCTGTGAGTGGTTTTGCTCCCTGGTGTGGACGGCTAGCCACAGGTACTGAGTCAAGTACTGATTGTGAGATAGTGGATGTGGCTGTTAGTTCAAGCTGTAGAGACTGTCCTTCAAGAGCCAGAGGCCACAGTTGCAGTTTTTCTTTCCTCAGGTGGTCAGCTCCTCCAATGTTACGCTGATTAGAAAGGGAGAGAAAGACTAAGACCCACTGTCTTGGAACAGTGGAGAAGAAAAGATGCATTTTCTCATCGCTTCCACTGTTAGCACTTTTTGAGCTCCAGAAAAATTCCTCCACGTCTCTTTGCAGCGGTCCATTTCAAAGTCCATAAGCAAAATTTCAAAATCTGTTTGCCCATCCATATAGAATCATTCCAAAAAGTCCCCTTCTATAGCAGCAAGTACAAGAGTGCTGGACTGGGCCAAACTCACAGCCCAGGGAGTCAAGTCTCCACCTCTGATGCAGCAGTGAACAGACTTAAGATAATTTGCTGTTCATCAGACCAAATTTAGGTCTTATCCTGGCCTCTAACAGAAGATGGTGTCAGCTCACATTTTATTACCTCTTGCACAAGACTTTTTCATTAGCTTACGATAGCACTCAATCTCTCTGAAATCTGGTCCAACTTCCCTTTATGCAAACCTTGATAAAATTTCATTCTCAGTAACTTCTATAGAGTGATAAGTTCATTAGGTTAATCACATACTGTGCAAAGAAATATTTCTTTTTAAGCCATTTGACTTTCTCATCTTTCCAACCCATTCCCTCAGGACTGTGGCTGACCTTAAAAAAACCCCATCAGTCTACATCCAAGCCATCAATAAACATACAGTGGTTTAACTGCATCCTTAGTATTCTTTGTGTTTTCTATTGCCCTTCAAACACCACACAGGTAATACAAAATAGTAGACAGAAAGGCTTAGGTGGAATTTAGGCTGGATAAATCTGGATAAAACAATACGGCTGCTTCATCTTCTCTTCTAATTCCTGACACTGTCCTTGCTGATGTGCATAGTAGTTTGCTTATTGTCTACATCTAGTTTTTAGACTGTAAATGTTATTCATGGTGCAGCATTGTCCCCCGCTGTGCTTGACGAACAAGGACATCCATTGACTGCTGATACTGGATGAAGAAATCAGTTCTGTGCATCAGGCTGCAGCAGATTCTGGGCTGTCAGTTGAGTTCTGGGTGTTCAGCAAGATGCTGGTGGGAATGGGAGGGACCGATGCAGAGCTCTTAGGTGTCTCTTTGTAGCATAAAGCTTTTGTTGCTGTAAAAATCAAACCAGGATTGACAATAGTACAAAGAAAAGCTGTATAACAGAGCCAGAGGCACAGGCAGGAAACAGCTCAGGTGCTGCAGGCTCCTCCCCAGCCAAAGCCGCATTTCAGTAGCGCCAGGGGACAACGGGGACTTTGTTGCCACAGCGCTCAGAGCACTGCTGCAGAAATGATCTGCCCTGAGTATAAATAGGATCACAAAGTGTGCACACACCTTTGTCTCCATGGGCTTCAAGTGGATTGTGCACCCACAGGACAATACAGAGATGTGTGTGAGGAAGAGAGATATGAGCGATAGTTATCTCAGTTCTTTGCATACCGTAAAACACCTTCAGAAGGAAAAGGTCTTAAGACACTTGGGGGTGTATACAGTGCCTGTTCTACCTGAATGTGGAATAACCATGGTGATTCAGGCAAAAAGCACCTTTTCGGTATAAAGACTGTCTAGGCTTCCTGGGTGTGAAAAAGCCTGAGGATCACTAGATCTTCTCTGGCTTCTGTGACACAGGACACAGATCTAAACCTTCTGTGGGGAGCCTAAGAATCAGTGGTTCTGTAGAAGTTATCTTCAAAAAAGCCAGCCATGAAAACCTCTGAATTGCACTCGTGATGCAGGCATGAACACCTGGTGAACTACACCACAGAAACCTGTTGCGTCATACACTGAATGTTTTATTCAGATCCCTGGTTTATCCTGAGTGATACCAGGGAAGATGGGCAGAGAAGTCCTTTCAGCTCCCAAGAGGCAAAATGAACATATCTGTTCTGTGGCTGCTAGTCCAAAGAGCCAGATCTTAAAAGAGTCAATGCTTTCTTGTCTCAGGGATAAAGTTCAAATCTGTACGATCAAAATTGGATGAACATGAAAAGGAAAAAAATCCACTGCAAATGTGCATGAAAATAAACATCACAGTTCTCTTTCAGTGCTATTTATAGATCTTTCAGTTTAATGACCCCAAACATTGCATGAAGGGTTTCTCTAATGTGCTACCAAGACTGCTTATAGGAGACAACTCTCTCAAGAATGTGGTAGTGTGAAGACTCCCACGGCAGCACCCATGCAGAAATTGCAAACCTCCTTGGGCAGCCTCTTCCTGTCTAACAAAGTTTCTACAGGGGGAAAAAGTGATGGTGTGGGGTATAGCTTATTACTCATACACCATGGCAAGCAGAGACGGGTTGAAACCAGTGTGCATTAGCAATCAATTAAAAATGACTAGCACATTAAAAGTGTGGACAGATGTAGTCTTGTGCCTGTAGCTGGAGAAATTTGGGATGTTACGGCTGCCATCTGGTTTCTGCTATATCTTGGCTGGTGGCTTCTTCCTGATGGGGAGTGCCTGCAAAGCGAATCTGCTTGGTGCATGGCCTGTCGACGGTGTCATGGTGGTCCCAGTCTCTCCTGAGTGCTCCTGCCTGCCCCAGGAGTCAGAGCAGCCAGCCATGGCTAGCCCCATGATTGGTGAGAGCCCACTTCCAACCGCTCTCTTTCAGGGGAGGACATGAGGAACAGGGATTTGAGTCAGTACTGTGACATATGGGCAGGATACAATAGATTTATGGATTTGCAATGGTACAAGCTGACTGCTCTGGGCAAGAGCAGTAGTGCTGCTCCTATGCTACTAAAAATGCCAGAGCAGAAGACTCTCACTTCCCACATGGCTTGCCTGGCCAGCAAGGTTGGGATCACTGCTCTGTGAGACTGGTGAGTGCTCCAGCCCACTTCAGCACAAAGTCAGACATATTAGATTAAATCATCACTAAAGAACAAAAAAATGTGTCTTCTAACAGTAATTTATGGCAGTTGTCTTCTGTGTTGCTTTTAATTTACTGAGCTTCAGTCATGGCTGAACTATTCTGTATGCTATTCATTAGCTGATCACATGCCACTGCTAATTTTTTTCAAATGGATTCACTATTTATAAATGTTCACCAGTTTGTGCCGACGCATGAGGGGAGGGAGAGATATATTTACACCATCTACTTTATGCCTTTAGCACAGATGCTTTGCAGTTCTCCTTTGGAGGGGCTGACCTCTCTCATTTACCAAAGACACAACTTTGATTCCTAAAGCTATTTGTATGACATTCACCTATGTGCTGTGCCTGAACTAGACAGTTTAAGACTTTTCACCCTCTTCTCCTTAGATGCCAGCCATCTAATGAGTCCATTTGCTTTTGTCTCCACTGTGGGCAAAGTTAGTTGCATGACATTGGTACTGCTCCCCAGTCCTTGATGTTTTTTAACATAGAAAAATAAACACATTTTTAGAATAGAATAGAATAGAATAGAATAGAATAGAATAGAATAGAATAGTTCCGGTTAGAATGGACCTGCAATGGTCATCTAGTCCAACTGCTTGACCACTTCAGGGCTGACCAAAAGTTAAAAAAATTATTAATGGCATTGTCCAAATACCTCTTGAACACTGACAGGCATGTGGTATCAACCACCTCTCTGGGGACCCTGAATATGAATTTTAGGGTGAATAAATTTCATGCTGAAAGTTGCTGGGTTTTTAGCACTCATGTATATTAAATGGTATGCTTGGTGGCTGCCTAAATAACAAACAGCACCTCCCTTCTGTCTTTCACAGAACAAACCAGTTAATTTTGGTACTATTAAATCAATTCTGCTAGTAGCTGGATTGAATTTTTTTGTTGGTACAACCTCAGCCCTAGTTAAACATTTATAACCTCACATAGATACAATACGAGTCATCCTGGCTGAGAGACCTTTGCTCATGGAAAATCAGCATTTGATGTTCAAAAGACGGAATGGAACCAGCATGTTAAAGCTTCTACTCACTATCCAAACAGTCCCTATTGTTACAGTTATTGCCAGTAATATCCTGTTTGTCACTGGGACAGCACTTTGGTTCGCCTGCCCTAGAAAAAGTCATTTTACCTCATGCCTAAACCCTTCCAGTGTGGGACTTGGAATTTCATCAAAGGTAAGGAAACCTGCTCAGAGCTCTGGTCTCCAGCAAAACCTCTTCAAAATGCCTTGAGAAATAACCAGAATCTTAAACTTCCACACATCCAACAAAAGAACCCAGTTTCACATCCAGATAACAAATTTGCCTTCCCCATGTCTGGCATTGCTGCTGCCCCTACTCTACATCTATCACACCCCGACCCTGGCACCAGGCCCTGAACAAATTCATTTTTGTGGACTGTGGGTGAAATCTGTGGCAGAACATTACTAGTGTGGAACTAATAACTGGTTTGGACTTCTGTACAGTGACCCACCAACAGACTTTCATTCCAGGCATTGGTGTATCCAAGTTGTAAATGCTGTGTGAGATATCTGCAGGTAGCCTGTTCCTTCCCAGGGTGAAATCCATGTAATGCCTTTGATTTTCTTAGAGGTAGGTTGGGCTCAAACTTTATAAAGTGGTTTCAAGCCCTTTCATGTGAAAGGCACTGAACAAGTACCATACAGAATTAATACTGCTGGAGCTCAGCCCCTTGAAATACTGGTTGCTTCCTCTGGGCCACCCTTGTCAGTATGTTCACCTGCTTCATCTGTGCCATGAAAACCTGCCCAAGGAAGGAATTAAAAAGATGCAATTCAACAGAGCAAATAAACATAGCTGGTGCTGCAGGGCCATGAATGGTTAATGCCTTGGCCACAGCAGTGGTGCGTCTGGAGCTTTTCCCAATGCTGGGCTGGATAGCATCACTGTCTCCCCCGAGTCGCTGGAGTCGCGGCAGTGAGAAACTGCTCTGAGATCACCACTGGAATCCTCGATTTTTAATGCTTCTCCCCCTCCCAACTTTTTCCATTAGAAAGAAGGAAATTGGTAAATGCCCAGGGACTCACAACCACGTTGTGACCTGGTGAGGCAAGAGGAAGCGCGTGCTAACACACCACTGCTGGTAATAAAGCCTGGGTGAAAAATCTTCAATGGAAGGTGCAGCTTTGCAAAAATCTGCGGCAATTAATTGCTTCTGAGCATTTCCAGCACAGAAGAACTGAATCAAATGGTTTCAGCATTTTTTGGGAAAGCTGGAACAGTTGGTTTTAGCAGAGCAATGGCAGGGGCAGACAAACCAGTTCCCTGTGGTAAATTCAGACATGATTTTCCAGAGCCTCAACCATCCTGCAGGACCTGTCCGTGTGTGAAGCCTCCTGGTGTGCCATATTGCCTGTGGTACCATGATGCCCGTGGTACCACCGTGCCCATGGTACCACCATGCCCGTGGTACCACTGTGCTTGTGGTACCACTGTGCTGCCCCTCCTCTTGATCATGAGCTGCCATGTAGATAGATGTGGAAGGGGCTGTTGTCACAGAATATCCTTAAGGCTGTGAGCCCAGGGGTAAGGTTGCCCCAAGTGAGCTCTTTTCTGTCTCAATCCCCATAGTATTTTAAATAGGTTTATGTTATACTTCATGCGATGTAATATTTTTATGTTATACAAGTGGGTTTTTTTCCAGCACTCCGCTTCAGAAGTTGTTTGCACTGCTCAATCCTGTGTACAGTTTTGTAGTGAAATTGGTTTTATAAATGATGGGATTTCTCAAAAAACTGAAATTCCATTTTTGATCAATGCTAGTTTTGACTGCTGATGCTGGACAGGGTTTGTCTCAGAATAGCATGTTAATATACAGAGCTATTTTCCCCCCTATCTTTCTGGACTTTCTCATTGAAAACATTCTTAGTTTGTATTTATGTGCTATGATAGCTAAGAAGAGAAACAAGAATAGCTGGAGCTATTTTAGAGACCTAAATCTTCAAACCCTGAAAATGTAGCTTGATTTAAAAGTGCATGCATATTGCTTTTACTTGGCACCCTAAGGAAATAAGGATTACACAGTGACACTCTTCATCTTCCCATCCTTCTCTCAGCCCGTCTCTCCCTCAGTAACATTTGAGCCCACTGGCATTTTCTGCCACTCCTGACAGAGAGGAAAGGAAATCAAAGCAAGTCCCTGTGAGTCACCTGCTGCTGGGTAGGGAAGAGAAACTCGGTGTGGTGCCCCCTTCCAAGTGCCAGCCTGTCTGGCATCAGCGCCTGTGTGTGTGCACACACGCGTGCCCCCACGCTCACACCAAAACCACCCAGCCCGCAGGCTGATGCATACAAGGTCTGCTACCAGCTACTGTATGGCTTTTTCCATACACGGAGGTATTTGCAGGGCATGGGAGAGAGAGAGAGAGAAGGGCAGTGGGTGCTGGGACTGGCGTATTGCTGGGGAGTGAAGCTGTAAGTGACAAACAAATCTCAGCTTATCATGGGAAAGCGGGTGCTGTTGCAACATAAGGCATAAATTCACGTAGCCAGGCTTCCTTAAGGTCTTTGGCTTATGGAAGTATGTATTTGTAATATGCAGTATTCTTTTGTGTATCTTGTCCAGGTAAAGGTTTTATTCTGAAATAGTTGTTTAATCTATCTGGTGGGAAGGATAGGGGAAACAGAACATTGCTTGCATTAGAAGTGACGCTGCCCACTCTTGTGGAGGAAAAGGTCTTCACATGTCCATGGATCAGATTCTACAATTACACAGCTTTCTTGTTTGGCCAGTTCATCTGCTAAATCTGACACAAAGCCAGAATGAAAACAGAGATTTTCCCATTACAGAATACCAAATCTATGATAAGTCACGCCATGAAATTTAAGGTTTTAAGGAGATGGAGAGAGAATGAGGGAAACTCCAACTGCTGCTGCAGGATAAGTAATGAGTTTTGCAGCACTTCTAGAATCTGTTTTTCAGGGATATCATAAAGAACAACAATCATAAACCACAGGAGCAGCAAGAGAAGAAAAGCAGAAGAATTTGGGATGGGAAAATTTAAGCAGAACTTTGAGCCAGACTTTTAGCCTATCACACCATCAGCATGATAACTTTGGGTACAGCTGGATAAAGTAAGGAATTGCTACAGAAAGAGGCCTGTGAATACTGTATTTAATCTGTGGGTCTGCTTTGCACAGCGATGCAGTGAATATCATCGATGATCTTTATTATATTTGTATTTTTTTCTTATACTACAAATCCCCTCACTATAAAGTACTCAAACCATTCACCACTTCTGCTTTCCTTACCATCAGGTTACAATATTCAAATCTATTTATAGATGGAGTAACATGTCTCTGAAAGGAGAGTTATATTGTGGCAGCACTGAAAGAGACTATGCTGGTTTTCTCAAAGCTTAGTCCTTAAATAGGATATATTCTCAAAGATTACTCCTTAAATAGGACATGAATATTGTAATTTATGCATCATTTGCCATGAGGCACAAGATCACCCATAGCATATACTTTTATGTGTGTGCTTATATATAGTCTTTGTAACTGCAGCCTGCAAAGTTCAGAACTTCAGAATTCCAAAACCAAACCATGAATACAAATTGATGGAGGCTGAATTATATCTGTTGTCCCAAAAATCCAGTGGATTTAATTGCATCCCTAACACTGCCTACTTGCTGAAACAAAAATAAAATTCAGAAGCAAACAAATAAGTTCTCTGAATAAATCCTGCACTGCCCCAATTGTATCAGCTGCCATCTAAGCTGCCTGGCTACCATCCAGGCCTGAATCACATTCCTGGACAAGAAGTAACCCATGCATCCCTATTGAACTGTCCTCTCCTCTCCTTGAGCTTCTTTTATCTCCCACCTGGCTCTCCTGCAGCTCACCATTAAATTTCTTTTAAAGAACGTGCTTACCTGCATAGTGGTCAAACACAGTGGGGACATACTCCTCTGGGAAGGCATCATTGGCATAACTCATCAGCAAACAGGTTTTCCCAACAGCACCATCCCCAACCACCACGCATTTTAACATCTTCTTCGTGTTATTGCTGCTCCCGTCAGTGCAGTTGTCATCTTCTTCCTTGCAGTTCATTCTTGCTGCTGCTGCCGCTGCCGCTGCTCTTGCTGCTCCCAGGTCTTCCCAGTGCACATGAAGGAAAAATGAAGTGCGATTGTATTGACTTTCCCTGAGTTTGGAGCGGGGGGCAGCAAATCTCAAACTCAGGAAATCATACTAATGTTTCCAGGCTGTCACAGCCGCTTCTAACAATTACCAGATCAGTCAAGAGAATCATCGAGGTGAATAAATTAAATATACAGCGAGGAATATCATAAAAAAGCGATCTGTCCTCTCCCGTTCGTCCGAGTCAGGAAATCCTCATCCTGCCCCGGAGTTCTCAGTATTTATTGTGACTTAAAAAATATCAGCAGCCTGTGGCTTTAATTCGCTTCTCCCTTCCTCCAGCTTGGCCGCAAGAAGCAGGGATTCCTGTTAAATCCACTCCATTTTCCATTTCATTTCTAACATGGAGGAGAGCCTGGAGGTTTTTAATGGAGTTTTTCCTTTCTTTCTCCAGCTTGCTGTGTGTCAGGAAATCATGGGTTTCCTGCTGAATTCCATATTAGGATCAGTGGGCTTGTGAAGGGCTGCAAACAATGGGAGCTCTGTGTGTATTTGTACTTTGGAGGAACTCTGCCAGGACATGGAGAAAGAAAAACACTAGAGGTCTCTCTGCAGAACGAAGTTTTGAGGCTTCCTCCTCCATCCCGCGCTCGAGCTGCTCTCTGGGCTGCCGGCACCGAGACCGGCCGGGAGGGTTTCAGAAGGCTGTGAAAGCTGCGGGTGTTGGACCTACATGGCCAAGCGGGGTACGGGGAGGCTGCGAGCTGTGCCTGCGTCTCAGGGTTGTCTGCTGTTCCAGGCGCGGTCTCCTCTGATCTGGGAATAGGTATTTTCTTCCATTTGGGAGGGGAAAGGGGGGAGGTGGAAAGGCAGACAGAAGCTGCAGAGAGTAAGTAGAGTTTAATGTCAAATTTCTGTGTCTATAACTCTTTACAGAACTTTGTTAGAAATAATAAATAATTGATTTTTCAATTCAGGCACTCAGAAAGTGTCTCTTGCATTTCATCACCCGAAAAAAGAAAAAGAGGGGTTTTCCCCCCTCTAATGTAAATATGTAAGCACAGACAGAGATATAAAAAAGAAGATTTAAGAGTTACAGGAATTAAAAAAATAAAACAAAAATAAAACCACGACATAGCAGTCTGTGGAAAAAACAGCTTTGAACTGTGTGATTCCTGCCTCCTCGTCTGTTTTGTTCTGGTGTTTCACGTGCCTCCTGAGTCTTCTCTCCATTTAAATATATAACAGTCTATATGCACTTGAAGGGCCAAAGTCCCTGCTCCTTCCACAGGAAAGATTTCGCAATTTCCAGCAGAAGTGAGCCAGACATTAACATAAACCCCAGTACAGCAGCCCGGCACATCCTGCTGGCTGCATTTTCCTTCCATGAGACTTGAAGGCTTTGAAAGGGGGAAACAACCCCCTGCTGGGGCTCCATGGGGAAGCACACCGGAGCTACTTGCTTCCCCTGCCTTGCTTATGCCTGGTTAGAAAGAAATTCCCCAAAACACACACAGGCTTGGAGCAATGCACACCTGGAAGTGGGAAGACCAACACAACCTTAGAAAGGAACTGTCTTAGCCCTAAACTGCATGAGTGAAGGCAAATACAACCTTACTAATGAGCCTCCTTGGCCCCAGACTGTGTGTCCTTCCATTTTTGCAGTGAAGGGTTGCAGCAGACCTATCTGCAGTCTCCCCTGGGCAGGCTAAACCCCATGTCTATCAGAGCTCTTCAGTGATCTAACTGTATGTTGGACCAGCTCTGAACACCTTCCCCATGAGATGGTAGATGGGTAAAGCTTGTCAACAAGCTTGAAAAAGGTTTGTCTGTTTACCTGGAGAGCCCCAGGGAGCTCTGTGTGCCATCTCTTATCAGGAGTCTTGGTGGTCCAGTAATCTGTGCACCATGTCCCATGTTCTTCATCTTCTTGATGTCCCCCTCCCTGTTGGCAACATGGATCTTAGTAGGCAGTGTTAGGCCCAGCATCACACCCGCTGTCACAGGGCATCACTAAAGGGTTATGGGTTCAGGTGGCATCCTCTTAGCTTCAAAACTACAACCAAAGGCTGAGGTTTATCTAAGAAAACTTGTGAGCTCTGGGCATCTAGACCCCCATTCTCCAAGCATTTACTCTGCTGATCATTTCCACCATGAGCAGCACAGCTGGGTCATCCTGAGGGGCATCAAGTGTTACAGGGATTTATTCTTTAAGCTTCTTTTCAGTCGCAATTGAGGTCAAACTCCCAGCCTGTGCCTCTGTTTAGCTATTACGTATCTGAGCAGGTACCAGCACACCAATACCCTCTATGCCTTTGCTTACCAACCTAGTGACCTTCTGAGGTAGGTTTGCCAGATATATAAGTAAGGGTATGCTGTTGCAAGGTAACTGCAGAGCCTCAGGAAGCAAAAAATTTCAGTAACTCATGGTTCAGTTCCCCATTGCCTCTATCAGACAAAAGCACCAGCTGTCTTGCTTCCCATTTTACACAGGTGTAATCTATCAGTTAGCTTTTTCAACATCAGACACATGGTAGTTAAGGCCAGCCTTAATACTGCGTAGGCCAGGTTTAGGCCAATAACAAAATTCCCATGGCTCATTCCTCTATGCTCAGCAGGGCTGTGTTGCTTTGACCGTAAAGCCGGGCAGGCTTAGCAGGACTGTGTCCACCTCCATTTTTTTGCAAGAGGTTAAACAATGAAATTCCCTTGCTGTTTCTCTGGAGGCTTTAAAATACTTTATTCTCCTCTCTACCTTTCTTTAAAGGGTCTTTCAAAATTGCTTAAAGGGGATAGCTTTTGTGATACTGAAAATACCAAGGGGCTGAACTGGAGGGTCTTTGCAAACCCTTCCAATTCTAACCTCTGATGTATGGGAGTCTTAGTGGGGAACCAGTTTTCATCAAGATGCATCAGCAAAAGAACTTACATCCCTTAGGGTATATAATGGAAGCATAGCCACAGTGTTAGAGCCTATGTAAGGCTTGTCTGGAAGAGGCCAACAGGGTGAGTTTATCTTAAAGGTGAAGAAGGCTGACATCTTGTCTGTATAACTCAAATTCAGTGTTACATTTTTTCTTTACCTATACAGATGAATTGTACAACTTCAGAGGAGTTACAATAAAGTTATAAAATAAGACCTGTATCTGGACTAAACCCATACGTTTTCTTTAATCTCATTACTTTAGCTTGGTTTGGCATCATTCAGACAGCTAGAACAAAATACCTTAAGAGCTGGTTTAATCGCAACAAAGTAGTATAATCACATTGTTTTACACTTTTCCCTCAGGAGACCAAGACAACATTAACCCCTCTGCTGCTCTGGGGTTGTATCTTTTACTTGCAAAGTTGGCCCTGAATCTGCTGTGTGAATTAACAGCCAGTCCTGTCACCTAGAAGTCTAGCAAAGTTTGAGGCAATCCTGTTACGTTCTACAAAAGATTTCTTAACCTGCAAATTGCAAGTGGCAATGCTTCAGGCAAAGCTGACCCTTCTGCAGCTGCTGTGCATGTTTCAGCTCCCCTAAGACTGGTTCTGCACAACCGAGCTGCCTACAAGCCCCAGCGTGGAAGTCACAGGGTTATTGATAATGATTAGCAAAGCTCAGAAGGTTTCATGATTTAATCTGGATCCAGGGCTTTTTTGCTCTTTCACTGATCAGGTTAGAAATGGTTAGAGTTGCTCACAGGATTTCAGTAGTTCCTATCTGACAAATCCAGTAAGAGCAGGCTGATTCCAAGCCACAAACTTTGAAAAGACATAACCGAAGTAAAAAAATGAACCCAAGTAGTCTGAATGCTTGGAAAGCTTATTTAAATGTGTGTGGTTCTTGGGTATCCAACCCAGTCTGTTTGCTACTCGCTTTATAAGCTTCTAGCCAAGACCACCATGGCAAGAAGGGAGGCTAAGATAGATAATAGGTATGGGCAGGTGCTATGAGCACTGTGGAATGAAGATGTCACCTGAGGCACTTTCCAGCAAAGTTTCTCAAGGAAACAGCTCTGCTCTAGATGAAGTGCCTCTGACCTTTTGTTCATTAACAAATTAACTTGCCATAGCTCTATTTCTGGGACTGCAGACTATATCCAACTCCCACATGTCTGTGTGGAAGCATCAGCTTCATCTTCATCAGCACAGACCTGACGGTGTGGTCCCTGGAGATGCTTCCTTGTGGATTAGCAAGTTCAAGGCTGGTGCAAAAAATTTTTGTGACAAGTTCTGTAGGAGATGAAGGACATGCAAATTTGTTAGTTAGCTCTGCAATGAGCAATATGTTTGCCAGTTAACTCTAGTCTATATTTCTCTGCAGGCTCGCAGAGGGATAAAGGGGACATCATGCTCTATTGTGCTCTCCCTGCTCTCTTCCCCTGGCCAGCCCTGCCATTCCCATGTTTCTCCAGTGCCTCCTGAAATGCAGTGGTCTGCCTTTGTGTAATCTTATGAGTTTAGAACTTGACAGTCAGAGGAATTTTCTCCCTTATGGGGCAGCTCCTTGGAGTGGGTGGTTTTGAAGGCAACTGCACTACCATGAAGCTATTCTCCCCATGTCTCGCTGCTAGAAACAGCCACCCTCCTTCCACCTACCAGTGTTGATGTGGGAATGAAGTTTCTGGCACTACTACTGAACTGTAAATTGACTTGAGGCAACTCTTCTCACATTTTTTCTTATCCTTTGTCTAATCTGTTTAAATTGTCAGAGTTTTTTAGGGCAGGGATTGTGTTGGTATTGGATTGAGCATACCAGAACCATATTACACTTAACTATTGCCGTGCTGTTCAAAGCCAGGTTACCCCGGCTGTCAGATTCAAGACCTTTCCTGGACTATGTTATGGTAAAAGCCAGACTTTGGCAGTTAAAAGAAAGTGGGACTCTAAGACATCCCCACAGTCACCATATTCTCAGTGGAGGACTCCTAGTCCCAGATAGAGCAGCCCTGGGGTGGTTTCTCTTTGTTCTTGGGTTGCCTGTATTGCCCTCCACATTGTGCTAAGAATAACTGAAATGGGGGTACTTTATCTTTATTCCCTCCCTTTATCCTCTCTTCCTCTCCCTTGTTGGCAGCCCGATTCATCAGCCTCCCACCCCAGTTAAGTGGTCATTGAGACCTCAAATGAATTTGATATATTGAAAAGAAGAAGCAGCAAATGAAGGAGGAAAAATAACAGTTTAACAGTGATCACAGGAGGGGTGGAAGAGCTCTGTATGAAGGCTTTTTAGAGGCAGTTTGCTGAAGAGCAGGTGCTGAGGTTCAGCTTTGAGGCTTGTCAAGTGAGAGCAAGCCTCTCCACAGCCGTCACACACCGTTAGTCATGCTGCCACCATCACCACCACCATGGTGGTCCATGCCAGCAGCAGGGGGTTCCCTGTTTCATGCTGTTGCCATGGATATAATTAATGTAATTGGGTTTTCCTTTGAAAAGATGAGCTTATAAAACAAATGACTTTTGCGAGATGAGGTCAAGCAAAGGACGATTCACGTTCTTTCAATCAGAGTACCCTCTTGCTTCTCAGAGGCAGCTGCTATGTAGTGAGAATTGCACATGGTGTATTTGCGTGTTCATGAACGGGGAGGGCTGTTTTCAACTAGGAGAGATGGTGCTCAGCTTGTTACCTTAAAGTTCATCCTGCATCACTGACTGTAGATAGTGCTGTGTTATTTACCCTTTCATACAGCTGGTGGTACTTGTCCAGGGTCTGTATTTCCAGCTGTTCTCATAGGTATTTGTATTTGGACTTGAAGGATGAGTTTTCATTGGAGGTGTGAATGTTGCCTCTAGATGGTGGAACATGTGTGTCTGACACGTAGTCTGGTGTGTCACTCTGTCATCAGGTTTCTCTCATTTCCTTCCAGAAAATTGCTGGCTGTTTCCTCTGCTTTCTCTCCTTTCTGTTTTTGTTGTTGCATGGCTGCCTTGTTATATTTTTTTTTCTTCTCTTCTCTTCTCTTCTCTTCTCTTCTCTTCTCTTCTCTTCTCTTCTCTTCTCTTCTCTTCTCTTCTCTTCTCTTCTCTTCTCTTCTCTT
>Ga0065711_1041812_pt1 | contig 15861 bp, 13 predicted proteins | sample Hoacrofraction12_FD_59098 | JGI IMG/M metagenome (GOLD analysis project Ga0065711, IMG submission 59098) | Hoatzin crop microbial communities from Cojedes, Venezuela - Epithelial fraction 12 v2 (version 2) | ecosystem: Host-associated > Birds > Digestive system > Esophagus > Crop | place...
GGGGGGGGGGGAGGGAATAACATCCTCTTCCGTCTCAGCTGAATAATGGGGTGAAAACCTTGTTGAAAAGTTCTGCATGGAATTTAGTATAGAATTGTGAAATATTTCTAAGGCATTTTCAGCCCATGAATTCCAGAGCAAGGGTAACAGTAAACTAAAACCAATTCAATACCGATTCATTCTTTTTTTGTGATATTTTCCCAGGAATTTATGTGGGCTGCTAAGGCAGATTCTATGTCTCTGATGAATCTTGAATTCCATCATATTTTGCAAGATTTGTTCATGGAGGAAACCAATGCAGTATAACTACTGCTTTGGCTCTGCATCAGAAACCTGTGCGACTTAACCAGAACGTCAGACCTCCTGCCATCCTATGCATTTGTGAGATATGTGCCACTTGCGAGCTTGCCTGCACTGCACAGTGCAATCTAGCACAGAAAAACCCAAGCGACTTCAAAACGACCTAGCTCACAAGCCAGAAGCTCATGCAGCTGTAAGCTGCACGGTGTAGACAGTGTAAAGTCCTTTTACACTTTTATATTGCTTCTGCTTTTCATGTCTTGCCAGAGATGGCAAGATTTGGCACTATGAAATTTTAAAGTAGTAGAAGTACCTTTATAATCAGCTTACTATTTTTTTTTGGGTGTTTTGTCATCTTTTCAAGTAACTAGACTGAGATGTTTTGCTGCAACACCTCAAATGCAGTTTCAGTAAGATCGGGCTGCGCGGTGCCTTTCAGATCTTACGAGAGAGCTTGTGGCTTTTGCTGAAGCCCCAACACAGTTTCCCAAAGCAGTACCGAACTGAATGCAATATGAACTTCACCAAAGGGAGAAACACTGGCTCTAAGGTATAGATATTTTTTCGGAATGTTCAGACAAGGCTATTATATGTCAATGGATTACCATAAGGAAAAACTGTGCTCTGGCAAATGCTCTCAGAAGCAGCCAGCAGCAAATCTAAGCAGCTGGGGAGAAGGGAGGTGAGAAGCCATCGTAATTAGGGAGCTGTCCATGAAAGTATGTGAAACACAAATGAGCAGCACAGCAAAAACATAATGCTGAGATCCCCACAAATTCTATACTACAAATAGTGTTTAGTATTCTCGTCTCTAATCTGGAATTAGGAAGAATGAGTATGTATGGGTGATGCTCATTTGGACTAGAGCAGGCTAGACTTTAGTGAGTTCTAGCAAGAGTGGGTGAATCTCACTGCTGAGAAGTTGTGCTCAAGCAGAAATAGTGAATTTCACAGCTATATTGCAGTTTATGGGGGGAAAAAAGGGCTCAAATGTCATTGGAGAGAGGTCAATGTAAGCATGGTAGGAATGTCATGTTTTCCCTCATTCCTTTCTGGTGACCGCATTTTGTATATGCGACACAGGTTTGAGTATTCAGAGGGAAGTGAAAGCTGATTAAAGATGTGAAAAAGACTAGAACCTTGGAGCTGTTCTGCGAAAAAAGGGGATTCATAATTGAAGGAGGGAAAATGGCAATGGAAAGCTAAAGCAAGTGGGATTTTGTTATTTTAAATCCATAGGAGACAGAGTCATGGCTTAAAAACAGCAAGAATTTTCTGAATTCATTAAGTTAACACATTGAATGCTTAGGATCTTAGTAAGGTTTTGTCTTTTTTTTTTAAGGATTAGACTCTATACAGATAATTAGAAAATGCACAACTATATTTGATAGGATTAAGAAATTATAAAGAATTTAAATCCTCATGCTTCAATGTAAAAGCCAATGAATAGGACAATATTTTGAAGTATACTCTCTTATGGGAGTTTGGTTTTGTACATGTCTGCAAAAGATTTTGCAAGCTTTAATGAGATTTATGTGGTGTTGGTGATAGATATGGAAGACACCAGCCTAGACAAACCTGGCTAACTAATATGATAGATTCAATATTGTTTTTACCTTCCATGAAGGTGTTGCTTACACAAGGAGTGCAAAATTGAACCCTGACAGAGGCACAATTACAGGATAAGCAAAGTCCACAAAAGGTGCCCAGAAGTTTTGCCTCAAAAGAAACTTCATCCTTAACCTATCTTTTAGTAGAACTGTGGCAGATGACTGCAAAAACATGTTGTATCATATTTTGTAATGGAAGAGAGCAGAACCTGGACTGCATGAGGAATATATGGACAACCTTTTACATTAAAAATAGTTTATAGCAATTCAGATTTCTGGCCATTTGCTTTTTATAGCATCTGCACTGTTTAGCTTTCAGTAGCCAGAAGTAATATTATGTGCGATTCTGCTGTGCAGGGCCTGTAACGTCATGACAAGTATGGATTTCTGTTCATGCCGTATTAACCACTCTGAACACAATTTCATGCTTCATGCAAGTACTCCAGGAAAACACAAAGAAAAGAAAGAAACAGAAATGACTACATGAAAGAAATTAGACATTGCTGTCTTTCATTTGTCTGTCTGAATGATCTATGTGACTCCTTTCTTTCTGTCTGCGTGCAGGATTGGAAATAAATTCTCCCAATTGACCCCATAGGTAACAAAAGTTTAGCCTGCCTTGATTCGTGGAAGCGCCTCAAAGCCCTGTGCTTATTGTGGCACTTGCTGCACTCTAAACAGACATTGGCATTCTTGGTGAAGGAGAAGCCTTATCCAAGAATGACAGGCTATCTGAGCGACGGAGACTGGGAATGGTGTTTGACAGATTCAGTCACCATTTTAGCTGGCATGTACCCAAGGTGTAGAAGGAAGCCAGGCAATGCTGTATGCTGGAGGCTTTGTACAACTTGCCCTTGAGATCTTAGACTTGTCATAGCGAAGAACTGAAGCAAGAGGTTGCCAGCTGATGCTCACCCCAAACTGAGTTCATAGAGGCCAGCCAGTTGCCAGAATTCTTTAGCTTGCAGACCTGGAGAAAAGTGACTGTCTTGTGGGCTGAAGTAGCCTGTGGGCTATATGAAGTGCCGGGCAGGGGGACTGGTTATTTAGCTGCAGCTGAGACCCACAGAATCTTCTGACTGCCCAAAGGTGATGTCAAGTGTGGGTCAGTAATGAGGGAGCTCAGGCTGAGTCCTGCCAGAGTTATGAAGCGGGGAGGGAGGATTGGGAAAGCTTGGTGACGATAGGAGAGGGACCAGAAGTCTTCTGGCCTGGTGAAGTCACCTAGCAGCTTGACAAGGATTGTCAGAGCCTGTGATGGCCCCCGGCTGACACACTGAGAACCTGCACCCCTCTCCGTGGCACCCCGGAGAGAGGGTCAACCTGAACATGAGCCCACAAGGAATACGGAGTGCTCTGAGAAGCGCACCTGTTCCGGGATTTGCAACAGAGTTTAGTCTACTGTATAGGCGTGTTAAAAATTTGCCTACAAGGAATTTACCTCTTACTGTATCAATAGATGCTATATGCATATGTTGGATAGAAAAAATGTGTATGTGCACTTGTGAGTTAGCGTTGTCCCAAATACACCTATGAGAAAGCTTGCAGGTGACTGCAGGAGAGGCGTTTAGCAATACTGATTTGCTCTGGAAAGATGGGAAGCGTGTTGTGGATGTATCCATAGACAGCCATCCCTGCAAATCAACAGCACATTTGTATGAACTCTTTTCCTTGAAGGCTTTAGGTAGAACATGAGCCACATTACTCATTTTTTGTTTGTGCTGCCCAGGGGTGATCCGTGGGAACAGACAGCTGGGATCGACAGGTACCAAAGAGATTTCAGCTGTAGTGTAACACTAATGAGCTGCGAGTGCAAGCTCCAGCTGGTGTGGCGTACTTCAGCTGAGTCCTGCTGGTTTTCAGTTTCAGAATCAAAGCAAAATTATGCATTTATGTTTTCCTTTTGCAAGTATTTATGTTAAGAAAAAAGGCGTTATCTGAATTGAAATTTCAAGGTTAGCTTTAAAAGAAAAGTTGCTGAATCTGTGTTTTAAAAAAAGTTTCATATGTTCTTCATATGCAACTTCTTGTGGTCAATCTTTTGCTTTGTAGAACTTTAAGTAACTTCAGCGAAGGTCAGTGGGCGAGAAACTTGTCACTTCAAAATACTTATTCTTTTTTGGATCATGTTTGCTTTCCAGTACATTAGCACATTGTGGGGCACAAAGAGACCATTTAGCTGCTTATCTCCTATGGGGCTCTGCATGCACCCCAGATACCTGTTGTTACTAGAAGTCTGTATTGGCTCCTGGGCTTGGTGCAGTCCAGCTGGTTGGGCTCTGAGCATCTTGTTCAAAATGTCAAAAAGGGTATATTCGCACAACGTGAAAGTTGTCTTCCCTTTAATGCAAAACAGAGACAAGGCTAGCTGAGAACATAAGTAGAAAACACTTCCTTCTCTTTTCTTTATGCATCTTTGTATGTTCTGAAATCAGTCTACAAATTCAATGTTACCTATGTGAATAGATCATCAGTTGTCCATGTATCTGAAATATTATTCTGATATTCTCTTAAAGAGTCGTCTTCTTTCAGAGTGCATCTTCTCAGGGAAAAGATGGACATGATGTAAGTTTCATATGATTTTCTGTATCACAAGTGACCTGGTTGTCATTTGAAATCTTCAGACTTGTTGAACATAAGATTTTTTTTTTTGAGAGCCTAATTCAGCCACTACCAACTTCCTACTCTGCTGCCAACCCGAGCATAAATAAATGACCAACAGATGTTGAAGAATGTTTTGCCCAAAATATGATCTAGTTGTCATTCTCAAGAGGCAGCTGATGAATGTTCTGTATTAGGACTCTGCAGATCCTTTGATCTAATTTGTGCAATCCTTCTGTTTTGCTGTCTTTCTGACTGTTCAGCTAACCTAGTTGGTCACTGCTTGCAAAAACGTTTTCATCCTGTTATAATGTTCAAAGAAGCTTGACTCTCGAGAGGTACCTGAAAAGTTGTGATCAATGCAGTTACTCAAGTGTAAAGTTAATATGAAAAAAAAATTACAGGCATTCATAATAGGTTCCCATTTAGAACCCTTCCCCCCCCCACTTAAACAAGTGCACAAAAACGCAGTCTGCTGCATGTGCAGAAGTCCAAGGAGGTTCAGAAAATCTTTAGTGAGAAAAGAAAATGTTGCATTTTGTTACGTTGCACAGAAATGTCTCTTAGACCAGAAGGGACTTGAAGTGGGAGGGAGGAAAAATGGTTTTCCCTAATTGTCCAGGTTCCCTGTCATGAAGTAGGTTTACATGTACTTGACAGTCACTCTCTTCTGGCAGGATCCGGTCGTGCAGCTGACTTGTAACATCTTGCTATGCTTTGTTGTAACCACCAGGTCAAGGAAGAGAGCAAGCAGTGTGTCCTTATGTTGGATGTTAGCTTTGGTGTCCCGAGTGTCCAGGCTGGCGTGTGGCAGCCACCCTGCACTATGAGTGGGCTGTGGGGAACGAACATGTTACGTATGGCTCTGTTACACCTAGATGTAATGTGTGAAGCGTACAAGGAAGAGCTAAATTTCTCCCAGACTTAAAACTTGCTTCAGGCTGGGGCTTCGTTAACACCCTCCATTGGTACTGTGGCCAAGGATGATGTATTATGCCTTGGGCTGTACAGCTAAGAAACCCTGTTGTCGGTGGAAAAAATCACTTTTCTCTTGTAGGACTAAGAAATACTTGTCAGTCTAAATAGATATATAAAATAAGACTGATCTCCATAGAATTTCAAAGAGCAATAAATGTGCAAGGTCGTTGTCTGCCAGACAGATGGTCTCAAGATGTAGATTTGGACTATATCAAAATATTCTTATCATGTAAAGATGGAAAGCATCGCTGATAAAAGACCCCCCTGAGAAATTAGCTGACATATTCAGAAGGTAGTTTTCCTGGTTGCACAAAATAGTTTCAGCCTGGTGAGGGAATAAATTCCATTTCATTTCAAAGAAATTGCTTATTCAGATGAATCTGGTCCAAAATACAAGTGGTTCCGTAGTACTGTGTGCATAATAAATACTGTAGAAAATGCTCAAGATCTCTATAGAACTCACTTTAGGGGATGCAAGAGGGGAGACTAAGCATGTGCTTTCTAAAGTGTGTTTTAGCACATCTGTGCGCGTGCATTGCTGAAGAACCTATCCAGATTTTAGGAACTTTGCAAGCCAAGATGCTAGATAGACTGAGCTAAAAATTCAGTTGCTCTGCTCCTGGCATTAAAATGTAATTTGAGAGAAGATAAGTGAGCTGTGACAAAGGTTGAGGGGGACAACAATAACAGAAGGCATTTAGATAGGCTGCTAATGTGCAAGCCTGTCTTGGTGTTTCAGATCTGTGATGAGAAGACTCTGAAACTGCCATGTCTAGTACATGAGCGAAAAAGTTTTCTGTCTGCATTAACCAATGTAAGCTCTTAACATACTTGATAAGAGAAAAAAGAAAGGCAACAAACAAAGCATAGCTCTTTCCTGAAGATGAGGGAGTTCTGTTGTAATGAACAATTTGCCTCATGGGGAAGATATATCTGGTGTGCTATTAAGTTCACATGAAAAATGCTATGCGATGTGTGAATCATTTCATTTTGCAACTTCCTGCAGAATTGGCTTATTTATAATGCATGATTTCTTTCCAAGTTCATGAATGCTATACAAAGATATACAGCATCTGAAAGTCCACTTTAAAAATAAATATTGTCCCTTCCTTTTATTTATTATTTTTGACAGATTTTGCTTTTTAGTGATAATATGAAAGTAGCAATAGAAAGATCCACGAATCACCTGTGATTGTGGAAGGTCTTTGAAGCAAGGGTTGGTTACGGTTTATGAAAAAATCAGTTTATAAAGACCAAACTCAGATTGGGTTAGCAGGAAGCGAAGTTCTTAGTGGGGCCTTCAGTCAACTGGTGACCAAAGGGTTCTTCATAAAGCTGGCTATATTTGAAGATCAGTATAAAAGATTATCAAAGCAAGGTCTTTTGCCACTCATTTTAAGGAAGGAGAGATAAAAGTTTATGTATAGGAAGAGTGTCTATGGTCCAGGCAAGAAACAGAGGGAAAGAAAAGAGTCCACAGAGGAGTCTTCAGTCGGAAGACATCACGTAAATCTGGAAGAATCGTTGACATGAGGCTGATGCATTCAGGAAACTGGAAATGGAGTGTTAGTATTTTTATACTGTTTCTTTTGTTAGCAGCTGCTTCAAAAGCTATGGTATGTATTTTGACTGGTAGAGATCCTCAGATGAAAAGTTATAGCCTAGTCTAGCACTCAAGAAATTGGAGTTTTGGGAAAGAGTGATTTTAAGTAAATTGGGAAGCTTGGAGAGCTATTAGTAAATACTGAGTATGCAGAACCAGGCTACAATGAGATCTCAGAAACTGCACCTTCATAATGTGTCTAGAGACCTAATTTCAGAAGGCAATGCCTTACTTCTTGGAGAGATTTGGGAAACTTTAGAAGTCTACAATGCCAGTTGTGTAGGTTATTAGAAATCATACAAGTGAGATTCTAGAGGGAAAGTGCGATGAGGCCTGAGTATTGATTCCTCCTGGTCCTCCACCTTACAGTCTAGTTACTTCGTGAAAACATTTCAGCGATTACGAGAAAAGAATAAAAGGTATAAAGAATGCGACAGTTTAGCTGGTGTATATATAGCATATGTTCTGCATGGGACAGTGATTTTATAAAGATGGTGTACAATAAAAGAAAAAAAATCAGAACGAGTAGAAGTCATACAATGATAACTGAAAAAAAACCTGAGCCCTGCAGGGAATATAACGTTGTTATTGTCAGTATGTCTGGGCTCTAAAGCTCACACTGTGTTGTGTATGGTGCCCTGCTATGACTTGATTTTTAGCGGTCCTAGAATTTGAGTGCTTTTCTGGCAGTAAAATTCCCTAATGCTTGGGACTGTGGGAATTGCGAGAAGGCTGTAGCTGCTGTGGCTTGCTAACGTTTCACAGAATCATAGAGTGGTTTGGGTTGGAAGGGACCTTAAAGAACATCTAGTTCCAACCCCCCTGCCATGGGCAGGGACACCTTCCACTAGACCAGGTTGCTCAGAGCTCCATCCAGCCTGGCCTTGAACACTGCCAGGGTGGGTGCATCCATAGCTTCTCTGGGAAACCTGTGCCAGTGTTCCACTACCCTCACAGTAAAGAACTTCTGCCTTACATCTAATCTAAATCTACTCTCTTTCAGTCTAAAGCTATTGCCCCTTGTCCTCTTGCAACAGGCCCTTTGTAAAAGTTCCTCTCCAGGTTTCTTGTAGGTCCCTTCAGGTACAGGAAGACTGCGATAAGGTCTCCTCGGGACCTTCTAAATGTTGACTTTTGGCTTCTGGATTTTTTTACTTGGCTTAGGATTGAGCATGTGACCGTACTGTGCATTTGCAGAAAATCTGTATGACCTGATAATCAATGCACACTTAGAGATGTAGTGAAAGCTTTTAGTGAGAAGCTGGTGACCTATGAATAAACAAACAAAAATCCTCATTTCTGCTAGTACTTCTGATTAGAAATTCACTTTTCTAAGAAGTCTTCTATTATTTTGTAACTGGTAAAAAGAGAATTAATATTTGAAAGCAAGATCCTTCTATGACCTACTCTTTCTGATTCTGTGTTTGGGGTGCATTTTTTCCTTTACTTAAACTAATCCCTCTGTGTGATCGTGTTGGAATTTAGTGCTAGCTTCTTTGGCACGAGGTCTGTATTGTCAGTTTAAGCATTTTCCTTCCACCTGTGTTTAACTCTCCACACAAGTTATGGTTACTGGTGTTACAATGCAGTGTGAAACAGATTCAGGAAGATGTGATACTGGAATTCCTTACCGAGCTTTACTTGTCCTGTCACATGTGACAAAGTCGTAGTAACTGTTCCTTAGGATCGGTTCCTCTGACCACAGCTCACTTAGTAGCTGCTTTGGTTTTCCATAGTCTTCATTCAAATCCTGTGGTAGGAGAACAGCGACAAAATGATTTTGTTTTTAGTCTGTGACTAAAAAGTTACCTGGATGTTTTATATAATGAGATTTTATGAACACAAACATAACAGCCAGTTAAGCTTTCTTAGTAACACAGCCTAAATAGCATCTAATCAGAAGTGTAGTGACGTATTTATGTATAGATAATGTTATGGGGTTCAAGTTCTCCTCTATTACCCACTTCAACAATTATCTGTTATGCTATTACTGAAATCAGATACAGTTGCAGGAACTGCTTAACGGCTGAGAGTAGAGCCTTAAAGTGAAACAGTGTATTTCAGTGGAAGTTGACATATTTTCATAGCAGATCCTTTGTGTATAATTCCTTTTGGATTAGATAGTTTAGTCTTGCTCACGGATGAAATATTTCTTTTTCAGATTTCTCTTCCATTGTGCGGTCTGTAGTCTACTTTTATAATCTAATGTAATAATTGGTTTCATCTATATGACTTAATCTTATTTGCCTCAAATTATTCAATAAAATGTGTAAACATTGCAAATAATTACATGCCTGAAAATATGATGCTTTAGAATAATTTAGTAGTGGCATCAATTGTCTTATTAATAGAACATTTCAATTGTTAGCACATTATTTTATCCATAGAAACCTGGTTACAAGAAGTACTGTGTGCAATTGTAATGGAGGTGAAGAAGGAAAAGATAGAGAGGACAGAAAGCTCGAAGTGAAAGTCAGATGGGCTGATCAATGATGGATGCTATTTAAGGCAGCATAGGAGACTAGTGGAATAAAATAGTAATACAAGTGGTTTTTTGTTCAGTGAAGTAGTGTATAAAGCTGACTGTTTTTTCCATATGGATTTAATACACCTGTTTCCCACTTCTGGGTCACTTTAGCAAGTAATTTGAAGGCTTATGTAGAAAAAAGTAAAATTTGCTCTGAATAAGCTCACTGAAACTTGAATTACATTAACAGATTCCTTCACAGCTATGATTCGAGTGTTTTAAAAAAAAAAAAATTGTGGTTTCCTAGAACCCAGTCACTAGCTGAACAATGGAGAAGTAAAACTATTGTATTTAAAAAAAAAAAAAATAATGCAGTCACTGCAGCACTCCAGTCCTGAGAGACATCCCAGAGCATCTCTGTGGGACTATAGCCCTGTGACTGCACCCCCTCTTGCTGGGTGTGAGAGGATTTCCCATCAACATGCCTGAGGGACGGGATGCCATCCAGAGGGACCTGGACAAGCTAGAGAAGCTCATGAGGTTCAACAAGGCCAAGTGCAGGGTCCTGCACCTGGGTTGAGGCAACCCCTGGTATCAATACAGGCTGGGGGATGAAGGGATTGACAACAGACCTGAGGAGAAGGATTCGGGGGTACGGGTGAGTGAAAAGCTTAACATGAGCCACAGATGTGTTCTTGCAGCCCAAAAGACCAACCTTATCCTGGGCTGTATCCCCAACAGGGTGGCGGAGAGAATTCTGCCTCTCTACTCGGCTTTGGTGAGACCCCACCTGGAGTCCTGCCCCCAGCACAGGAAAGACATGGGTCTGTTGGAGCGGGTCCAGAAAAAGGCCACAAAAATGATCCGAGGGCTGGAGCACCTCTCCTGTGAGGACAGGCTGAGAGAGTTGGGGCTGTTGAGCCTGGAGAGGAGAAGGTTGTGGGGACACCTTATTGCGGCCTTCCAGTACTTAAAGGGGGCTTGTAAGAAAGATGGGGACAGAATTTTTAGCAGGACCTGTTGCAAAAGGACAAGGGGTAATGGTTTTAAACTAGAAGAGTGTAGATTTAGACTGAATGCAATAAAGAAATTGTTTACGCTGGGAGTGGTGAGGCCCTGGCACAGGTTGCTCACAGAAGCTGTGGCTGCCCCCTCCCTGGCAGTGTTCAAGGCCAGGCTGGATGGGGCTCTGAGAAACCTGATCCAGTTGAAGATGTCCCTGCTCATTGCAGGTGGGCTGGACTAGATGACCTTTAAAGGTTCCTTCCCACCCAAACTATTCTACGATTCCGTGATCATGTTGTCCTCTTGACATTTCTGTATTTGCATGCATATGCTTGATGTGGGCCCCTTTCTGTCCTGTTTTGCTGTTTTCAACATCTCTCATGTGTACATCAGCTTGTATCCTTGCTCATCATACCAGTTCTTCGCTTCCTCACTTGATTGTTGATTGTCGTTTGCCTTCCCCATTGCACCTAGTTTAAAGTTTTTTTTAACGCATCTTTGTCCAGCCTGGTGGTAGAGATGCTTTTATACCACTGATTAGATGTAGTCTAATGTCTCTTCCCAGAAGTCCTTGGTCTTTAAAGAAGGTTCCATAGTTGTCAAAGGCCTCTGCCTACTTCTCTGCAAGCCCTTTCTCTTTGCCAACAAGACTGAGGAGCAAAACACTGGTGTCCTCCTGCTCTTTGCCGTTGCTTTCTGAGCCATATAGTTATGCCTTGATGTGCTCCTTGTCTCCCTGGCTCTGTCATGGGTGGCCACGTGGAAGAGCAGCAAGGGCACACCAGTGTGTGGCCTTTGTGTGCTGGGGAGATATGTGCAATAGAAGGGGAGAGGGAGACCTTCAGAAACTCTGTATTGCTGTTTTATAGGAACATGAAAAAAAAATGTATCCAGCGAAGAGAGAGGCGTGGCCACCTCTGAGTGACTCTTGATTTGCCTTTCGGTGTGATTTTTCGTTGAATTTTCCACCTTCACAGTATAGATGTAGCTGAAAAGGTACTCACTTCTATCAAACCTGTTCACCACTCTAGGATATCTACTTAATTTTCAAATTGGTGTCTTACCTAGAGTGACTTTCATGTGTAGAGAAACCTTAGGTGCAATGTGTAAATCAGGGCATTTTTTAAACAATATTTGAATAACATGAGATTAAAGAAATATTCTGTACCCGTAGTGGTATGAGGTAAGTCTGGTTTTCCACAGTGTAATATCTGTTTATCCACAGAGATGGAGGTTGAGATAGTTAAAAAGAAAAAAATTTAAAGAGTAAGTAATAAATAAATGTGCTGTCCAAAATAGGCGCAACTTTCAAGAAGTCAGGTCTCATTCAAGCATCAAAAGAAAAGAGGCATGGTCTTTAAGCAGCCTCTGGGTAAGAGGTGCATAGATGTTGAGACTTTTTGAATTTCTGTCCTAAGGTTCACAGTGGGAGCTATCAGGTGTTAAATACATCTGAACTGCCTAATTTCAAGTATTCAGAAGAGAAGTCTTGAAAATTTGTGGGTTTTGATGTTTTTCCCTGCTTTGACTCATGCAGAGCTGAAGGGGAGAGAGAAATTCAGAGTAATAATCCAGTAATTTGGAGTAGCTTTATTAGGTGTTAAAAAAGTTGTGTGTGGTGTCTGAAGTTACTCTTGAGCAACTGCTAAAAGGAAAACTGGAGAAAGCAGATTTGCAGTATTTTAATGCCACCCATTTTGTAGCAGTGGATGGTCATGGGGATCTGAGTTCTGTAAGCGAAGTGGGTTTTATGTAAGGAATGCTGGTGCTGAGTGAGGACAGGATCTTTTTCTTAGTATTGAGCAAAAATAATTTTGGCATTCATTGTGTGTTTCATGGGTGAGGAAAGAAGAAAGTTTTCCTTTTAAAGTTGATTTTAGAAAATGAAATAGCAGCTTTAGACTGTTGCTAGGCTTGGGATATTTGCATAAACCTTGAATACAATTGTAAGTCTGTGATACATTGCAGAGATCTTTCAACAGATCAACCCCTAAAACTTGTCAATAAATATATGCTATAAATATGTACTGAGTCATAGCTAGATTCATAAACACTACAAGTCTTTCAGTAGTTGGCATAAATAAATGAACGTTGTTTGGATAAATTGGCTCCTTCAACATGGGTGTACTTCCCCGGCCGGCTACGTGAATTGATTTCTGGTGTCTCATCTGTGTTACACGATATTGCTGTCCACTTTGCTGGTACAAGCAGCATCTGTTGGAGGACGGATATCATAAACAGGGCGATAAGGACAAGTTTTAGGGCTGTGCGTTTCTTGAGCTGGTCACTGGAGTATGGAACTTGCTGTCTGTGCATGAGGTAGCAGCAGCTTTTGTGAATTCACTTCGAGACTTGTAACATTTATCTTCTCCTAACACAGCAGCCCTGATAGCATTATATATACCCCAGAGGCTCCCTGCTAAGTCTCCTGTTTAAAGCTTGGGTTAGAGGATGTGAAATCCTGCTTTGAGGTGATGTTTGCGGTTGTTTGAATTTGTTGTCTTCAAGAAGGCGTCTTACTGAGGCATAATAGCAGATGGGTTATGGAAAAGAGATCATGCATCAGTGTTTTGTCTTGCTTAAAATTTCTAGGTGAGCAGGAGTGTGCAGCGAGTGGCACGTGCTCCTGGTGTGCTGGGGAAACAACAGAACAGAGAAATCTTCTGTGGTTAGTTCAGAAGCATTGTCGTGATGCTTAGACTGATGTTCATCCCTCCTGCTTTCAGCATGAGGCATGACACAAAGGAGAACGATTTAAGGGGGAGGGGGATGTCCCCCCAAATTGAAGATTCTATTTATGCATACGTATCATTGCTGCTAATTAGACAAGCAAGCGGAGCTAACATGTTCCTTGCTTGTCAATACTGCTCAGAATCCAAATGAGTTTTGCGGTCCCAGAGAACTGGGAGATTTTATCAGCTTGTCTACAGTTGCTACATTTGACTGCTGCTCTGTAAATGGCAGGAGAGTGTTTTCCTTGTGTGCCTGCCGGAACTGAGCCCGAGCCATGCTGACGTTAAAATAATACTCAACGTGTACATGTAAAACAGTCCCAAAGGAGGCGGCAGAGTCAAGCATCCCTGCAGAATGATAATGAAGGTGTGAAAAAATACTTTTATATTGTTATAATGAAAGGCAGGTGAAAGAAGCAGAGGGTGCGAAAGTGCCGTTTATTCTGTGCTGAAAGGCAGAAGGAAACATAATTATGGAAAAACTTGCAAAGAATAGAAATCAAATACGCAATATTCAGAAAAGCAGTTGTTTATGTCCTTTGAATAACTGAGATGGTTTGCAGTTAATTCTGCCTCAGAACTAGTGTTGAGGGGACAAAAGAAAAAGAAAGTCAAAGCTGGTTCAATTCTATCTAGTGCCTTATAATGGTATTGATGCCATTGTGATTAATGTGTAGCTCTAAAACCATGCTCTGTTCAAAATTAACAGAAATGCTTATTCACATTTTTAAATATCATGCCAAGCTATGATTCTGGGAGAAAACCATTACTAATAGATTCACATTTTGTTAGGAAAACAGAAGTACAGTTATTCTAGAAAATTTCTGTACGTCAAGGTACTATTTAGCTGCTTTAAGAATTTTTGAATTATTAATTCACAGAAACTAGAAAATGTGAAATATTATGCAATGTAAACATCCTTAACCACTCACATTGTTGAATTGTTGTCTAAAATTTTTTAAAATTTTTTTTTAGTACATACATTATACAATCTTTCCTGGTTTGGTCTTCCAAATCCACCCATCTGCAAAGCCAATAGCAAAACTCACCTATAAAGCAGATTATTAGCTGTGAAGCTGTTTCTGTTCTCGAAGACTCGGCTACTGCCGTCGGAGGAGCTAGAGAGCAGTATCAGATCTGCCTCTTGTAAAAACAAGGCCATCTCTCATCTGTCACTGGTGCTCTCAATTAATGCACGTTTATCAGTGGAGCATGCCTCGTACTGATTTCATGGCGGTAGCTTTTCCATGGAAAACGTAGCGTGTTCAATGAAGATTAACCCAGAAACCATAGTTGGAAAAATACTGGTGCGTTTGTTGACCGCTCGATGGCGTCGCTCGGTTGCATGGAAAAGAAGCTGCTTTGCCAGTGGAGCAGTTTTACTTGCGTGCTTGCTGTGAGAGATGTTTTATTTTAGGCTATTAAAGACTGAGGCGAGCTGTTAATACGGTCCCATAAATTAAATGAAAGACACAACTTTTGATAACTGTTTTCCTTCTCTATGGTATATTACTTACCATTTTGAAATAATTTCCTTACCTGCATAAACGCGAACAGGAGAGTGGGCTAGATAGCTCCTCTGCCTCGTCCTGCTTAAATTTTTGAGGATGGCAGCTAGTGGCTGAGTGGGTTGATACTCACATGGAGGATGTTGTCATACACAAATGTCTTCTTGGATTGATTTTCCAGGGAAATTGGGTGTCAGGAGGATGGGGCCAGACTCTTTTCAGTGGTGCCCAGTAACAGGACAAGGGGCTATGAGCACAAACTGAAGTACAGGAAGTTCCCTCTAAACACGAGGAAGAACTTCTTCCCTCTGAGGGTGATGGAGCACTGGAACAGGCTGCCCAGGGAGCTTGTGGAGTCTCCTTCTCTGGAGATATTCAAGACCTGCCTGGACAAGGTCCTGTGCAGCCTGCTGTAGGTGACCTTGCTTCACCAGGGGGGTTGGACTAGATGACCCACAGAGGTCCCTTCCAACACCGAACATTCTGTGATTCAGTGAAATTTCCTTAAACTTTCAATTTTTGCAGTCAATATGCATTCTAGGGAAAGGACTTCTGCAATTTTGTGTGTTTGCTATAGATCCTATAGAATAAAAGTGTTTTTGCAGCCCGCATACCAAAGCTAGGTGATCTGACTGTGTGCAAGCCAACAATGCCAGTTTCTAGAAAAGGCTGAACCAAGGGGGTAATGGAGGAAACCAGGTACGGTGATTATTATTTGAATGTAAGGGGAGCTCGGAGATTTTATGTGTGCTGAGAATTGACTCACAGGACATCAGGTAGGAAAGCATATAGTTGAAAGCAAGTCTAAATACCGCTGCTCCTACGCAGCCAGTGTTAATGAGCGGTAATGAGGTGCCCAGTTAGTGCTCTGAGCACTGGCAGAAAGGAGATGGCGCCAGCTTCTGACCCCAGAAGAGAGGAACAGGCAGTGTGGGCAAAGCAACACAGGGAAAGCGATATCGCCGGCGTGCCTCTGTGCTGCAGGTAATGGTTAGCGTGTTTCTGGAGGAAAGACCCTAGGAAAAATATAAGAAAAACCCATGCCTCTTTCCTTTTC
>Ga0065711_1041813_pt1 | contig 15861 bp, 14 predicted proteins | sample Hoacrofraction12_FD_59098 | JGI IMG/M metagenome (GOLD analysis project Ga0065711, IMG submission 59098) | Hoatzin crop microbial communities from Cojedes, Venezuela - Epithelial fraction 12 v2 (version 2) | ecosystem: Host-associated > Birds > Digestive system > Esophagus > Crop | place...
GACCATGGCCAGCGTGACCTGGGCCCCATCTGCCTTGTCTTCCAGTTGCGGTGACCAAGCCCGTCATCATGGCCGGCGAGCTGGGGCTGACGGTCCCGGCAGGAGCCCGGACCAGCCTGACCTGTGTGGCCAGCGGGTCCCCCCCCATCAGCTACCGCTGGTTCCGGAGCACCCCGGGCGGGAAGGCCCTGCTCCTGAGCAGCCGGGCCGAGCTGGCGTGGGACAGCCTGCAGCCCTCCGACGCCGGGGAGTACTACTGCGAGGCGGAGAACAGGGTCGGGGCCGGGGCGGTGCGGCGGAGCGATGCTGTGGAGCTGACAGTGGGAGGTGAGTCCCCAGCCCGGAGCTCCTCATCGCCGCTGCGCAGGACGGAGGCAGGGAGGGTCCCCTGTCATGGCAGGGTCAGAGGCATGACGCTCAGTACGAGCTGCCTATCGACTGCCACCCGGAGAGGAAACTCCAGGGGCTGGCATCGCCCCTGCTTTGGAGAGTGCCCCATCACAGCCTGGGTCAGGAAAATGGGGGGGATCCCATCCCCCTGCCCCCTGCCTCACAGCACCCGTGCTGTCCCTGCACGTCACGCACTGGCAGTGGGACTGGGTGGGCAAGCGGTGGGACAGGGGGCAGCCCTGGTCCAGGGGGACATGGTGGGTGGGATGGCAAGGCACTCGCCACGGCTCCGTCCCCATTCCCATCGTTATCCCCATGTCGGCAAGAGGTGAGTTCCCAGCGCCACAGCTGGATGGAAAACATCTGGAGTCCTTCCATACCGGAACAGAACAGTGTTCCTACTGCCCTTCACTGGAAGAAGAAAATGCACAAAGCCTCTGCCGCCTCCACTCTGAAGCTCTTCTCATCACTGGCTCTGGCTTGCTGTCCTACTTTGCTTCTGTATTCAATTTCCCTCTTCCTCTTTAGAGGAACTGCTCTTTCCTGGTGCAAACGAGGTTTTGTATTTAAAACACATATTTAGTTTTATTTGGCATTTTTGAAATTATTGCTGGCTGTGTAATGCTCTATTGCAGTTTAGCAAGTTTAGATGAGCAATCAGGACTTCAATTTGAGTATGAGGAACATGTGAGTGGTAATTCAATAGGTGAACAACTCAAACTGGCATCTGTTCCATACGACTGGCTACGTGTTTCAGGAAAACACACTGCACTTCATACACACTCTGCGCTCGGATGTATCCAGGCTGTGCAAGACGGTGCAGGATGGATGCCTTGTGGAAGACTTGCTGTTTTCCTTGGCTGGTAGCTCGGTCACCAGAGCCATGAAGCCTGTGATCAGAGCCAAGCAGAGATACCACATGGTGGCCTCTGAAAGAGGCAAAGCCTGCTGAGCTCGCAGTGGAATGAAGGTTATGCCTGAAACAATGTGTTGTTTTTTATAGCAGTTGCACATAAGAGTGTAGAGCAAGGGAACAGGAATTAGTGATGGCCATGCTTGTTAGCGCTGCTAGCATGCAGTGGCCCCCCTGTCCTCTGGACAGTGGCTGGTTCCTCCTGGTCTCGTCCCACTGGTGGAGAAGTTCTGCATTACAGCAGCCTCACCAAGGGTCAGACTCCTGTATGAGCATCTCGTTCACCCTGCAGATCTGCCTGCAACAACAGTGGCCTCTCGGAAAGATATGGGAATGTCAGGGAGACAGGACCCAACCACAGGTCAGGGGAACAACAGTGATGGCTGACAACAGGGACGAGGAGTCTGGGGGAGGATTTCACACCAGCGCTTCCCAGTGGGTTCTGTTGCTGGGGAATACAGTGTTGACAGCATTGTGTTTTATTCCATACACCTCCGGTTTTAATCCAGATGTTTCTGAACATAGAACATCCTCACTTCCCCAGTCTCCAGTCTGCAGAGGGCTTTTAGCTTGCTCTTAGGGAGGTTGTGTCTCTGTATGAGAGACTCTGTCTGTGTCTTAGGGCTGCTAGAAGTACCATTTCTTAACTTGTAGACTACATAAGATGTTCTGGGTTCTGTTCTCTTTTAAAGGGCCTTTTTGCTTGTTTTCTGGTCTTGAATGAGAGCCACTGGAGTGGAAGTCAGAGTTAGTATCTCTGGTGGCAGAGACAAGTGATGCAAAAGCTGCTTCTTGACTGGAAAGTCTACCTTACCAAGGACAGTAGTTCTGAGGGAGGCCTTGTGATTTCCAGTTTGTTTTTGTGGGATGTGGGAATTCAGACCTGGGCTAGAGTAGGTCTGCTTGTGGAAACTTTTCATTTTGGGGTTATGCTTCCTTTGAACTCATAGCGCCCCACCAATCACACAGCAGATTGTGGGAATCGGCATCAGTGACCAGAAGCTAAGGGCAGATATTGACAATTGTTGACTATTCCTACAGAAAAAAAAAAGAAGGATCTGGTGTTCAGAGGTATCTCAGTCATCTCTTCGACTCCACGGGGCTCCAGCACTGTTACAGGTGTGTGTGTATGTATAGACATACCTATATACATATATACCTATGTATATAGTTCATGTATACATACTGTGTAGATACTATTTATGTAGTATCTATCTAGTGTGTGTATATATAGTGCTATATATATACTCTCTATCTATTATAGTGTAGACATAGTACTCATTTCTAGAGTTTGCCTGTTTTCACTGCCTGCTAAAGATGACCGAGACATCCTGTTTGATCCTACAGCTATAATTCTGGATCACCTGCTGCTAAAATGAGGATTGGAAATGCACTGTGAGCCTTTTACTCCTGTCTGTTTTGCAGATCTGCCCATAACAGCAGTGACTTCTGAGGATGGTGTCGGACATGCAGAAAAGAATTCCACAACTCAGAGTAAGCGGAGAGCAAAACAAAGCTAAGGATGAGATTAGCAACCCAAACTGGCTGCTCAATAGTCAGGACTTTCAGCCTCAAAATTTGTGTTGTGCCTTTTGGCTGCAACTTGTAGTAATGACTGCTCTCAAGGGACCTGGGTGATTCACGGTGACTCTTTAAAAGACTCTGGATGATTTTGTGGGAGGAAAAAAGATACTTTCATAGCTGGAGCATACATAGTTGTTGCTGTGTACCTGGACAGTAGTCCATTTTGATCTTTTTGAGCATCAAAGCTGGTAGAGCAGGAAAGCCTCAGTGTGCAACTCAAGCAGATCTTCTGTACCTCCCCCAGCTTTGCAGGGCTGTGGTAGGTTTAAATACGTCCCAAATACAACTGAACAGTATCCTTGAATGAAAAGCTGAGACCCTTTATTTCATGACGTGTAGTGCAACTATTCTGCTCAGCCCGCAGCCTCGGTCAGCCTCAGCACTGGGAGACGCTGGTGGCTGTCTTGACGGGCCGCAGTCTCCGGGTGAGGTGTGTGTGCGTACGTCTGGTTGGCTCACGCAGTGGCACCCACGCAGAGCCGCGTGAGCACGGTGCTGGTGGGACGGGGACGAGCAGGGACGGGCACACGCAGTGCAGCCCTGCATTGCCCGTGCCAGGGCTGGCTGCCGTCGTCCTCGGGGAAGCGGTCAGCATCACGTAGCTGCCGCTGCTGCTCTGACCCAGGAGGGCTTCTCTGCGAGAAAGCCTTCTGCTGTATCATTCCAGATTTCCAGAGGACTCGCCTCTCCCTCTACCTGGTCATCCTGATTGCTGTGGTCTGCAGTGGCGTGGTTTTCCTTGTCATCTTTCTCATCGTTTGCATTAAAAAGCCCAAAGACGGTGAGTAAGAAGTTCTGGAAGATTTTAATGTGTTGTGCATGCCCGGCTTGGCTGATGGGGCTGGTACTGTGCTTGCAGCTACCAGTAGCAGGTCTGGGACCTGCATCACACAGGCACTCAATCTAAACGTGGACCAGTTAAAACAGAAGGTGGAAGATGGGGAGAGGTCGAGAAGCCCCTTTCTGCTCGGGGAAAACCAGCAGTCAGGGAGGGCCCGCCAGGCGCCGGCGGGGGGAGGCCCAGTGGGCAGCAACGGCCCCAGTGCCCCAGGGCCACTCTCCGGGCCGGGCCCCGAGACTGTTCCAGGGCGACCTCGGCCTCTGCCCACCCTGGCCCTCCCGCAGTGCTCGGCCTCTCCGTCACGCCGTCCTCCATTCTGCCACCGTTACTGGGGTCAGTGGTTTCCCTCTGGTCCTCGGGGACATCCCGTGGCTCTCTAACTTCCCTGCTCAACTCAGTTTGCTGGTCAGATCTTCTAAGTTGTCTGGTAGCAAGTTAATCTCAGCCTGCTACTTAAAAATATCCATTTCCACCAGCCGCTGTTTAGTATTTCCCTTTGTACCTGGAGGAAAAGAGGTCATCATTAATTCTCCCTGTTCAATACAGATTCATCTCCTTTCTAGTCTTCAGATGCAGAATACATTTGCTGAGTGCTTCAGTCTTTTCTGCACTAACACTAGAAAACTCATGACCAAATACTTTCCTAGAGTCCCCTTTTTCACCAATAGCACTCAACAGTGTACAGAGAACACATTGGGGTTTGGGATTGTTTACTGCTGATGGCCATAGTTTTCTCCTTGACCCTTTGTTTCTTTAATTCCCTTTCTACAACTCTGTGCTACCAATTAATAATAATTATTATCCAATTCTCCTTCCCCCCCCCCTTTTTTTTAAAGGAATAAAAAATAACCTCTTTTTAAGTTGTCCTTTTTTGAACTTCAAATGAATAGGAAAATTATGGGAACTGGGAACTTCTAATTTCTAAACTCAACTTTACCTTTGACCTTGGGCCAGTTATTTTGATCCAGTTGTGCCACAGCTGGGATATGGGTTGTTTTCATTTTCTTGGACTTAATCCTAAGAGCAGGAGTCATCATCCACCTAACATGATCTCTAAGGTTCTTGGTTTTATTCTGTCTTTAGAGGTCACTTTCTTATATCAGTAAGAGACACAGGAGAAATTACTTTTTAAGAATATAAATGCAAATTATTGACACACATTTCTGATTATTCTTTTCCAGCTCAAGCCTATGAAGTTAAATGGTGAGTATAACCCTTTACCTAACATGCTGTGAGTCTCTGGGGACTCTATCAGAGCAGAAAAAAATGATGCTACTTAGCTTTCAGGATGAAAAGCCTCTTAAGCTGTATGGATGAGGAGGTTCAAAGTTAGCTCAGTAGTACATTGTACTGGTGATCTGTGGGCTTTCCACATCAACACATAATGTAGGAAGAAAGATCTCTTCCTTTGCAATATGAGAATCATGAAAATGAACAGGAGCTGCTTATTGACTCCTTGGCCCAGTGAGGCCCATTGAAGATCATTGCCAAGAATAAATTCCCAGTGTTTTTTCAAATGCAAAGAACAGGAATTCCCCTTCTGGAAAGCTAAGGGTCCTGATGCACAAATTATACTTTGATTTATCCCTGAAATATCCTTGGCTGAACTCACCTCTTAATCATAGCTGTGGCAGGAAGTTGTAGGTATTTCTAAAGTGAGGTTTTGGCATCCTGATCTACTTGTAACCTGTGCAAGCCATACTGAAAAGCCTCATAATCCAGTCAAAACATACAGAGAGAACCACTTACCTAGACCTAAATTAAAGTGCTGATGACTTGAGTGCCATGGTAGAACACACTAGGTGTGTTTGCCCAGGTGCTCTGCTTCCCAAGCAGTTTATAAAGCAGCACGTTCAAGTAACAGTTGAACCCTGAGCAACTGAACAGATGGTGTGATGGCATTTCTCCTCAGAGTTCTATATATATATTGATCTTGCAAAGATCAGTTGTCTAGTTGTGATATTCCAAGAAAAGGTGGTAATCCTTCTGTTGCTTGCATACATTTTGCTGCCTCTGAAACCTCCCTGGATTGGAGGCAGTGCTGATATAACATCCGAGGTTCTTCTGCCACCTGGAAGCAAAGGACAGGATTCTCTCCTTCAGAATACTGTCATAATCCAATGGCCCAGGTTTACATGCGTTTGAATCAGACCACAGACTTGCTCAAAATCTTGATGGTTGGGAGGTGCTTTTTCTAGTCTGGTTGCAACTTTTCTTTCATATTGCGTTTTGATTTCAGGCATAACTCAAGAGCAGCAGATTCTTCAAGGTGTGAAAATACAGGTCATTATGAGGAACCCATCTCCTTCACTGAAAACAACTATGTGATAGGGTCCATGACAAACAAAAGATCTGAAGAAATAAGTATGAAAAAGAATGAATACGACTGTATTGGAAATACCCAGGAATCTGAATATGAAGTAGGGGACACTGTATGAGAACCAGCAGTGCTCTACAGGTAGCAGTCCTGAAGAGTACCTTCATCGAGGCAAAATTTATCTTCTGATTCACTTTTGCCTCTGAGAAATAGGTTGGACAAGCAGTTTTTACTGCTCCACGATTTGTGGAGCCTTAACAATCTCTGCAGTGAAAATGTGAACCTCTTTAAGAACTTCAGTTACAGACTGCTGTATAGATCTTCTGATTTTGCTTTCCTTGGTTACCTTTCACCAACTCTGTAGAAGAAAACCCTTTGAAAGCTAGGGTAGGCAGATCCCAGGCCAAGAGCACTGTACTAAACTTACTGCTTTATCTGACCAAAAGGATCTGCGTTTGCAGCCTTGGTGTGGTGGGAGGAGAAACAGCACCGAGGGCTGCTCAACAGCCCTGTCATCTTTGGGTAAGAGGTGCAGAATGAGGCTGGCCTTCAAATCAGCATTTCTCCTCCCATCCGCATGAAGTGCTGCATAGGTGGTAGAATGTCCCTTTAAATGTGAGACAGCCCTTAAAGCAACACTGAAAGACAGATTAAAGCCAGCATAAAACCAAGAACTCTACCACACTGGAAGCAGCCATACAAAAAGAAGAAATGTCCCACGTGCTCATCATGCTGCACGCAATACGCCTTTCTGCAGCACACGCAATAAAATGCAAACACGCTTTCTGTAGTTTTGGAGCTGGATAGCTTGGGCGATTCTGATACTGCAGCAAGGGACATTCTTTCTGAGTTCACCTCCTCTATTCTCTCTTTTAATGTGTGTTTAATATTTGAAAGAAATTAGATACTTTTCCATGTTTTATGGATAGGATTTTTTACACATGCCTGAATTATTTTGATATGAATATTTTTGCACGACTGGCTCATCTTTAAAATGCTAGCAAACACTCACAGCTCCCACTAGATAATCATGATGTACTTTCCTCCCAGCTTAGCAGGCCTGAAGGGTAAGTAGGGAGCTTAAAATCTTTGTTATTCATTATTTTTACTACCCTGAGTAAATCTATAACATGGATACAGCAGAGTTATGGAAGAACCTTGTTGTAATGAGTGATAGGGCAATACCCTATCCTATAACAGCCATACAGACAGATGTAAAACAAAGCAAGGGATAAGAGGGGCGAGGAGGATATCAGTGACACAGATATAGGATTAGTGAGGCCCCAGATTTGCTGTTTGCACTCAGCAAAGATCTGCATCTACAGTTCTCTGTAAACATCAGCTCAAAATTCACCAGCATTCAAACACAGTACTAGGTGCTATTAGGAAAGGCATTACAATGCAATAGAAATAGGACTGTGATACTGTAAAACCCGTGGAATGCTTCTACCTTATGTATGCATGTAGGTCTCTCATCTTAAAAGGGATGTTCAAAGATGAACATCTTAAGCAGTAAAAGGCAGGCTCTTGAAACGGAAAAGAAATCCATGAACTAGGTTGTCTATGTGTTTTGTGTCTGCATACACTGCTGGACAGCTGGACAGTGCAAGACAGCGGTTGGATCCTAATTCAATGTGGGACATCTCTGGGAAAAAGAGCAGTTGCTGTGCCACTTGTGCAGCACATCAACGGCATACAGTAAGCAGTGGCATGCCAGGAAGACAAGCTAAGGGTAAGGCGGATCCTCCTTGACCAGCACTTGTGTTTACCAAAACCAGAGCTCAACTAGCCTTCATGGAGCCACTAAAAGGAGGAACTGGGAAGCTTGCAAAGAGCAAGCACTGTGATAGCGGCAAGGCTACCAAACGCACCAGTACCTAGTGAGTGTGGTAACTGCCAGTAAAGGGAAAATCTGAATTGCTCCAATAGCTCAATTTGTGAAGCCCATCTGTGGCACAAAGTAGGACATGAATACTCCGACGACATCATACATATGGGTCTCTTTCTTAGTGCTAGGAAGTATTTACAAGGATTTGGCCAAGATAACGGGTAATCCAGAACTGATGTCATTGACCTGGGAATTCCTGGGAAGCGAAGTTGATTTTCAGAAAGATCACTTGTATACCACATTTCTGTCACACAGGCCTTGAAGGACATGCTTGTTTACACTAAGTTTCTGTTTCTTTAAGTGGAACAAAGGTCATGTTTTCATGATGTCTGTATGATTGTCTGGTATATGTGAGAGAATTGTGGTGTGCATGACTGTAGAGGCTCGTACAATTAGCTTCTGTGGGACATTCAAAAAGTACTTAGTAAACCACAGTCTGTTTAGTCAGAGTTGTGAGTTGGCTATGGCTGGACCAAATAAGAATGTCTCACGTCTTCCAGTAAAAATTGCCTTTTTTTTTTCTGAGTGCAGATGGTTCAAAAAGATCACTTTGAGATGTTTCTTCTTCAGTTACCAACTTTTTGGTGGTTTGCTCAAAGCTTGGTGCTGAATTTCACCCCCTTGCAGGCTAAAAATCTTATTTAATCACCAGGGAAATTGTAGCAAACTTCTCTAGCATCTGGCAGGCTGTGTCAAAACATGAGTGTAAGATGCAGGCTCTGGAGAGCTGGTCCATATTAGTAGGGTCTGCTCTCACTTTTGGGGAAATGGGGACTTTACTGTGCCAGCTCTAATTAGCCTGAGGTGTAGCAGCAGAACTTACAGAACAAAGACTCATACTGGTCACTTTGCCTGAGCTGTGATACTTAAAGAAATGATGCTTGAAAGTGTGTCACGTGCAGTACGTGGAAGGAAGGTGGGCACCTGTAGGGGGGAAAGGTTGCAGGGTGCCTTACCCACCTGGCACTGCAAGGGAGAAAGCAATGGATTCAATCCAAAGGAGACACAATGAAATGAATATATTTCATTATAATAAACCAGGTAACTAGCCATAATGTCTGAGACATTAAAGGCTTTTCTTCATGTGTTCATATGCAAAACTATGAGGAATCCCTCTGGTAATAAAGAAATGGGCTTACTGTGTGACGCAGGAAGGAGAAAACTAGCAGCTACATGTCTGTCCCAGGGAGAGAAAGATGTCATGTACATGACATTTGAGGAACTACAGTTCTTCGTGCTTTCTTTAGCTAAATAGTATTTTTTTTATCCTGTATGATTAGAGCTTCAGGAAGTCTTGCATGTCCGGTTCAGAAAGTAGTCATATCAGCAGTTTTAGATTGGGGTTTCAGCTTGTTCCAGGGCATGTTCCCCAAAATACAGCTTCTTTGAAAGTCTTTTGCATAGCAGATAATTTGTTGGGACAAGCTTCTATCGCCAGTCATGAGGCAGGGTGTCCAAAAGATTGGTTTTAAATCCTCTCTCTGAAAATGGACTCACATTCACTCTTTCAGTAGCAATGTTTGAATTTTAATGAGTGCACATTTGTTTTCTTACATGCTTTTAGACAGGACTCAAACATACCTAATGGTTTCTTGGTGGCAGAGTGGGCAGATGGGGTACAGGCAGTATAAACTGGCACCACACTGGTAGCTTCAGCAAAGAAGTCAAGCAGAAAGGCAGCAAAAACCAAGCTTCCATCACACCAGCAAGGCTATACTGTTCAAGAACGGGTGGTGCTGCTGCCTCCGTTGTCTTCCTCAGCAGGATGACAGCTGGTGGTAGCTCTTAGCCTGCAGCCTCGTAAGAATTTGTTCCACCAGGTCTTGCCACATCACAGTCAGCTTTTGCTCTGGGCTGCCCATGCTTGCCACAGGCAAGTTTTACTGCGGCAATAAGCAGAGCTCAGCTGAAATCACACTCAGCAAGCCATCCAAGCGTGGAGATGCCTCCACTCAAAGACTGAAATGAGACCTGCACAATTCTCATCAGTTTACTGACTTTGGGCAAATGAAGATAGTCTCCAGTTTTCACCACCCTGTGCAGAGAGGGAAGAAGCCATCATTGGCAAATGGCTGCACTTCCAGAGAAAGGGCTGAGCTCAGACACAGTGTAAACACTTCCAGCTAAACCAAACCAATGTTTGGTGTGATGGGATGTAGCTGTGGCAAAACTACACCAATTACCTTTCCCACCCAGCTCCAACAGAAAATGGCTCCCTGTATTCAGACACGTCCGCCTCCTGCTCAGAGATACTAGTCTCCTGGTGCAGTTGTTAGAACTATATGCTAGGGCATGTCTATTGAACAGATGCCAAAAAGTTGCTTTAGTGAATGATTAAAATCCTGTAACAGAATTCACTAACTAGGTCAGTAGATTTGCTTTTATACAGGTTTCTCATCTTCTGTAATTCCTTCTCCTTTTGGTAATAATCAGCAGGCACATATTAATCCTGTGCATAGGACCTACTTAAAACTTTTGGATGTACTTTTAAAGGTGCCCCTACAGAACATACCCAGAATGTCTCCTGGGTTCAAATGCCTCAGCCACCAGTTATAAGCCATCTCCTCGGAAAACGCTGCGTGTGCTTGCAGAGCATGAAACATGATGGCTTTTGCCCAGGAACTGGACTATTGCAGAAGAAATGTGTCCCAAGATAGTCTGTGATGCTGTAAAAATGAGAGCACCAGGCAGTGAGCATGATCACCGGTGGACGGTAAAATCTTATGTTAACATGAAGTACGGATGATTCTAGCTTGTTGACATTTCGTTTCCCCATGCACCATCTCCATGGCCCTGGTAGGTGTAACTGCATCTGTAGCTGCAATGCAATAGGACTTAGTTTCTGGGCAGGTGGGAGAAAATGGAGCTTTTGCAGGGAAATTCCTATCATAGTAAAGAGCAGGATATTGTTTTTTAATGTCTCATTTCTGTATGTTTTCTGTCAAAACAGAAAAAAGCAGTGAAAGTGGCATCCTAAGTTTTCTGATCTAAAAGGCTCAAACTGTTTGGCAAAGAAACTAGGGCTGGTTGTCTTCCTCGCTCGTGTCACAGACTGACCTACTCAGAAGGTGAACGGGGTTACCCTCAGAGGGTCTGTTGCTGCAGAAGTTGGTTCATGTGTCTGGTGGAAGAGCTATGTACCGTCAGCAGGCTAAGACACTAAGGAAATGGAATTGAGCATCAACAGGTTGGTCTCTGCCTCGTGCTCCTGCGTGCTGTTAGGTGAGTCACTGTACTCAGACTTGTGCTTTTCCACTTCTGGATAACCAGTTTTGAGCCCTCATGGTACAATGGAGAGAGATGCTGAGCACTCTGCTGAGCAATATCGTCACACACAAGTCAGAGGGAACTGAATTCATGCTTCCCAAGCATCCTCAAGTTTGTTTTCCCTTGCTGCCAAGTGCTTGACTGTGTGGTCAGCATAAAGCTTTTTCACCATGAAGTGAATGCAAATATGGAAGAAAAGAATGAAAAAAATTAAAAAAAAAAAAAAAAGAAACGCACAATTTTGAAGAACAGTAAAAAAGAGCACTAGCCAGAAAAGTGAAGAGAATAATAAGAGAAATGGCTGAGGATCAGGGAATATGAAATAGAATTGGAAAGATCCTTACAGTCTTTGTCCATCCTTTACCCTTCACCTAAGTCAGCAGTGAAGTGGACTCGTGATATTTCAGAAAGAGGATCCTAGATGACAAAGGACAGAAGAAAGGGAAGTGTTCTTCACTTGCCTTCTGCTCTCAGGAGCGTGGGGGTCTCTCACAAAGTGCAGGGAAAGGAGGACAGACCTGCAGTTCTGGGAGAATGGGAGAAGTTGTGCGGATAGTGGTGTTTGTGATGGCTTTCATCAGCTGCAATGGTGAGTAAATGCTTCCATGTATAAGAACAAAAATCAGAGTACTAAGAGGGTAGGAAAAATCTTTTGAATTACAGTGTGTTAATCCTTAAAAACTGTGAATTGTAGAAAGTCTTTAGTTTCTTGCACAAAAAACAGAGCCTGAGAATTCACAGGAGTCTCCTTTGGTATCAGATACAACCAGGTGCTTGAAAGAGTGGAGCAGACAGGGCAGTATGGGGCAAAAGGCCAGCTCCCATGCCCCAAAGCAAGAACAAAACAGGATTGTTCAGGACCCTTGGAGAGGACCTGCTCTGGTGTGCTACCTTCCAAAACAGTCTTTGTGAAGATGGAATATGCATTCTTCTAGAATTCCATATTGCATCACCATTGTTCTGCTAGCATGGTCCTGGGAAGAAGCAGCGCTGTAACTGTGAGGCTAGGTGTGGGCACACACAATTCCCCTTGGTCCCTCCTGATCTACTGACTCTCTAGGTGCATTTGGAGAGGTAATACTGGAATCTTTGCTTTGATTCATATGCCCACAAGGCGTATGTGCCACTCCCACGGCACATATGACACTGACACCAGCAGAGGAAGGTTTTGGGACAACAGGAGAAAGGTGCTTTAACAAGTTGTATACAGAAGCACAGAGTCACTCCTGACATTTAGAAAAACAGGTTGAAGTATGTTCCCCATTTCATCATAAAAAAACAGCTTTGCAGATTTCTGGGATCTGCCTCTCAAGCAACTTCTTGTGAGTTAATAAGCTGAACGTAAATAGTGTCTTTCTGGGGAGGAGAGAAAAGGGGCAGCAGCATAAGGGGGTCTGGGTAGAGGTGAGCCAAGTCCAGCTAAATCCAGATAATCTGCTACTGACACGAGGCACTTCCCAGAGGATTTGTGGTCTCAGTGGGCAGACAGCTGGAACAACTGGGAGAATGAGCCAGGTACCACAAAATCCACCCCCTCTTCTCTAGTGCCCGCTTGAGTGCTTGGCAGGGTGCTTATCTGGTTGAAGCAGGTATGATCCAAGAAATCTAGGACAGATCTGAAGTTCTCTAAGGCTAAAGCAAAAAGATTGGGGTTTGGTCCACCGTTCCTGTTCCAGGTTCAGTACTTCAGAGCAGATTCCTAAAGGCTCCTTGCTACATGGCGCTTCCATCCCACCAGGAGAGCTGGTGCTGGCAGGATAGGAAGGAAGAGGCTCAACCATTTTAGAAAATGGGCCAGAATATGAGTTCAACATTTTTTCCATTATCATGCATTATAGATAATGCAAATCCCTCTCATCAGTCTTCTAATCTCTAACTTAGCCCTTCAGGTTTTCGTCTGGTCCAGCTTGATTTCCTTCCAGTGGGAGAATTCACATTGTTTGTCTGGAAGACTACATCCCAGTTTAAAATGTGTCGCTGGAAGGAAATACTTCTTTTAAAAATGCTGTCTCCAGGATTTTTATTTTGCTGAGTTTCTCCCATTCCTTCCAATCAGCTGTCCATTGGAGTTGTCCCTGCTAATGATGAAACTGGTCATACACAGAGTGTAGCTGCTCTGCAGGGAATCAGTGGATGCTGGCAGCTGTTTCATGGCATACAGCAATGCAGAACAATATGGGAAAGATGTTTAAACAAAATGATGTCCAGATGAATACACTGGATAGCAAGCATAGTTGAACTTAAGTGCACTAAATGCCTTGAGGGCATTTCTGAGCAGTTTTCTAAATAGCTTCTACCCTTCTTAGTTTTTCTTGGTGGGAGTCTGTGAAGAAGCTGGAGAGGGCCTTTTTACAAGGGCACATAGTGATAGGACAAGGGGGGAATGGCTTTAAACTAGAAGAGGGTAGATTTAGGCTAGATATAGGGAAGAAAGTCTCCACTCTGAGGGTGGTGAGGTCCTAGCACAGGTTGCTCAGAGAAGCTGTGGCTGCCCCCTCCCTGGAAGTGTTCGAGGTCAGGCTGGACGGGGCTTTGAGCACCCTGGTGTGGTGGAAGCGGTCCCTGTCCATGGCAGGGGAGTTGGAACCAGGTGATCTATAAGGTCTCTTCCAACCCAAACCATTCTGTGATTCTATGAAAAGAGGAAGACAAGTGGAAAGCCTTTAAAAACTGATAAATCAAGGAGTTGCATTTGACTGGGATGTGAAATTTGAAGAATGGAGCTGTGCCTGCCCTCTCAAAATCATTTGGTAAAGGAAAACCAAAGCTCCATGTCAGAAACAGGCTTCCACTACACTCAGCCCCAGCAGTCCCCTCGGCAGTCCCCTTGGCTCTCCCCAGGGACACACATCCACAGATGCTTGCCTCCCCCCGACTGGCACCTCCTGTTAGCTCTGCAACAGGCTGTTGCACAGAGAAGTGCTTCTCCCCGCACAACTACACTGCTGGATCCGTGAGCACCAGGGAAGCTGCATAAAAGAAGAGTGATGTTAATGAACGCAAACATTCGGCCTAACAAGCACGTGTAATTGCAGTGAAGCAGTAAACTTGCTTTGTTCATCCTTCCTCCCATATAGAAGTCAACATTGCAAGGGGTATTGTCAGAGCACCCCGTGTCAGTGGAGGGAAGCAGTTGCTGTTTGACTCGTCATGTGCAGGTGTAAGCAGAAAGCCAAGCAGCTGAGGTAGGGTGTAAAGGCTGGGTCTAGAGAGCAGCAATAAGAGATGCTCCTTAAGGTCTTGTGAAGACTGTAGCTCAGATGCTGCCAGCAGGAGCGGGATTCGTGCCTCTCTGTACCGAGCAGGAACTGAGAACTGGCAAGTGTCCACAGAAAAACAATAAAAATAGCCATGAAGTCAAAGCAACTGTCCACTTCCCTGTGCTCAGTGAGGTGGGGACAGGTCCCGGTTTAGCTGTCTGCAGTCTACGGCACATCTAAGATGCGGCCGCAAGCTGGCTTCCACCTTCTGATTCCCATCTATCCTAAGCACATTCTCCTCTTCTGCTGCGTTCTTATTTCTTCCCTTCAACTGTTGTTCCCCGCAGCCCTCCTGGATCTGGCTGGTGTCCACCAGATCAATGGCACATGGATGGGATCCACCACTTTACCGTGTACCTACATGCCCTCAGAAGGTTTCACACAGCAAACGCTCAGCTGGAGGGTAGACCGAGACTATAGCACCTCTACCATCTTTCGGAGGGATGATTCTGGTGACCACATCTTGTTGTCTCGGTTCCGAGACCGGGTCAGCGTCCCCAAGAACAGCCCAGGGGATGCCTCACTCCTAATTGAGAACCTCGAAATCCCTGACAGTGGACACTACACATGTCAAGTCATCTGGAGGTCTAAAAATAACAGCTTGATAACAAAGGAGGTGACCACTACGATTAAAGTTGTCAAAGGTAAATCCAGCAATAAAGCCCTGCTCTTGTATAGCCAGTCTAATCCGCAGAGCATGTAGGAGAAGAAGCAGCTGGTGGGAATAGTCTTTCAGACCATACTGTCTACCCACATCCAGGCTGGGTGTCAAGGCATCTGGATGGGAAGAATTTCTCCTCCTCCCTTGCTGTGTTAGCCCTTCTTCTCCACTTGTGGAGGTGTAGGGATTGACTGGGGAAGGGGGATCAGTTAGTACACACCCCAGTCTGGATCTACCCATGGGCCACTTGAACCCATGGTGCTTGAGGTAACACCCAGGTCTGCTTTTGGTTCTGTACAGGTAGCCAGCATCTCTGTGGGTCTTGTAGCAAGTGGGACAGCAAGTGCGTGTTGTGCTAGTGAAATCTGCCTGCTCCCCTTCCCGAGCATCATCACTGTGTGCCAGAAACAACTGCCTTTCTGCACAGGGGGCACCCACTCAACCGAGCAGGACTTGTGTGATGTGGCAGTAGCAATGGTGGAATAGCTGGTGTAAACCTGGCTTTAGGCACAGGTGAACTGAGCTCAGCCTGTGCAGAGAGGTGATGGGAGAGCGGAGCCCCTCTGCCTCCTGGGGAAGCACAGAAAGCCAGAGCATGAGCTGCCGTGGAGGGGGGACCTTCCCCACCGCGACCATGGCCAGCGTGACCTGGGCCCCATCTGCCTTGTCTTCCAGTTGCGGTGACCAAGCCCGTCATCATGGCCGGCGAGCTGGGGCTGACGGTCCCGGCAGGAGCCCGG
>Ga0065711_1041814_pt1 | contig 15861 bp, 6 predicted proteins | sample Hoacrofraction12_FD_59098 | JGI IMG/M metagenome (GOLD analysis project Ga0065711, IMG submission 59098) | Hoatzin crop microbial communities from Cojedes, Venezuela - Epithelial fraction 12 v2 (version 2) | ecosystem: Host-associated > Birds > Digestive system > Esophagus > Crop | place...
GATGCACCCCAGAATGCCATTGGCCTTCTTGGCAGCCAGGGCACACTGCTGGCTCATGGTTAACCTGTCGTCCACCAGGACACCCAGGTCCCTCTCCACAGAGCTGCTCTCCAGCAGGTCCACCCCAAGCGTGTACTGATGCATTTCTTTCCTCAGAAAAACAGCCTTCTCAACTACATATTAGTGATGTTTAGAAACTTCTCCAGAACCCTGTTGGTTTTATTTCTGTTCCATTTTATTGCATTTTTCCATGAAGAATGCTATTATTTTAAGTACCTGAAGGCCTAAGCCAAGAAACCCTTGGCTTTTGCTCCACTGAGCTGGGTGATCAATGCGAACAGTCAGTTAGTTCTGTTTGCATTAAATAAATCCCCTAGCACAGTTCCAAGGGAGACAAGTGTGGGTTGAAAAAGAGGAAAGAAGATGACTCTTCTGCAGTTATGATACAGGGATGTAATCCTGGAAGAAAACAAATGCTTTGACATTGAAGGTGAAGGTCCCCTGGTCCTATAGGAATACTGTGTTAGCATCTTAAATGCAACAAGGCAACATCGCCATTTCTTAAATACAAATAGGAGCAGGATCCCAGCTTCAAGGTGTAGGATCCTGTTCTATTGTTTTGAAAAGAATGTTCACTTTTGATTGAAAGAAATTAAGTCAAGTGTTGACAAAGTCCTTTCACGCAGTATCTTGTAATTTCCTACCAGAAACACAAACTTAAATAACATTCCTACTACTCAGTTATTATAGTAAATATGATACATGTGAGCTGGACTGCTTTGCAGTGTTTCTGAGCAAGCACGGTTCTCTCTAAGTGCAGTTCATTAACTAGGCCACAGCCTGTGAAACAGGAAACACGATTATAGAATTAACAGAGGTAGTCTCAGGTTAATAGAAAGGAAGCAGCAATTTCAGTTTCAGAGTTTCCATGGTTACCTGTCATCCACATCAAGGGCCTGCAGGTTGCACTCCGGGACTTTAGCCAGCTCACTGAGAATATCACTATAGCCTGCAGCAGCAGCAATGTGCATACATGTTTTGCCATTCTCGTCATCGTAGTTTATTATTGATGGTCCCTGGTAGTGGTCCAGAATGATGGAACACAGAATCCTGTTGCCACTCTGGGAGGAAGTTTGGATAGGAAAACCATTTTACAATGGAGTTTACACCAAACTGCATTTTCTCTGCTAGAGAAGGCTAAATACAATAATTGTGTCTTGTTTTGTGTATCCCAGACTCCCCAGGTATGAAAGCCAAAAGCTTCTATTCTCCTGTTGGGAATTGGGTTTGCTTTACGCATTTCCTAGAACACTTTGAACACTGGAAAAATAATAAATAATGTACCACTGCAAATACCTCCAAAAGTTACAGAGTGTAAATTACTCAACAGCTTTCTCAGAAACAACTTGGGGGTTTTGCTGTTTCGCTAAGCCAGAGTCCAGAAAGGTATGAGCCTATATTTTCTCACAGAAATTTAGAGTTGGAAAGGACCTCAAAGGACCAACCCACTTCTGTAAGCCTGTCCAAGTACATCTAGAAAAGCCAGGTTAAATATTTGCTCAAGTGGTTCTTGAAAACTTTCTCAGCTAGTTTACTCCAGTGTTTCAGTGTCTTAGAAAGTTGACATTGTTCTCTAACCTGCAAATGACACTGAACATTTTATACCCTAACCTGGTGGAAAAAGAGAAAAAGAATTAATTATTTTTTTATAACAACATAGAAACACAAGGCTGGAAAGGTCTTTGTAGATCATTAAATTCAATCTCTGCAATCCCTTGCAGCTATGGTACATCATCCCTTTCACAAACTTACTGTGTCCATTAAAAGCAACTAGGTTTTTTGTCCCTATTACTCCCAACGGAAGGCAGTTGAAGAACGTGTTTGCTTTGATGATTGGTATCTCTAATTTCTATTCATACTCATGAGTGATTTATGTCCCTTTGTTTCTGTGCCAGCATTATTATTTAGATTAAATACTTCTTTTCTCTAACCGGTATTTGTTCTTCAGATGTATTTATAGGCAAGCAGCATATCCCTTTGAGCTGCTGTCTTGCTGGTCTAATCAGTCAAGGTCTTTCAAGTTTTCCTTGTAAAATACGCTTTCTATTTCTCTCATCAACCTACTAACCCTTCTCCTTTTGTGTATCCTTGGAGAGGGGTGATTAAAGTACCTAGTCATACAGACACTTTTTTGCCAGGTCTTTGTACAGTAACACTAGCTCTTCCCTGATTGTGTTAGAAATACCTCTTTTGGTATGTCACAGAATAGCATTTGCCTTACTCACTGCTGTGTCCTATTAGAAGCTCCTAGTAATTTTGGAATGACCGTTTACACCTCAGTACTTCTCTTCCATAGTTGTTTCCAAACACGGGGTTTCTATTTTCTGGGAGGACCTTCTTTTATTAGCACCCAAGTGCACCACTTAAATGTTTTATCCTACTCAATTTTGTCCCATTTGTATTACCATAGACCTGAAGGTCATCCAGTTCCCCCTCTATGATATCCCCGTTCTTTTCTCTTGATGTTAATGGTAATGTGTCTGGTAAAGTCTTCTGGTTCTGTTATTGGCAGACTTTATCAGAAAGCCCCTGTATTTTGTGCCCAACTATCATGAAAATATTAAGCAAGATTGATTTCAGGCCTTATCCCTGGAATTAATTTCCTTCTAGACTCTATGCAATATTTTACTCTTCTTGATTTTGAGAGATAACTTTTGCTTCTCTGTACTTTTGCCTATTATTTTGTAAGATGTCTACTTATTCTAAATATATCTTTTAAAGATGGATAGTCATCTGTTATATCTCAAGCCTCTTCTACACACTTTCCTTCTCCACTCTTGGAATACAAATTCCTGCTACATTTTGCACCATTGACAGGTTACATTCCAGGTCCCTGGAACCTGCTAGTCCCAGAGCTTGTCAGTCCAGCTGAGAATTCCCTTAATTTACCAAAATGTGTTGCTCTGAAATCAGGAATTTTGTTTCGTATGTACCTTGTTTAATCAGCTGTTTAATTTAGAGTCGACTCACGACCATGCCATCCAAGCTTATTTTCTATGATCAAGCATTTTATAACAAACTCATTAATCATGTTAAAATTGTTATTATTTTGTAGTTGTCTGAATATCTAATGAAAAAAGAGTGTTGATCTTCATGCCGAAGTCCTGCGTATAATTCCTGTTTGTGTTCTCCAGTCTCTATGCCAAATGTCAATGTTCTCCACACTAGCATAATTCTCAGTTACATTTTTTGGTCACTAGCATCTCTAGTCACATTCAGGGCTAACTGAATCTAGAAGTCTATTATGTACTTCTAGTACTACTACAACAAATATCTACCTACTACCTTCCTTCTCCAAGTCAGTTTTGATACAAGAATTATTACCATGCAGTATCTTACTATTTCTGTATTTGTGTTCTAGTGACTCTGCTGTTCCTCTAATTTTATACTGTCTTGCTAGTCCAGATTTCACACCCTGCACCTACAGATTAAATCCCTCACTGTTATTGCACAACTCTTAGCATTTGCGTAAGAATTTTCTCGCTGTTCTTACTGGCATTTTATACATTTACAGATTGTTCTGTCTCCCACCAATCTTCTATTTTCTAGACTAAACAAACCATTTCAACCTCTTCTCATGGCTCAAGTTTTTCAACCCACTTATCATACTTAGGGTTTGCTTTTGGCCCCTTTCCAGCTTGTCTACAGCTTTCTTCAACCATGGTACCCCAAACGACATAATTATCCAGCTGAGGCTTCTCTCCTGACATTGAAAATTACATTGCTACTTCCTTTAGCCCACATGTATCACAATTCTGTTAATATGTCCCAGAATTATGTTTGTTTGTTTTGTATCAACAGCATAATTTAAACTCCTACTCATTTTGTAATCCACTGGTCTACTAGTCTCCTACTCTTCATTTTGTGCAAGCAGCTTTAATTTTTCACAGTTCTGTACGCAGTGCTATATTAATTTCAGTTAATTCCCACAATTTCTCAAAATAATTTTGAATCTCATCCTGACCCATGAAGTGCTTGGTGTCCCTCTAATTTGGTTCTAGCTGTGGGTTACATACGTGTTCTGCATTTTGCCACCTCATTGTGGAACAAATAAAAACATTCTTATGATAAATCCCTGGTTGGACTGTCTGTGAGATGTCCACCTCCAAAGATTATTTGAACTGTCCTGAATGTGACTGATAGAGAATGCATGATGTGTGATGTAAGTCCCTGGGTTGATTTAGATTGCATTAATCCTTATTCTTCCCCAGTGGGACATCTTATCTTTGAATTGAATTCTGGGTCCATCATAGCAGTATACAAACTGTGCTACTGATGACCTTCAATGTGATTAAAATTGCATGTACTGCTCAAACCAGAAACGGACAAAGAATTGGACTTTTCATAGTCATTCTATTCACCACCTGCTTAACATGCTTTCTGTGCCATGTGATGAGCTTTATCTTGTTGGCACTTTTCCAGTATTTTTGTGTTTTACTGCATTGTATTAAATTGATTAATTGACATTCAAACATACAATAAGCAATAGCTTCTTACCTGAGAAAGCAATACTTGCTTTGAATATGGCTGTGAAATTTCTGTCCTGTTTTAACAATTTAATTAAATTTTTAATTTGTCTTTCAAAATAATGAAAGGATATTTCCTAATATTTTGAACCTTCTGCTGAAAGAGATCTCTGGCCAACTTCCCTGTGGCCTTCTACCTCTGTCTTCTTAGGAATGCCTTCTTATCTTCACATTCATCTTGGCTTCTTTAAGTTGCACACAAAATTCTCCTAAAATGCTTACACTGCCCTTATTCTTAGATTGATAGCTTTGAGCTGAGGTCACCAAAAATGTAGTCTTCCTGTGGTAAATTTACCATGAACCACAGTACTATTGTTAGACCAGGATGTTCAGTGGTAAATTTACCATAGGAAAATTGCATGTTTTTGTAAACTTACTGCGCGCATCCCTACATTTCTTCTTCCCTTTTTGTGTTAAAATTATTTTCAGTAACATTCTTAAAGATTATTAGTTATTTTTGCTATTTATTTCTATACAATTTTGCAAGGGTCCCCCTACAGTTTTCTTCACACTTTTGTCCCATCTCACACCTGCTTCCACCCACTATTCATTCTCCTCAGTGAACTCTTCTTTCTTGTATCACTCATCTAAATTAAACTTACCTCATGAAGAAGAAATGCCCTAAAGCCTCAATCAAGGACACCTTGCAAGGCAAATTTTCATTGTGTTTTATGCAAGTTTTTCTCTGAGATTTGTGTCATCTCCAGAGAGTGGCAAACAACAAATTCACTAACAGGGTCATTAACTCTCACATTCACTTGATCACCACTCTGCTTTCTTTAGTTTGGTTAATAAAAAGCCCAACTTCTGATAGTTGCCTCTCAATGCTTCAAAACAAAAAGTAAATTCTTTAGGAAATATCCACCAAATCAGGCACTGTGGGAAGAATCCTGCAACTTTGGGACACTTTTCTGGTTTTGACACATTTTTTCACCTATGTGTACTCATGTTATCCTCATTGTTACTACAGCCACTGTTCTTATACTTCAGCCCTTTGTATGTCCAACTGATATGCACATGATAATTTTACTTGGGAAGTTTATTGTCACTTGTGTAATGTTCCACCACAACACTGCATTTTCTTCTGCCAGGTCTTCAGTCATACATAGTACAATGTTTTCCTCTTCACTGCACTGTATAGAGGGTTAATTTTTTCCCCTCATCAGACTACTCTAGTGAACTAGACATTTCGATGCCAAAAAGAGTCACTTGAAGGGAGTCTGCTAAGCTGGCTTGTGGCTACCAGTAATGTAGAGGTGGGAGGGGGAGAGCGACAAGCTATGGACCACTTAACTGTTTTCAGGAAACCCTAACAAAGTATTTTTCTTCCAAGTGAATTCCTCTGGAGATTATGTGGTTAGGTTGTGTTAGTTCTCCTATATTTTCTACCTCTTTGTACTAGTGTGCAGTTTAAAGCCTTCCTATAGCCAGCTTTGCTGGATGGAAGTTCCCCACTAGCAGCTCTTGGTGTTGTTTCTTATCATTAGCATTGCACTTTGGAGCTTTTTGTGCTTCCTCTTCTGCTACATTCCATCCTCTTTCAGTTCCACACCTCTGAATCTAAAGCTTTTTCTCTTTGATATCTTTCTGCTCTGACCCTTATTTCACTCCTTTCTGCAGCAACAAGCAAATACTACTCCCACTGCATTACTCATGGAGATAACTTACTTTTATAGAGAAGCACCATAAATTACTATAAACAAAATTTGTATCAGCACTTCTGGCTTCCTCCTGGAAACCATCTTTGTGCCTCATTGTGTGCCGTTTGAATTTTATGTTACAGAATGCTGGCTGGTCTCCCAACCCTTTTGTCGTTCTTCTTATTCTTCACAGACACACATAGCATATTTTAATACGAAATTGACTGTAACACAAACAGGGCTCTAGGAAAAAAAAATCAAAGATCTTCTCCCTTGCTGAAGTAAAGAAACATGAGCTGTTTCATGTTTCAAGTAAAGAAACATTCTTTTTTGATCCTGAAAATCAGTGTTTACTGAAAGCAAAAGCCATTTCCCAGACCCTTCCCACATGGCTGTCTTGGCTGTGGCTTGAAAAGTCTTGATCTCTGACTCAAGGCTCTGCTGGTATAAGACCTGCATTCAGTTACAGCTATACTGGCAAAAATTAAGTGTTCCTCCAGTACAATTTTCTCCCTTACAGGATTCATTTCACTGAAATGCAGTTTTGCTCAGGTTCATGTTCAGAGCGCCATGGCAGTGTATTATGTCATTACCTTTACTGTAACATGAGTTCAGAATTTCATTCTAGAATTGAAACAAGACAAACGTAATATTGCATTAAGAGTAAGGAGACTGTATCAGAACAACGCATCCCTCTCTCATTGTAGATGCAGTGTCTGCTCTTTTAAACATGGAGAATCCCAAATTCAAGAGCAGAGACATAATGCAGCTCCTTCTAGTCTGCAGCAAACATGGTGCAGTGAGAAATGTCCATGAAGCTAGCAGCTTGGGTTGCTGAAGGGTATTGCACACACGGGATCTTTCTCCCATTGTTAAGGAGTTCCAGCATCCCCTCTCTGTACCTCAGACTAGGGGAAGCTGAGGAATGGAAGCCCGTTCACTCTGCCTCCACTGCTGCCATGCCCTGGCTGCCAGATGGCTGTGCTAGCAGTGGAGAACCAGTGCAAAAATTCAGAGCACCATCTTGTTTCTCTGCCCTCAGGGGACAGAGGCAATTGGGCCCTGTGCTGACGAAGGCAACAATCTGTAATACCATCTTCAGCTTTCCTCCTGCCAGGGAAACTTTGCCAGAAGTTGCCTGGATGGAGCCCAGGCACTTCACGGGGCGTGCTTCTGATGGCAGACCAATATAAATCAACAACAACTCTACTGACGCCGCTGTAGTTACATTGGTGAGACTCAGCCAGCTCAGAGAGAAGCTCATTTGTCTTCTCTTAACCTTTGTGCTTCAGCTTCAGACACCCACTGAGACAGTGTCTCTTGCAGACTCCGAGTGCCTTTGTGGTACTCTTGGAAAGAGAACCATGTTGCCGTTGTACAGGATACTTTGTCCTGTGGTCCTCAGAGCACTGCTGCTCCTGGTACAACTAGATGTTGTGGTGTTTTTAAAATATTTATCCTCTCAGCAGCCTTAGTGGGTGTTGGAAAAAGCTACCAAATGACAAAGGCAGTCATGGAGGCTATAATGTGTCTCTGCCTCTCTTACCCACTCTGCTCAAACAAAAAACTGCATGAAATACTGGCCAAGTCTCTCTGAGAATTTGTTTTCACTTGGAGTCTTCTATAATAAGTGCATATGATTTACTGTGTAAATGACTATGGCTATGACTAAAATTACTTGGCAGCTTTCCTCTGCTAGTACATTGTTGTGAGGACTGATATCTCTGGATAAGCTGTTTATGTGCTTTGAAAAAGAGGTCATCTTTTATTCCACAGTAGAATAAGGATTTATTCCTTGTTAATATCAGAGAAATGGAAACATTCGTCTTCCAGTGCCTTTCTGTCAGGCATAGGAGATCATGTTATTTATAGATACGCAAAAAGCATAGTGGATATATATTACTCATGTTCTGGCGTCCACTTGCAGAGTTACACATAGACTTGTGTGCTGGGAAGAGGTCTGGCAATTATCCTGGCCTTACCTACAGGTTTTGCCCAGCACAAATTCCTGCTAAGCTCAGTGGGAGTTCTGCAATCAATTTCCTTGGAAATTTGATTGGTTTGAATAATTACAATGTCAACAGCATGTTCATACTTCAAGGATTACTGTCTAACAGTCAATTATTTCAGTAAAGGCAGTTTTTCTGATGATCTGGTTGTACTGATGAGTTTGTGTATCAATACTGCTGTACCACGTACAAGTCACAAAGGGGCTCTGGTTTATGAACTGACATAAATGAAAGTGGAGAAATAGGTTACAGCTATGTAAAAAACTAAGTAGCGCTAGGGAACATCCCTGAGCATCGGAACTCGGTTGTCTGTACCGCGAAATTTTTAAAACCGTCCCTGGCAGGGTTTTGACTTGGGCCATAACACTTTCCCCACCAGTTCCTGGACATCACTCAGGAGCTAGCATGGGCCATAGGCTATTCCAAATAAATGGTCTGCGTACTACCATCGTGTTTTAGAGAATAAGAGAGTTTAGCAGTAGGGACTGCTGTCCTGTGATAGTTGGCCTTGGTGCCAGAGCCAAGACTCATGTACATTTAGTTTGCTATTGCAGACATCATCAAAAACGTTCAGGGCAGTTTTTGGAGAAAGCTTCTGATGGTATTGGAGCAAGTTTATTTCTTACTCAAAACTATTTGCAAACTCTCTTCCTCGTTGTTTTGCAACTTGACAGCTCACTCTGCAGAGCCCTGCTGCTATGCATGAGCAACAGCTGTACCTTGGCTGGAATGACAATATTTACACAAGAAAGGGATTTCTTAAGGCTATGCTTAAAAAATGCAAATTGAATCTGTTTTGCATTTGTTTGCTAACAGTCAAAATTGTCTTTAAAGCTTAATGACATGAAAAGAGAAATCATTATTCTCCCTTTCTAGCTCTCTCCAGAAAACTGCATGAAAGGAAGAGAGAACAAATACAATTTTGCAGTGAAAGAAATCTGCCTGAAACCAACCAGACTGTGAACCGTGCCTAGCAAATGCACCTTTTCTGGCCTAATCCAACAGCAAACATGTCTGCCACAGAGAAACAACCACTAAGTTTTAAGAATTCGTTGAAAGACTCTCTGAATTCTTCCACCATAGGCAGCCGACGCAAAAAAAACCCGGGGTGCTGGGCAGAGAGAAGGAGTGCAGTGGTCCCTTGGGAGAGACCCTGGCCCTGGGCCACCACTGCCTTCCCCGGCCCCTTCCTCTGCCCTGGCTGGGTGGCCAGCTGTGTCCTCCTCGAGATGCCCTGCAGCCACAGAGACATTCGTTCGTGGAGATCCTGGAATTTAAGTGTGCTCTCACCTTCCAGGTAATTACAGGGAGGCTGCCGCCTTTGCTCAGCCAAACACAAACGAGTAATTGCCTATGCTTTGCTTTCACAATGTGTTTAAGATATACAGGCATTTCGCTCTGTTCTCAGGAAACAGGGGAATGAAATAATTGCATTGTTGCTATGGAGCAAACGTGAAGGCTCGTAACTTTTTAAAACTTTGCTCTGGGAATCAACATATAAAAAAAAACACATAAACGTAGCTCCACATGGCAGATTATTATTTTTTAATGGCTTCTTTTTACTTGTCTTCTTTTTATCCCTAGAGGTTTGCATTTCTTCACTTTAGAAGAAATCTTTGTTTAATTGTTTGTTTATTCTTTAAATGAAAGCTGATATTTTTACATAATCATATGACTTTTGGAGCCAGAGTTTTAAGAAAGAGACAAAGAAACTTCTGGTAAAAATCATGAAAATTGGCAAGGCAATGCAGGAAGACTCCAGATCTTCCCAGGCTATTTCCAAGGTACCACTAATACTATTATTATACACTAGTATGTAGTATGGTAGTCCATACGGTAAAGCATATACTATATTTTACCAGGATTTCAATGACACCATTATCTAGAACTGTTAAGAGTGACTCTGTTAACAGTTTTTTGTTACAAAGGTGTGATTCTTTTTCATTATAGCAACTATTGCTGTCTGCAATGACAGGACAGAAATACCTCCCGAGACACTTCCAATACAGCCCTGTCTGCACCAGCTCTTAAAAAAATACTGCATGTGTAAACAATGTGACATGAGATATTCTCACTTCAAACCAGAACGATCTGTGTTTCTGACACCGACATAACACATTCGCCCTGAAGGTGTGAACTCAAGTGGCAGGAGGTTTGAGCTTTTCGACAGAGCAGACCTTGGTGTGGGCAAGGTCTGTCCAGTTACATGGCTGGGACTCCAACAGCCACAGTCTGCCTGACGGGAGACCAAGCGCCAGACTTGCGGTCTTTGAAACAGCCAGTGTGGAACAATTATTTCATATGAAACACGTCTGAGCATTTGGTTTTGAATGGCGGACAATGGTTTTTATGTAGTCCTGCTCTGTGTTTCAGCCCAGTGTGCACAAACTGCCTCTTTCCTGCAACTTCTGAAACAACTTTCTGTGCAGTGCCTGGTCTGCCTCTTGCTGCATTTTTTAAAAATGAAATTAAACACAGGGCCCTATTGAGGCTCTGCAGCTGTTACTGCCTGAGCTCTGTGAGTCTCTTGTGCTCTGAAGATATTAACACAATTCTTAATGGAAAAATATCCCTTTTCCAGCAGCTGTGGAGAAGGCTATTAGACAGAATAATAATTCCACCCAGCAGAGCTGTTGTTCTGCTCTCTGTCATGGCAGAGAACGTCACACCTGTCCACAGTACTGATTTCTCCTGGGTCTAATAGGGCAGCAGACAGCACTGGCTGAAAGTATTTTTACTTGGCCAAGCTTGAGTAAGAGAAATATTAACAGATCTATTCCATGTTCTGGTATTTCAGCTACCCCTTCTGGACCTAGAACATGGAGAAGTATGTGGATGGAAGAAATAATTTGTAAAGCTTCATAGCAGGAACCTCTCAAGAAGAAAAAAGTGTGGTCATCCTGCATGTTTCCTCTGATTTCTGCAAGCAGCTTAAAGGGAGAAAGAAGAGGGATTTGTGATTTGCCTCCACCTGAGGGTTTGTACAGTTTTAATTTCCCCATTTCTCAAGAGTTATTCTGTACATTTGTGAGAGAAAGGTGAAGGTGGGAGTTAATGGTGGAATTAAATAATAAAATTTACAAAATACAGAATCAGGGAAAGAGCAAAGTCTGAGGAGAACTCTGAGAGTCCAGATTTGAAGAGGATTTCCTTTTGTCTTTCTGTTTGAGACATAGCTTGTTCCCACAGCTATGATGCAGACCACTGCCTAGACTCCAGGAGCTTGCATGAATTTCAGAGATTTCCCACTGGAAGCAGCCTGCATTGGAGTCAGCCTAATAAAAATGCACAACAGGTTTTAGAGTAGATACCTTTAGTCTCCTGAGGCAAAATGACATGGGATAATAGAAATTGCGGAGGCCAAAATACACCTGTACTTCAGAAAAACAAAAGATGGTTCACATATGTATACTTGTACGTGAACCATCTGTGGGAGGCTGTGGTTGAAGGAAACAGATTATTCGTTCTAGATGTCCTTACCCTTTTATAAATATAGTATGTGGCAGTTCTGAGCTTTTAAACTTCTTTCTTGACACATTTTTTAAGATGAGTGAACTTAGACCAAAAGGTGAGGATGCAAATATTTAGTCATTGTAGGAAAATGTTACTGGATTTTCGTGTGAGTTCTATTTCTGCTTATCTGGTGTGCAGGTGTTTTAAACATTGATACCGGAACTTGCTATGGCAAGTGACCAAGTAAGAACATATTTATATAATTTATTCTGGGAAGTTTTCTGCACCAAAGTTTAGGCATAATTTAGTAATTTACACTGTATTTTAGACTGCCTACTACCAATTGCATAATACAGTGTTTAACGCCACTTTAAACCTGTGTGTTTTTCTTCTCTAACAATGACCTGAGTAATTTTTAGCAATTTGACTTCTTTTTTTTTGCATAGGAGATAGGAACGTATAGCTCAACAGGATACATGTTTGGCTCCCTGTCTCCCTTAATCTCCAGAGACATAGGGCCTCAACGCTTCAGCTAATTATTCCACAACTATAGCTGTTTAAAGAAGTTTTAACTTGTGTTTACATTATTTTATTCTCAAAGGCCTTTGGCAAGACTATTTAAGCTGCTGATTTCTGCAACTCTGATTTAGTGAAAAAATTTGAGCATGAGCTCAACATGAAGCATGCACACAGTCCCAGTGAGATAAATGATAACTCTGTTTAGGGCAACAGTGCTGAGCCTATATTAAGTATGCCTTGCTCTTCAAAGAAGATGTCAGACCCTTGATCCGTGCCCACTGGCAAAATGCTGCAGCTGTTAGTGGGCATTCCTAGCATCTATTTTCCTCATTTTACCGCCATAATAATTGCTTTTGGAGTATTTAGGACACTACAATAGCCAGCTCAGCTCAAGCAACTGCCTGGTGAAACCGTGGCCGAAGCTTACCTGTACTGCCCAGTGCAGAGCTGTTTTGAAGTCTTTGTCCACCAGTGTCAGGTCTGCTCCCTTGTGCAGCAGAGTCTGGGTGTGCTGGGGCCTGTTGTGGAAAGCAGCCCAGTGTAGTGAAGTCATTCCCTGAAAGCCACAAACCCAGAGAGCAACAATCATCACTCACAGGAGCACCCTTCAAGTCTCTGTAGATAAGCTAGACAGCTCTGAAACCATTTTGACTGACAGGGTCTTCCCTCTCCCTCTTCGTCTGGAAGAGTTTTCTCTCTCCCTCTTGGTCTGGAAGGATTAGTAACAGCTTCGGAGTTATTACAGAAAATGGATACAAATACGAATGCTTCTTTTGTATGTGACTACAGCCTGTTAGAAATAATGCGTGGTCAGGACCATGGCTGGGGGATGGTTCCTCACTGCTCAGTTTGGATCCTGTGAGAAAAGCCTGTTTTAGACTGGTGCTTTCACATGACACAGTATGATGTTTATTTTGGGTCTTATCTTTGATCCAAAATAAATATTATAAGCTAGTATTCTAGCTGGCACTTAAGGAACTGGCTCAGAGATGTCAACAAAAAAGTCACAATATAAACATCTATTATTTACTGTTTAGGGAGAAAACAAAGCAAGCAGTAAGCTACTGACGTGCATTTTCATTCCACCTTAGCTGTGTTCAGTCGGTCTTGGTAGGTGAGAGGTGTATTTGCACCTTCATCAGCATTGTTATACACACCATATTTTACTCTACATCCATAATATTAAAGATTTTCTGTATAAAGTTACTCATTCAATGTCTTTCTTAAAAATTGCTAGTGTTGTTCAGATGTGGTAACATTTTACTTTGGTCAGGTGTTTTTTACTATCTCTGATGAGGGAAAACGCATTTCAAGGGTCTTGCCTGGTTTCCAGAATGATAAAAAGCAAAAAATGTAGAGTGGAAAAGAACTTAAAACTTGACATAAAACCCCATAAAGCCAACTGGCAACAACTCAGGTAAAATACAAGCTATAAAACATTGATGCAGAAGGCTTACCAGTGCATTAACAGTAGAAGTTGTTAGCAGTGATTTTCGAACTAGAAGCTTGAAGGCCCTATCATTAATTTCTCTCACTCATCGGGTATCTTATAAGGCTTTTCAAGTCCTCAGATGGCTTAAGTATAGATGATGACAAAACAGAGCGGTTGAACAAGAGCAGTTTTGTTTTTAGTTAGGGTTTGCAAAGCTTAATCATGGGGGTTTTGGTTTTGTAAAACCAAAAATGAGGGTAAAATCCTGCCCTAACTGAAATTAATGGGAGCTCTACCATTGACGTCAGTGGATCAAGGTTTTGACACAAGGGACTTAGTACTGTTGATTGACACTCACTATCTGTGAGTGCTGTGAAGTGAGGCTTCAGCAAAGTGATTTACAGCTGGGAAAAGGGTCCTCACTCCTAGTCCTAGAGAGCAAGAAAAACCACTACAAGTGGAGAAGCTACAGTGTACTAGGCCAGCTTTCTGTCATACACTCCAGCTTTCTGTTGATAGGGACAAAAAATCCTTGAAAAGTCAGCTTTCTCTCTGTTTCTACTGTGGTAACAGAGTCAGCTGTTACATAAGAGTGTGAGAACTGTGAGGTGGGATCAGAGATGTCTCTAGTACAGAGACACAGCTCAGAGAGGCCAGTAGCAGATGCTTAGGGAGAAAATGTAAGAAACAAGGCTTGATGATATACGATCACCTAACATTTAGTAATCAGGCTAAAGACTTTCTATGACATCCAGACCTCCACAGGGTAGCGATGCATTTTCTGAAAAAGTAATTTATTTTCTTTAAAACTGTTGCCTGATAATTTCTTTAGGTCTCCACACCATTTTAGATGTAAAAACCAATTAATAATTCTCTTTTCATCTTCTCCATGCAATTTATGATGCCATGGACTTGTATTATATCATCCCTCTGACATAGTTGCCAAGTTGAAAGTCCTATTGTAGTTAGTTTGTTCTAGTTGTTAACCTGCCCACGAAAGGAAGCTACTCTGTTACTATTACCATCTTTGTAGTCCTTTTCTGTTCCTTTTCTTGTATATCTTTTTTCAGATTACTCTTGCAGCCGACATTCAAGATGTGGGTGTACCAAGGATTCAGAGCATAATGCTGCTTCCTGTTTTGTTCTCTATTTCTTTTCTGATAATTCGTACATTCCACGTGTCCTTTCAGAGCACCCAGCTGAGTGAAGAGCATTGAGCTGGCTGTAGCGGCAGCTCACACATGTGGGCCTGCTGCAGCAGGCAATGGCTGTCTAGCCCGCACCCATCTGATCTGTGCATGGTGATACCACCCTTAAGCGGCATCTGTAGACAGACTACTGTTTGTGAGAGGAAGCATGAGAGTGATATCAGAACTGTCAAAGCTGAAGATCCAGCAGAATATAGTATTAAAGGTGAGACAGCCAAACAACTGTGCATTTATAAAAAGTAAGGAGCAATAGGGGACATAAGGTGAGAAAAACCAAGAAATGGCTGTGGGAAATACAGCGTGACACTTGTTTTGCCCAGGTTCAAGACTTTTTCAGGGAATGTTTCTTCACATTTTCATTTCACAGGCTTCACAAAGAAACCCACAGAAAGCCACAGTTGTGGAAACTATGAAACCTCCAGATGTATTTCTTACTGTTTATGTGTTCATGCACTCATCGGGGTATTTTTCTCAAGTTTAAGATGGGAAAACTGAAGTGTTTTACTTATGCCATGAGAACAGCTCTATTAGCTGCAATCATTTGTGAGAATCCGTATTTCTGAGAAAACACGAATACTCAGGGCTTAGTACTGACACCTGAACAAATATATTCTCAGTGCCAAATCACAGTGAGCTGGATTAAAAGTTCCAGATTGCATGCAGCGATGCATTACAACAAAACGTTACGGCTCAAAATTATGATCCACGGTTCCATGCAATTCATTAGCAATATAATTCTACATGAAGAAAAGTCATACGTCTGGTTCAGGTTGTTGTAAGCAGGGTCTGCAAATCATCCACTCGGTAAAGAAGGTTCATGGGAAGAGGGAAAATTAGCAGCCCTGTGGAGGTCCTGGCACCGTAAAGAGTCACGTCCTTGAGCAATTGTTAGAATGAAGAGAAACACATGAAAAGACATCCAAAGTCTCTCTTCTGTCTTGGCTTCTCTATCTGGAGAAGAACACATCTGGGACGTTAACACTCTCCTGTGTACACTATATATATATATATATA